>TARA_R110002124_G_scaffold22906_4_pt1 | contig 10022 bp, 9 predicted proteins | sample TARA_R110002124 | Tara Oceans TARA_R110002124 (sample SAMEA4397445) | marine metagenome | biome: Polar Biome; feature: [SRF] surface water layer (ENVO:00010504); material: water (ENVO:00002006), including particulate matter (ENVO:01000060) such as... | depth 5 m | reverse complement strand
AATTCCAGCGTTCGCTATACGCCCCAGTTCATCGTCAATGGAACGGATCGTTTGGCCGGGCCGTCTGGAATGCAGCTCTGGGACCTTGTCCAGAAGAATGTCGCCATTTCCTCTGCGACGGACGTGCTGGGCATTGAACCCGGCAGCGAGGGTCGGCGGGTCACGCTTTCGGAACATGCGACCGGCGGTCAGCTGATCCTTGTCGGATACCAGTCCGAAGCGACCGTCAAAGTCCTGTATGGCGAAAATGCGGGTAAGGTCATTACCTATTACAACGTCGTTCATTCCTGGGATGTACTGGGCGATTGGGACGGTGCGCCCGGTGCGATCGACGTTCCACAACTGGGCAACGGTCTGCATCGCGCGGTTCTGGCGCAGGCGCAGGTCGATGGGCGACCGGGGCCGATCATCGGCGCGGTCAAACTGGACTGATCCGGCTGGACCCCGAATGCCGGTGCCGTCTATGTCCGCTCCATGATTCGCGCGATTCTCCTCGATAAGGATGGCACACTGACCGACTTCCGCGCCACGTGGGAGGCGTGGATGCCGACCATGATACACGCCCTTGCGCACGAGAGCGGGGCCGAGGCCGATACCGTCGCAAAGGCTTTCGGGTTCGATCTGGCGACCGGGCGTATACCGGCGGACGGCCTGTTCGTGACGGCCCCCGGTCATGTCGTTACCGCAGGCGTCGCATCCGTGATCGGCTGGCCGACGGCGCGGCTGTCGCGCTGGCTCGCACCGAGGTCGCACGTTGTCCGGCAAGTCATGGTCCCCGGCGTGCCACAGGTTCTGGCGCGGCTGCACGCCGCCGGCCTGCCGATCGGCATCCTGACAAACGCGGACGAAGCCGAGGCCCATCGTCATCTGATCGGCATGGGGATCGGACATCTTCTGCATCGGGTGATCGGCTGCGACAGCGGGTTCGGCGCCAAGCCCGATCCCCGCGGCGCGGCGGATTTTGCGGATGCGCTGGAGCTGCCGCGCGGCTCGGTGGCCCTGGTCGGGGATGGCCGGACCGACATGGCCGCCGCGAAGGGGGCAGGGCTGGTGCCGGTGGCGGTGCTGACCGGTACGCTGGGCCACGCGGATCTGTCACCATTGGCGGAGGCCGTCCTGCCGGACATCACCGGATTGCCCGCATGGCTGGCCACACGCGGTATCGGAGTGCCGGCCGCCTGATTTTGCAATCTGCCGCACAGTTTAACCGCATCTTCAGATTTGTCTGTTTGAACGGCCCGGTGGTGTCCGGAGACGTGAATGCTGGGTCTGATCTGCAAATCGCTGGAAGGATTCGTGCGCGATCAGCACGGGGATCTGCAATGGGAACGCATTCGTCGCGCGGCCAGGCTTCCGTTCGAGAGGTTCGAAGCGTTGCGCATCTACGACGATGCCGTCCTGATGGATCTGGTCGCCGCCACCGGCGGTGTATTGGACCGTCGTCAGTCTCCGCTGCTCGAGGATATCGGGCATTGGATCTGCACCCACCGCCCGTTGGAACCTGTCCGACGTCTGATCCGGTTTTCGGGAACCAGTTTCGTTGATCTTCTCTTCTCGCTCGAGGAGATCGAAGACCGGGCACGCATTGCGCTTCCAAACCTGCATCTGCCGCAGTTTCGGGTTGAACTTACGGCATCGGATGAATTCGTCGTGACGTCGCAATGGATGGTGCCCGGGGCGGCGGCGGTTTTGACCGGCATGCTGCGGGCGATGGCCGACGATTACGGCACCCTGGCGATCATTGAGCGTGGCGGGCTGTCGCAGGACGGTGACACCGTGATCGAGACGATTTCCGTGCGCGTGATCGAAGACACCTTTCATGAGCCGCGCGAATTCACCCTCGGGGGTGTCCCATGAGCGTGATTTCGGTCGAAATGTCCACGCTGGACCATGCCTTGCCTATGGCGCTTCTGTTCGAAGCGTGCGGTACTGTCACCCATGTCGGGCCGACGTTCGAGAAGATAGCACCCGGTGCCGTTGGCAAAGGCTTGGCGGGGGTGATGAATTTCGTTCACCCACAATTTTCAGGCAGCTGCGCAGACGTGCTTCGATATTCCGGTCGCAAGCTTCGGGTGGAACTTCGGCACGAGGCGAACATTCCACCGGGCGAGGGGCTGTCGACTCTGCGCGGCACTGTCGTGCCGCTCTCGGATCGGCGCGGGCTTATCAACCTGGCGCTGGGGGCCGATCCAGGTGTTGCGCTCAAGCGGCACAGGCTGACGGCGCGCGATTTCACGGCAACCGATCCGATGGTCGATTTTCTTTATCTTATCGAAGCGCATGCAATGGTGCTGTCAGAATTCGAGCGCTTGAGCGAACGATTGGACCAGGCGCGCTCGGCGGCCGAGGAAGCGGCCGTCACGGACAAGCTGACGGGCCTTCGCAATCGCCGCGCAATGGACGACCATCTGGGCCGTCTGACCGTTGGTGCGGGGCCTGCCTTCGGGCTGATGAATATAGACCTGGATTACTTCAAATCGGTCAACGACACGATGGGCCATGCCGCAGGCGACCGCGTGCTGGAGGAGGTTGCCCGGATCCTTCGCCAAGAGGTTCGGAGCGGCGACATGGTGGCCCGTGTCGGGGGGGACGAGTTCATGCTGCTCTTCGAGAATTGCGCCGACGTCGGTTTGCTGCAGCAGATTGCTGGCCGGATTATTCAGCGGCTGGAAGTCCCCATCGACTGGCAGGGACAGGAATGCAGGATATCGGCCAGCATCGGCATCACGATGTCCAGCTACTATGACACGCTGGATGCAGAGCGGCTGGTCTCGGATGCCGACAGCGCGCTTTATGCATCCAAGCGCGCGGGGCGTGCGCGCCACTCGGTCGCCCGACCGATGGGGGAGTGCAGCATGGGGCCTGAGGGATAGGATCGGCGTTATTGCAGAACTCCGGCGTGAGGCATGATTTCCCTTTCCCTTATCCTGTTGATCTCAGTCCAAACGGACGATTTCGGCGGTGCCTTGGGCGTTGAAGCGGTTGAGGAGAGCGATGCGGATGCAGATCTCTTCGGTCTGGCGGTCAGGGTCTTTGCGACGATGCGTTCTCCGAAGGCCTTGAAGCCGCGCATCCTGGCTTTGATCCGGCTGCGGGCATGGCATCCTGTCATGTGCCTCCGGACCCGCCCTGCCGGAGTGTCGTGGGGCGCGCAGGGTTTCGTTTCGGGCCCGTGCGGCAGGACAGTCTTCCTTGCAGGGCCGCCCGTTCTTGCGGATCGGGATGACTGCGCTGGCCTGACGCGCAATGATGGCGGTGTGGCAGCGGCGGATGTCACAGGCGCTGTCCGCAGTCACAGTGCCGCGTTCTTCGCTCTCCGGGATCTGCTCGGGCAGCTCCGGCAGGACCGGACTGTCCCTTACCCGGCAGTGTTTGTCCTCGAACCATGAGAGGGGCCGTCGCGGCTGGAGGTGAATGGGACGGCGCGGATATCGGACGTGGCGGTCTCCACCGCCAGATCGACCCCGCGCCCTTGGCCCCCCCTGAACGCCGGGCTTGCGGGCCTGCCATTCGCCATTCGCCAGGGAACAAGCACCGGATAGAGTGACCGGAACGGGCCAGGCCGGCCCCGCCAGGCGCAACAGGCTGACCACCATCCCGGCGGTCTGACGGAGCGCTAGCTTTGACCGCACCCTGACCGACAGGCAGAACTGGATCGCCGCGCTCGGGAAGACCGGTGGCACCCCGCGCCCTGCATGCGGCGCGCGCCAGGTCATCTCCCTGTTCAGCCCCTCTCTCACACATGAAGGCATGTGATGCCGGGCAACGGATCAGCAGTGAGCCGCGCTTGCGCAGCGCGACGTTGTCGTCCGACCAGTTCGTCGTCTGCTGGCGGCCAGGCGAGAGCTTCGTCATGCAGCCCGTCCAGAGCCATGGCTTCACGATGTGACTCCTCAGTGGGTCGACTTCTGCAATAACGCCTCGTGAGCGGATAAAATTATGGGCATCTGCTAGGGTAAGGATGCATTGCTTGCTCCTGTAAGGGTCTGATTCACGGTTCTAAAACGGAGCGGTGACATGAGTGATCTTTACGGGCTGAGCGACGCGCAGGTGGCACGTTTGATGCCCTTCTTTCCCAAATCCCACGGCAAGCCTCGCGTGGATGACCGTCGGGTGCTGTCGGGAATTATTTTCGTAAATCGCGATGGCTTGCGGTGGCGTGACGCGCCCGCTGAATACGGCCTCCACAAGACCCTCTACAGCCGCTGGAAGCGCTGGAACGACAAGGGCATCTTCGCGCGGATGCTGCTTGAACTACCCGCCGAAAGCGAGGCGACCGACACCCTGATGATCGACGCGACCCACCTTAAGGCCCACCGCACAGCCTCAAGCGCGGGACTGAAAAAGGGGGGCGCGGACGTCTGATCGGACAGACCAGGGGCGGGGTGAACTTAAAGCTGCACACCGTCACCGACGCATTGGGCAGGCCGCTGCGGATGTTTCTGACAGCAGGACAGCGCAGTGATTACATCGGTGCGCGAGCTCTTCTGAGGGACTTACCGGCTGCCTAACATATGCGCGCCGACCGGGGATATGATGCGGATTGGTATCGCGAAGCCCTTGAATACAAGGGGATCACGCCCTGCATCCCGTCGCGCAAAGATCGCAAGGTGAATCGTGCATGATGAGGCCCGCTACCGTACCCGCCACAAGATTGAGAACAGCTTTGCCCGTCTCAAGGATTGGCGTCGCGTCGCGACACGCTACGACAGATGCCCAGAAGTCTTACTGTCTGCATGCACTCTCGCTGCCGTTGTCATGTTCTGGTTATAAATCCTGACCCTAAAGATACTCTCGCCGGTCGGGTCACAAGCAGCGTTTATCGTGATTCCAGGTATCTGCGCTGAAGCCGTTTCTGTCCTCATCGGCAATATTCCAAACAACAGGACATTGAAACGTGAACAGGTGCGAGTCATTTAAGCTTGCAGCGCAAGCATGCGCCGAAACCGCAAAAGTGCGATGGACAGGAAAGCGGCCCCGATCACTGCAAGCACCGCCAATTGCGGCAAGACGGCCAGAAATCCGGCATCGCGAAAAAGCACGGCTTGGGCGAGGGTTACGAAATGGACCGTCGGTGAGGCTTGCAGCAAAAGGAATAGTGGCTCCGGCAGACTGTCGAGAGGGGATGTCGACCCCGACAGCATCCTGAGAAACAGAAAAACGGGTACGACGAGCAGGCCAAACTGCGGCATCGTCCCGGCAACGGTGGACAGCATGATACCGAGCGAGGTGATGGCGAAGATGTAGAGTGCCGCGCCCAGAAGAAAGAGTGGGACAGATCCCAGAACGGGCACTTGCAACACCAACCGCACCGTCAGTGCCAGTGCGATGGCAACGGCCACCAGAACGATCAACCCGTTGGCAAGGACCTTGGCTGCTGCGATCTCGCTGGCGCGCAACGGCATGACCAGAAGATGTTCGATGGTACCAAGTTCACGTTCGCGGATGACGGCCGCGCCCGCCAGAAGCAGGGCGAAAAGCGTGATCTGCTCGATCAGCGCCTCGATCGCCTGAAACCAGATCGCATCGAGGTTGGGATTGAACATGGTCCGCGTCACCGGCACCGCAGGAGCGTTGGTCATGACGTCGTTCATCCGCAGGTGATCAATGGTCTCGGCCAGCAAAATCTCTTCGATATAGGCGCCGCCGACGCCCGCTTGCGTCATCGCGGTGGCGTCAATGTTCAGTTGCAGGGTCGGTTGCAGGCCACGCAGGATGTCCGCTTCGAACCGCGGCGGAATGTCGATCACAAAGGCATAGCTGCCCGCGTCCATGACGGCATCGATCCGCGACCGGTCGATGCGATCGGCGAGTTTAAATTGCGGCGGCAGCAGCGCATCGCGGTACCGGCGCGACAGGGTGCTGTCATCGGAATCCACGATCGCCACACCGGCCCTGGTCACCTCGGTGTTCACACCAACCGCGTCGTTGTAGATCAGAAATGTGAAGGCGACGATCAGAAAGCCGAACAGGATGCGGTCGCTGAGGAAGCTGGACACCTCCTTGCGTGTCAGGACCCAGACGTTGCGCATCCAAAGCATGGCTAGATCTCCTGTTTGCGCAGAGAGAAGCGGGCCAGCACCAGATAGATCACGCCCAGGGCGATCATGCCGAAGTAATCGGGGAGCAGATCAGAAAAGCCACGCGCCTTGGCGAAACTGCCCACGCTGATGTTTTGAAAATAGAAGGCGGGGAACAGGCGCCCGATCACAGCTTCGCCCCCGTCGAGGCCCGCCGCGGGTGACAGAAAACCGGAAAAACTGAGCACCGGGACTTGGGTCAGGATTGCCGACGCAATCAGCGCGGCAACCTGCGTGCGGGTAAAGCTGGACACCAGAATGCCAAACGCGGTCGTCGCAAAGACATACACAAGACCGGCCAGCAACAGGCCCATGGTCGAACCTTTGATTGTCAGGCCGAAATGGAAAACGACCAGAAGCAAAAGTGTCACGAAGCTGGCAAAGCTGAGGATCACATATGGGATTTGCTTGCCCAACAGGAACTCTCCGATCCATGCAGGTGACGTGTAAAGATTGCTGATCGAGCCCAATTCACGCTCGCGGACAATGCCGATGGCGGCGACCATTGCAGGGATCATCGCCATGATGATCATGAGCGTCCCGGGCATAAGGGCAAAAACCGACCTGAAATCCTGATTATAGCGGAACCGCGGCTCGATCCGGATCGGCAAATCTGCGGTTACGTCCTCTGGGACCTCTCTTTGCTGCGCCTGATAATGCTGCATCAGGACGCCCTGCAGATAGCCCTGCGCCGTTTCGGCCCGAAACGGCAGGCTGCCGTCAACAAACAACCCGACCTCCGGTTGCCGCCCTGCAAGCATGTCGCGCCCGAAATGCGGCGGAAGCGTGATCAGCATGTCCAGATCGCCCCTTCGCATGCGCTGTTCCGGCTCGCGATTGCTTAGCGCCGGCGTCTCAAGCCGGAAGTACGGAGACGCTGCGATGGCGTCGATCAGATGGCGGGTATCGGCGCTCTGGTCGCGATCCAGCACGGCAAAGCGGATGTCCTCGACATCGAAGGAAATCCCGTAGCCGAAGGTGAGCGCAAGTATGATTGGCCCAAGCAAGGCAAAGGACAGGCGAATACGGTCCCGCAGCAACTCATAGCTTTCCCGCACGGCAAAGGCCCAGATACGCGATGGCCGTGGCAACAATCGGCCTGCGTCGGTGGTTTGTTCCGGGTGCGCAGTGAGCGCCGTGACCTTCTTTGGGACAACCGCGCCGGAGATTTCACCCTCCGCGGTCTGGATGTAGTCGACAAACGCATCATCAAGGTTTGCGGCGTTCCTGGCACGGATCAACGCCTCCGGTTCCCCGACGGCCAGAACCTTGCCCGCGTGCATAAGTGAAATCCGGTCACAATTGAGCGCCTCGCCCATGAAGTGCGTCGAGACAAAGATCGTGACGCCATCGTTCCGGGACACGCGCCCGAGCATCGCCCAGAACTGATCTCTTGCAACGGGATCGACCCCCGAGGTCGGCTCGTCCAGGATCAGCACACGCGGTTTATGCAGGCAGGCGACGGCCAGTTGCAGTCGCTGTCGCTGGCCCAGGGGCAATTGCTCGGGCATCGCCTCCGCCACGGCATCGAGGCCGAATTGTCTGAGTGCCTGACCCACCACGTCTGCGCGCGTTTCGATAGGAATACGGTAGAGCTGGGCATGCAGTTCAAGATTGGCCCGGACCGACAGTTCGCGATAGAGCGAAAAGGATTGCGACATGTAACCCACATCAAGCCGCACGCTCAGGTCATGACCTTTCACCGGCTCACCGAGCAGCCAGGCATGTCCGGACGAGGCCGGAAGAAGCCCGGTCAGCATCTTCATCGTCGTGGTCTTGCCGCAGCCGTTTGAGCCCAGAAAGCCGAAGATCTCGCCTTTCTCGATCCGGAAACTGACATTGTCGACCGCAGTGAACTGCCCGAACCGCCGCGTCAGCCCCTGGGCTCGGATCACCGGCGGCCTGTCCGTGGCTTGTCTTGGCGGTATGACCACCGGTGGGCGGTTTGACCCCGGCTGGTGCAGATGGGCGAAGGCGGCTTCGAGATCGGGTGCGCCGGTCCGCTCCAGCACCTCGGTGACGCGTCCGTTCTCCAGCACCAGACCGCCATCCAGGACGATGACGCGGTCAAACCCGGCGGCCTCCTGCATGTAGGCCGTGGCGACGATCAGCGTCAGGTCCGGCTGTTCGGCCCGGATCACGTCGATCAACCCCAGAACTGGCGGCGCGATAGCGGGTCGATCCCGGTTGTCGGCTCGTCAAGGATCAGCAATTCCGGATCATGCAGCAGGGCACAACACAGCGACAGCTTCTGCTTCATGCCGCCCGACAATTTGCCAGCGGGCCGGTCGCGAAACGCGGCCAGCCCAACGGCGTCCAGCAGCCGGTCGATGCGACCGCGAAGCGCCGCCCGGGGGACGCCAAAAAGCTTGCCAATAAAGTCGAGGTTCTCTGCCACCGATAGTGACGGATAGAGGTTCCGTCCCAATCCTTGCGGCATGAAGGCCAGCCGATGCGAGATTTGGTCGCGATGCCCCTGCGACCGCAAATCGCCGCCAAATGCCATGATCTCGCCGTCCTGAAGTTTCCGGACGCCGGATAACAAACCCAACAGCGTCGATTTACCCACACCATCGGGACCAATGATTGCCGTCGTTGTGCCGGGAGGAAAGGAGAGCGATACATCGGCAAGTGCCTGAACCTGGCCGTAGCGGTGCCGCACATCTTTGCAGACCAGTGTTGCCTCACGGGGCATCTGGCAGCCTGATCTCAAGATCGTCATGCCATGGCACACTAGGATCCAGTTTCAGATAGGCATCGCCGGTGTATCCGGCCCGCACGTAGGCGCGATACCTGTCCAGCAACTCGGATGACAGTTGCAGTTTCACCCGGTACATGAGTTTTTCACGCTCGTTGGCGGTCTGGACAGCCTTGGGTGTGAATTGCGCCTCGGATGCGACAAACGAGACACGTGCGGGCAGAACGAAGTTCGGAGCGGCGTCCAGAGCGATCCGTGCCTCGGCACCAATTGCGACCTTGCCTGCCTCGCTCGTTGGCAGAAAAATCGTCATGTAGACGTCGGATATATCGAGCAACGTTGCCACACGCGTGCCCGGTCCAACCACCGTTCCGGGCTGAACCAGCCGATACTCCACCCGCCCATCAACGGGCGCATGGAGAGTCATCTCATCGATCCGTATTTTCAGTTGCCGCACATGCGCTTCTGCTTGTTCGGTGGCGGCAATTGCCGTCCCCACGGCGGCATGTGCTCCCAGCAGGTTGGCTTTCGCAATTGCGTATTGCGCGTCCCGTCTTTCAAGGTCAGCGGTTGAGGCCACTTGCCGCCGCTCCAGATCGACGACACGCGCAAGTTCCAACTCGGACAGATTGTGCTCTGCTTCGCGAAGCGCGACTTCCGCTTTGGCCCGCGCGATCCCCTGACGGGCACTGCGCACCTCGGCCTTGGCGGCGGCCAGTTGTGCCATCAGCTCGGAGGTATTGAGCACCGCCACGATATCGCCGACGGCAACCGTGTCACCTTCGCGGACCCGGATTTCCGCGACCTGGCCGCCGTATTCTGTGGCAACATCGACCCGCTCAATCTCAATGCGTCCGTTCGCGATGGCTATTCCCACGTCGGCATTTCTTCCGGCAACGAAATTGTTCCATCCGAATAGGACGATACTCCCAATGAGCAGGATCAAGGTCGCAGTACCGCGAACGACCCACTTGTGTCGGGAAGTGCGCGTGGAATCTTCAGGTGAAGCAGCCATGAACCATCGCTTACATCGTCGAGACCACTCAAGCCTTGATTTCCCTCAGTCGCCAAGGCCGCATTATCGGCCCTCCATCAAAATTGACCGTGTGGGCAGGCACACTCCTATTGGTCGCTGCTGCGAACTGGGACGCGACTTGGGTGCAGGAACGCTCCGCTGGTTCGGGCGAGATTGGATCGGAACCGATCGGCCCAAAGGCATCGCCGGTCGCCCACCCTTGCTGCCA
>TARA_R110002124_G_scaffold35318_1_pt1 | contig 10034 bp, 20 predicted proteins | sample TARA_R110002124 | Tara Oceans TARA_R110002124 (sample SAMEA4397445) | marine metagenome | biome: Polar Biome; feature: [SRF] surface water layer (ENVO:00010504); material: water (ENVO:00002006), including particulate matter (ENVO:01000060) such as... | depth 5 m | reverse complement strand
CGAATGGGTTATCCCAGACGGATACCCGAATCTGAGTAATGCTAAAGAAGTTGCTATAGATTTAGAAACTAAAGACCCAAACCTAACTACGATGGGTTCAGGCTGGGCGCGTAAAGATGGTCATGTAATTGGTATTGCTGTAGCTGTAGAAGGTGATCAATGGTACTTCCCCATAAGGCATGAGCTTGGCCCTAATTTAGATGTAAAGCGTACATTGAGTTGGTTACAAGACGTATGTAATGTTGATCGTGATTATGTGTTTCACAATGCTCCTTACGACGTAGGCTGGTTACTGGCTGAAGGAGTACAAGTGCATGGCCGAATTGTAGATACAATGGTTGTGGCTCCCTTGTTAGATGAAAATAGGTTCAGTTATGCCTTAAATGCTGTGGGCAGAGATTATTTGCAAGAGCGCAAATCAGAAGCAGAGTTACGTGAAGCCGCCGCTGCTTTTGGTATCAATGCTAAAAGCGAGATGTTTAAACTCCCAGCGGCATATGTCGGGTTATACGCAGAACAAGATGCAGCACTTACTTTACGATTGTGGAAGCACTTCCAAACTTTAATTATAAAGGAAGACATTTCTGACATTGTAGATCTTGAGTTAAAGGTGTTGAAAACCATAGTTCCAATGCGACAGCTTGGTGTGTGCGTAGATTTAGATAAAACAGAGCGTGTTAAAGTAGATTTAGCAAAGCGTGAGAAAAAACTATTAGATGCTATTACTCAACGCACAGGCATCGCTGTTGAAATATGGGCCGCAGATAGCGTAGCAAAAGCCTTTGATGTATTAAATTTAGAATACAGTCGCACTGAAAATACTGGTGCGCCGAGTTTTACAAAAGGATTTTTAAAACATCACCCGCATGAAGTCGCACAAATGATTGTAGAAGCGCGGGAGTTACAAAAAGCTCGCAGCACTTTTGTAGATTCGATACTTAAACACCAAGTTAATGGGCGCATACATGCAGAGCTTCACCCGCTGCGTTCAGACCAAGGTGGGACAGTCACAGGGCGGTTTAGCTGTAGTAACCCTAACCTACAGCAGATACCCGCTCGAGACCCCGTCATAGGGCCGCTTATACGCAGCTTATTTATCCCCGAACAAGGAACTGTTTGGGGCGCGTTCGATTACTCTAGCCAAGAACCGCGCATAGTTGTGCATTATGCTAAACTTATGGGGTTCAAAGGAGCAGCAGAATTCGCCGCTCAATATAATGAAGATGCTCGTACTGATTTTCACCAAATGGCGGCTGATGTTGTGGGTGTCCCACGCAAACAAGCTAAAGATATTAACTTAGGATTATTTTATGGCATGGGTTCTAAAAAGCTGGCTGCTAGTCTTGGTTTAGAATTTGAAGATGCAAAAGAATTATTCAGTACGTATCACGACAAAGTACCTTTTGTGCGTGAGTTAAGTGAATATGCCATTAATCGTGCAAGTAAACGGGGTGTGATTCGTACAGTTCTAGGTCGCAGGTGTAGATTCGATAAATGGGAACCAACACGGTATGGCAGCTGGAAGCCAATGACTCATCAAGAAGCTCACGCCGAACATGGGCCTGCTATCAAACGAGCTTTCACTTACAAAGCCTTAAATAAATTAATCCAAGGTAGTGCAGCTGATCAAACTAAAGCTGCAATGGTCGCGTTATACGAAGAAGGTATCTTACCCATGCTGCAAGTGCATGATGAGTTAGACCTTTCTATAGAAAACGAAGCCCAAGGTAAACGTGTCGTAGAAATTATGGAAAACTGTGTCAATTTAGAAGTTCCCTCAGTAGTAGACGCAGAGTTTGGACCAAACTGGGGGGAAGCAAAACAAACCTTTACGGAGAAACCATGGACCAGAGGACTAAAACACCAACACAGCGAAATGTTGACCTAAAAGCAATACATCAAAGGTTAAAAGGCGGTCATGTATTAAGATATCATGCAAAACCCGAAATTGCAGATGGGCAAAATGTAGCAGCGCATACATGGAGAGCGATGGTTATATTGCAAACGCTTTGGCCCGATAGTAGCAAAAACGCAATGATTCACATGATGTATCATGATGTAGCAGAAGCAGAAACAGGTGATATCCCTGCAACAACTAAATGGAATTATCCACAATTCGCAGAAACCTTACAACAAATAGAATACGATTATGCAAACAAACTAGATATAGGTTTTGAAACATTCCCCGTAGGCGTAGAAGAACGCGATATGTGCGATATTGCAGATAAATTAGAGTTAACTATGCATTGTTTTAGGTTGATGCAAACAGGAAATACTTTTGCTCATGAAGTATTCAACACAGGTGTTCGTTATCTCACAAAAACATATTTAGGTAATGATGAAAACAGATCTAAATACCGCCGTGTTGAACAAATTTTGATTGAATTAATGAATGCTGCACCAGCCACAAGTGGATATATTAAGAATAAATAAGAATAGTCCGTACTTATAACCATGTTACACTAATAGTGTTCTATAGAAAGGGAACTATCATGCTAATAAATTCACTAACTGACTTAGCTACTTCGCTAGAAGGCGGTAGTCTTACTGATGTAGGGGGCTATCCTAAATACTGGGTTTGCAAAGATGGCACAATACTTTCGTATAAAGCTGTACACGATAACCTGCAATTAGTAAAAGATGCTATTACTAATGACGAAACTATCGACTCAGACCCTAACTGGTGTGTTATCGCTTGCGAAATAAACTACGAAAATGATTACTTAGGCTGTGATCATACTAATACTGTTATTCCATCTGCATATGGGGGCATGGAAGACTCACAACACCTATGAATATTTTTATACTAGACTGGGCGCATGATGTTTGCGCCCAGTATCATTGCGACAAACACGTTGTCAAAATGCCATTAGAAACCGCACAAATGCTCAGCACTACACATCACCGCTACAGCAACGACGGGCCATACCTACCAGTACATCAAAAACACCCCTGTACTCTATGGGCAGGGCAAACTGTTGAAAATTATCAGTGGTTGTGGTCTCTAGGTAAAGCATTATGCGCTGAGTACACGTTCAGGTATAACAAAGTTCACGGCTGCGAAAGAATACTTTCCATTTTGCGCTGTCCCCCTATAAATCTCACTGCACGAGGGGCAACTGCTCCTGCTCAAGCAATGCCAGACCAATATAAACATCACGATACATTAATCGCCTATCAACAATATTACATCCACGAAAAAGCAAGGCTCTGTAAATGGAAAAACCGCCCAATTCCACCATTCATGCAACCGATAATGTCATCCCATTCGTAAAGAAAGAAAAATCATCCCATGATGACGAGAGAAATATTGTTATTACAGAAGAATATGTAGATGTATTGAGCTGCTCACTCTGTGGATCGCATTCGTTCATTCTCTTAAAAGAACCAATTAGACGGATCGCTTGCGATGAATGTGGATCACTTTTAGGAGCTCGGTGGACAACGAGAAAGAGAGATTGGGAAAAATTTAGAGTGAAAAAAGAAGATCTAACGTAATTTAAAAAGATCTAACAAGTAGGCGCAAAATCATGTCACTTTTAGTTGGTAACTTATCCGTCCAAAATAATCTTTTGAACAAATAAGACATGCGTCACACATTATAATAGGTTAATATGGGTCATGGCAACCCAACATGAAAGGAGAAAGTTTCATGAGTAAATTAGTTAGAGTTCAAGGTGGGCGTCAGGGTGAGAAAAGTCATACCGTCCGCAAAAAAGACACTACAGACTGGAAACCTATTAACAGAGCAGCAAAACGTGCGATTCTTGCACAAGCCAAGAAAAGGAAAACAGCATGACTCCTTTGCAAGAAATTTTTGACCGTGCTGTAAATCACGCTCTACAAATGGGAGAACCCAGCGTAGATAAAACAGGGTGTCTGTACCGCTATGGCGAAAACAGGTGCATGGTCGGTGCTTTTATTTCTGATGAAGACTATGACGAAAAAACGGAAGGCAAAAGTCTTGCCACTGCCCACTCAGTACAATATGCCGTAGCAAGAACACTTAAACAAGATGTTCTTTCAGCGGAACAAATGAACTTTTTTACAGATTTGCAGTGCGCTCATGACGATGTAGCTGAAGATTTCAGGGACGAACATCAAATGCACGAAACACCTTGGTACGATATAATACGTCCTAGGCTACAAAAAGTCGCTGGTAAGTATCACCTAACGCTTAACGACGAAAACCTGTTCTAAAACTTATGGGGATAACGCCGTTATCCCCATTTTTTAAGACAAAAACGGGATAAATTATGACTGAAAAAATAATTGAGTTTCCAACATTATCAGACATAGACAAACAATGGTTAGATCTTGAAAAACAAAAAAAGATCATAGCGAAACAAAAAGAACAAATAAGATTAGTCCTTAATAAAATCCCATAGTACACTATAAATGGCAAAACACTCACAGAAAGGAGTACAATATGCCAGACCAAACCGAAATCACAACGCAAGACGTTAGTGAAAAACTGCGCGGTGACCTGCGTATGTTTGATGGTACAGCGCAATGGTATCGCCACCCCTTCAATTCTAATTTACTTTATACCGATGGTACAAAGTTCTTTGCAGAAAAAGCTGGGGCGTACTGGTTCTTAGATATTGTAGCAACCGAACTAGCAGACCTAATGGAAACTGAAGAGTTCATGGTTATTGCATTAAATGTAAAAAGTATGTCAGCTACGATTACCGCAGGTGATGGCAATGGCAATGACCTTTGGCAACGCGATATCGATTTTACCGATGCACCGGATGGCGTTTGGAAGTTTTTCTTCGCCAACAATGTACTTTATCTGCCGAGCGAACACTAATGGTTATCGGCGGTTATTCAATGACTCGTGTGTTTGACAGTATTACTGTCAAACACTACGAAGCAGGGCAAGACTTCTTCATGCAAGGAGATGATGCAACACAGTTTCTTGCCGAGTGGGAACAATGGCAAGAAATTGTAGACAACAACTTTCGTGACTTTTTACAGGCTCACGAATACGACACACTATTCCAAACAACTTTTTCTTTGGAAATATAGGAGGTAACTATGGACGGATTACTTGAACTCATCGCCAAAATACAATGGCGATACATGGACTCACCTGATTACGATACTTTCGCAGGTGTTGAAAGCCAAACAGCTATGATCTGTGACCAAATGAAACACAGAATATATATCATGGATCACGATAAACTTCACATTATAGAGGTTGACAGCGGTGAAGAAAAAGTGTATGAGTTAAACCTAACTCTTCACGCTAACGTACCGCTGATTGCAGATTGCAGCGAGGCTTTACCCGCCTAAGTGCCTGAAGAGGGGGCAGGTGCTGCGAACCCCCTCACCACAAAAAGGAAAACCTATGGGAATCATGCGTAAATGGGGATATTATAATATTCTTCACGAATCACAAACAGGAAAAATAAAGACTAAAATTAAAACTCTCACTATAAATCCACACAGCAAACTCAGCGATCAACTACATCATCATCGCAACGAACAATGGTACATCATCAGCGGAAACCTGATTGTAACTATTCAAGAACACTGGCGCAGAGGTGGTGATTACCTAGAAAACAACCACCTCAAACCACATGATACTTTATTGATAAAAAAAGATCAATGGCACTTAACATCAAATCCATACAACGAACCCTGTATCGTATTAGAAACTCAATATGGCGAAAGCTGTGAAGAAGAAGATATTCAACGCAGACAATTAATCCCGTATGAAGAAGGCATGACTATGACTTGTTCTGATTGCAATGGGGCAGAAAGAATACTGTACGATAAACCAATTGTAGATTTTGTCAATGGCGGTTGGTTTGAAGAAGAACGACATGATTGCAAAGCCTGTGTAGATGGAAAAGTACCTATCCCTGAAGATTTTCTCGTAGAAGCAGATAACGGGGATTTATATGTGAGGGAAAACATAAAATGACTTTTGAATCTTCAATCTATACAATAGGCATCGTTACAGGAGGATTTGACCCAATACATTCTGGTCACATTGACTATATTTTTGAAGCCAGTAAAAAATGTCATCAACTCATAATCGGGCCAAACAGCGACAATTGGTTAAAACGCAAAAAAGGTCAAGCATTCATGACATGGGATGAAAGATCCTATATTATAAAACATCTTAATCTTGATTGTTTTTTCACAGTTCTACCATTTAATGATGATGACGATAGCGCAAACGATTTAATATCTATTGTAGATCAACAATGGAAGGACAAAAACTATTTCGTAAAACTATTGTTCATGAACGGGGGCGATAGACAACCAAATTCTATCCCTGAAAACTACATCAGCTCACGGGGCAACGAAGTATTTTACGAGTACGGCGTAGGGGGAAACACTAAACGCAATTCATCTAGTCAACTATTAAACGATTATCAAATCACCACATGGCAAAATAAGAGTAAAAAAGAATAGTCTATATATAAATCTGCTTATAAACTAAAAATAAGCAAGGGATGCACCCTCGCTCGATAACCCAAGAAAGGGGTAATTATGGAACAGAAAGAAGTTCTCAATGATACCACATTTGTTACTGACCATCTTTATAACAGTAATCTTGATGCTGATATTTCTAAAGTAAAAAACGCAAATCTTGATGCTGATGTTTCTATAGATGGTAAGGTAATTAACGCATACGATGCCAAAACCAATCGTGGCGCACAAGCTCGCGCTTGTTTTGAAAACATTGGGTATGAATTCGCTCAATTGTTTCAAAAAATAGCTGAACTTGAAACCAAAGTATCAGACCTAGCTGATAACATTGATTCTTTTGCAACCGAAGATTACGTTGATGAAGCACTAGATCAAAACCTAAATGATAAAATACAGGATAAATTATCCGAAGCAACATTCAGCGTACAGGTAGAGTTTTAATGCAAATAGAAATAACCGTTGATGGCATCCCCCACAAAAAAGTGGGGGAGGCCCTAACCGAGCTCGTAACAACAGAAGTACAAGCTCACAATTACTGGTCTAAACGCGGATCTGAATTACTAAATGTAGATCTAAGCAAAGGTAACATCAATCTACAAGACTTACTAGATGAAGTGACTAGCATATACATTATAAAAGCCGCAATCATATGCGACAACAAGCGGCAGATAGCCAAAACACTCGGGTTAGGTAGTTATCAAACAGTAACTAATAAAACGAAAAAGTTGGGCATTAATCTAAGCGAATACGGCCTATGAAAGAATTTTTTATAGATCGCGCCAGCTACGGCAAAACTCGCACAGCCGTAGGTGAATATCTGCGCCTATGCGAACGTGAATTCAACCTTGAAACAACCATCAACAACACAAGGTTAGAAGAATTTACCGCCGATCGTAAAGTAGGCGCACTCGCATTCACACTCGCCAGTATCTGTCACAAAAACCCCGAAGCCAACTCCGATCTACAAAAACAAATCCAAAATAAACAACGGACAGTAGCTCAACTAGAAGCAAGGAAATCACGCCATGAGAACTAACCAAATCAGCGATAAAACAATCTACCCCAATACTCGTAAACCTTGGAGGGGTTCAGATATAACTGTACTGCTAGAACTTCTCGACGCAGATGTAAAAACCAACGATATTGCTACACATCTAGGCAGGACACCAAAAGCAGTACATCAACGCATCAGCATCGTACGGGGAAAACTAAAATCTAAAACCCGAAAAACACCCAAACCATCTAAAAAGTCTGAATTATCCGATGATTGGGTAGATACCTACGCCGATTTACAAAGCACTCACTTCCCAACAATGGCTGATGATTGGGACGCTGTTCGTAATATAGGCAAAAAATCAAAAACACCCGAACCCATAACAATCAAACCCAAAAAACTTGCACTCACTCTAAAACCCGAACAAACAAACAACACTCACTGGGTAATTCCAAAACAACTCGTTACCTTCTGCATTATTGCAATCATCGTCGCCATAACAGCATACACCATCGGGTACACAAGCAAATAACAGTAGTCAAATAAAAGAAAAAACACTATCATATAATCACGCAATACGGATCATTCCTTAACCCATTACCTGCGCTCCTCCGTATTGCGTACTTTACGACATGTTAACTTCTCCCTAACTCCCATGCATGCTCAATCATGCATGGGTTTTTTACTTCAAAAACGACTTTGCTATATAGGAGTAAAATCGGAATGGAATGAAATTCGTTTTTCAGATCGGATAATATACAATATCACGATATACCACATAATCAATGGGTTAGCATGGATTACTGACCAATGACTCCGATATCACAATAAAGATTCAGTAACTTTCTCTGTACGCGCGACGATTTTGAAAAAGAAAAAAAACTTACTCCTTTTCGTTTTTGGTCCTATATAGCAAAGTGATCCCATCCTGTAGAAGAAGGAAAAAATAAGGATGCCTCTCGCTAAAGCTACTCACAAAAATAAGCTAGACGTCGTTGCAAATCCCCGAACAGAAAAGAACATCACTCCGAAACAAGAAGAATTCTGTAAAATCTACGTATCTGAAGACATCTCGCAAACCGAAGCCGCAATCAGGGCAGGATACTCTGTAAAATCAGCTCACGCTATAGCCTCCCAACTCCTGAACGGTCAACGCTACCCACATGTCGTAGAAAGAATTCGTGAATTAAAACAAGAATACGCTCGCAAATACGAAGTCTCATTTGAAGGTCACGTAAAAGAACTAGCAAAAATTAGGGACGCCGCATTCACCAACGGAAATTATCCAGCAGCAGTAGCCGCTGAAAAATCCCGAGGTCAAGCCGCTGGTCTGTATATTGACCGCAAAGAAATCTTGCATGGGCGTATAGATAAAATGAGCCGCGATGAAGTTATGCGGGAAATCACAAGACTTCAAGAAGAATTCCCCGCTTTAGCCGCAGTATCGGAAGGAAATCTTAAGATCACAAAAGATCTAAACCAAGTTGAAGATGCAGAAATAATAGGAGAACAATAGATTTGTCAGGCAAAATATCCTGCGCTACACTATAAGTACGGAAACAACCAGTCACAGAAAGGACTGTTCAATGTCTACCAAATTTACTGAATGGACTAAACGCCTCGGGCAACAACACTTCGCAATGTACGACGGCACAGGTCGCACACTTTGCGGGATGCCAATGCTCGGCAATAATTACGCCCACGCAATGCACGACGAAGACAAAGCACCGTGCTCACAATGCGCCGAGCGCATGGCATTTATTACAGAAGGAGAGCTTGTGTAATGGTAAAGATTTATCGCCACGATGCAGTTAGCGACGGCGTCACATACAGTGCTGTTTTGAACGACTTTGAAAACGGGCAAGCATCTGAAGTCATTTTAAAATCTGAACCTATGGGCATGAGGGTAATGCACGAAGCCGACTTCCCCACATCGCTGCTAGGTAAAGCATCACGTGATGGCTACGTCCGCAGCATATTGCAGAGCTTTGTAAGGCAGCACGCGAAGGATACGTCCGCAGCATATTGCAGAGCTTTGTATATCAAGACCTGTTGCGCGACTACAAAAAGGTTTAATGATGGCAACTAAGCCAGAAAGTCAGCTTTGGGGTAAACTCAAAGCTGGCACTAAAGATTTAGGGGTGTTTTGGACTCGTATTGAATCTTGGTCTAGTCCAGGAGTTCCTGACTTACATGGTATAGTAGATAATCAGCCTTTTTGGTTAGAATTAAAGATCCATAAGTTAAAGTCACTAAAGAGCATCAGGTTACGGCCACATCAAATATCGTGGCAGACAAGGTATGCAGCTCAAAACGGCAATGTCTGGAACTTGGTTACCCACCCGCCGAGCCGGACTATAAATTTATTTTGGGGTGGGAGAGCCTTAGAAATCGCTGGACAGACAGATGATAAGGGACCATTGGAGCCTGATTGGAGTTCAGGGATCCCATCTGATTGGAAGGGAATGATTGATATGATAGTCTTGTCCCATGATAAAAGAAAGAGAAATTAAATCATCGTTTATCGTCTTTTGAGCTTGATTAGATAGATCGTGCAGATCGTAATTGATCGTCAGTCATCATCTTTCGTCGT
>TARA_R110002124_G_scaffold116516_1_pt1 | contig 10040 bp, 12 predicted proteins | sample TARA_R110002124 | Tara Oceans TARA_R110002124 (sample SAMEA4397445) | marine metagenome | biome: Polar Biome; feature: [SRF] surface water layer (ENVO:00010504); material: water (ENVO:00002006), including particulate matter (ENVO:01000060) such as... | depth 5 m | reverse complement strand
TATTAATACGTTAGCAGATCCAGTAATATCTCCTAATACCGTGATATCATTAGATACGTGTAGACTACTTAATTCAGCAGAAGATCCACTGATTATTACTTTTTTCCAGTTAGGCATAATTTTACTTTATCACGGTTGGTTACAGGTTTGCCTGCCCACTTCCCTTTCGGGCCAATAATATAATAATAAATAGCGAAGGAGCCACTAAGGCTCCTGCTGTTCTTCTAATACTTTAAGATTGGTTACGAGTTTAACCCAAACTTGATAAAATTGCTCGAATTCATACCCGGTATAGTTAGCTGATTTTAGTTTCTCTAAAACGAACTTAACGTCCTCTACTGTTAACTTATCAACAGCTTTCTTTTTTTTATCTAATATTCCCATAACATTTAATATACGATCTATTAAGAGAAAATCCAAATTTCTCCTGTGTTATCTATTTTAATATTTCCATTCTTTTGGTACTCTGCTGTGTCAGTGTGGTTAGCATTATTTTCATCTACAACTGCTGATGCGTATGCTGTAGTGTTAGCGGTAGTTGCTGTACTATCTACTGCTGCATTGAAACCCCATCTTGTAACACCAGTATCTGCTTCGTAGATAAATGCATGTCCTGTTCCTGATCCTTCATCAATTACAATACCTCCTTCATCTGGGTTTGCAGATCCTGAGTTGAGTAATATAAATCTATCCTCTACTAATAAGTTGGTAGTGCTAATTGTTGTAGTTGTTCCGTCTACTATTAAATCTCCAGATACTGTAACATTGTTTGAGAATGTTCTGTTTCCAGTAATAGTGTCGGCAAGGCCTAATACTACTGTTCCACCTGCTCCTAATGTTTGAGTGGCTCCAGAGTCAATTGTAATTTCTCCAGTTGCTCCTTGAAATAATACTTGTGTATTACCTTCTACTGCTGATCCAGCAATACTTCCATAGTCTACACTTAAGGTACCGTTACTGTTGGTTAAACCTACTTGTGCAACACTAGTTAATATACTGTCTAGAGTAGCTATTTTTGTAGAACTGTCTGTAGCGTCTAAAAAAGGAATTGAATCGACACCTACCTCTAAAGCTGCAACTGTAATTTCACCTAAATCTAAACTTAAAGCTGTTCCACCGCCTCCAGCGATTCCGTAACCGGCTACTGAGGTGTTTAGCTGAGTCTCAGTAATTCCTCCATCTGTTACACCGTAAGTTATTACGTTATCTGTAACTACAGAACTAAGAGAGTTACCTATTCCGAAGGTTAAGTTATCTGTTAGTAAGTCAACAGCATCTGTTCCGGATGTACCGCCTATAATGTTTAATTCGGTTACTAATCCTGTTAATGCAGACCCGTCTCCTTGAAAAGAACCACTAAATGAACCTGAAAGTATAGATCCATCTACTGTTGAAGTAATTGCATTTGCTCCGATAGCTAAGATACCACCGGTGAACGTTATTCCGCTGTTTTCGATAAGACCTCCACTACCTGCGATAAGGATGTTGTTATCTGTAAGTGTTGAAGATGTAATAGCAGCTAAATGGGCGGATGACCCGCTAACTATTATCTTTTTCCAATTTGCCATGTCTTTGTTATGTTTTTATATATTATAAATAGGTTTAATCCAGGAATCCAAGAAAGAATTCATTAGATGCACTGTAATACATTCCGCCTGCTGCTGCAGTAGGTGCAATACTTTGAGACTTCATCTCTAATACACCTTCTTTGTTTACTTTTATTTTCTCTTCTCCGTTAACTGAAACGCTGAAGTAGTCTTCTATTCCGTCTAGGTTCAAATCAAAAGAACCTGTTACTTTTATATCATTGGTAGTAGCATAATAAGATCCAGTCGGAGAAAATATACCGTTTATAAAGTCTGCTCCATTAAATGTGAATGAACCAGTTAAATCAAGACCTCCAGAAACGTTTAACGATCCTGTAAGTACTCTTGAGCCTGATAAACTCCCATCTATTTGTTTCCATTGAATTAATGCCATCTATTCCTTAATTTTTCCGCTTAATACTACTTCATCTCCTTCTCCTAATGTATACTCTGTTTGCCCTGTCTGTATAACTGTAGAAACATCTGTTCCTGCTTGAGTAACAGTATAATAAGCGTTTGGTATAAACTGTCCGTTTATATATAGTGTAAATCTTTCACCTCCAGATGTAAATCCGTTTGGTACTTCTATTATTTCCTTATTGTTGAATAAAGCAGTGTTAGTTGTAACAAAGTTAGCTATAAATGTATTATTTGTACTTACATACTTAATTTGCTCTTGTGACATACCTAAGTTCTGTACTCCTGATGCACCTTGATCAAAGAACCTGTAGTCTGCTGCTGCTTCTGGTGTTCTACTGCGAACATTTAGCTCTTCTATGTTACCGGCTACCTCTAATCCAAATGATAATGAGGATTTAGAGTAAAATTTATTCATACCAGCTAGTGAGGCGTTAATAGAGTCTGGTACTATATGTCCGTTCATAGTAATAGTAAAGGTAGTCTTTACTGCTCTATCTTGTCCTTGTGTTAGTTCAGTGGTAGTGGTGTAGGTATCAATAGAAGCTCTAAAGCTAAACTTTTCTGGGTCTCCCCAATACGAATCTGATGCGAAGTTTACTCCTTCTATCACCTTATTCATTTGTTCTACATAATCTGTGAAGATTATACAAGAATATGTGAGCTTAACGTACTCAGGAACTATAACTCCGTAGTATTCATTAACCGGTTCCCTGTTTGTAAGTAAACTAAATCGGTCATATACATTCTTTTTAGAGAATTGCTTTTTAAATATACCGAATGTTACAGGATTATTAGGGTCTACCTTATTTCCTAAGCTTCTATTCTTCTCTACAGAGTCTCTTTTAAACATTATCAATGGAGCCTGTATTTTACCGTTTTTATCTCTATAAAAACCGTCTTTCTGTACAGATTTCCACCTTTCTTGTGAACCGTATATGATTGGAACGTTAACCTTAGAGCCATTCTGAGTAACACTTGGTTTTATTACATTATTAAAGTAATAGATTATAGTTTCATCTATATCTCGTAATCCAATAGTGAACCTCTTAGTATCGTCCCCTTTTACTGTTCTTTGGTTCTCTCTTTTCTTAGTATTAGGTACAATTGGCTTGCCTGTAGGTAGTATTGGAGTTATCTGCTGTTGCATTAACTCTGATTGTTTCTTTGGAGTAGGTTTAGTTCTTTTCGCCATATTATAGTCTTTGTCTAGCTATTCCTGTTTTATCTGCTCTTGTTAAATGACAGTCTACTATGATTGACATAGAAGCTCCGTGAGTCTCTCCTCTATCTATATTGTACTTACTGTCTTTACCTAGTAAAAGAGAGTTTTCTTTTACTGTATCTACTTCATAATAGTCTTCATGCCACATAACAATGTCTCCTACTTCAGGCATTAACTGTATATCCAATAAATCTGGCTGTAAAAATGCGAATGATGCTTCTCTACCTAAATCAGGTCCTAGTTCATCTACACTTACTACTTGATCTCCTCGAGTAATCATACAGTTTAACTTAACTGGGGTAAGATATGTCTTTTCTGAAGCTTCTCCGTATATATTAACACTAGTATCGGCAATACTGACCTTGTAAAACAGTATTTCCTGTTCTATAATGTCGTTTATTAACTCTCTGTTAACACTAACGAATAAATTAAAGTCTCTGTTACTTCCGAATAGCATTATTTTTCTAGTATTGTTTCTTTAGCGATTTCTATTTTACTAATATTTGGATACTTGCTCTTAGCATTCTTTTTGAAGGCAATAAATGCCTGTATACCGTCTTTTTGTGATATAAGCTTAACCTTAAACGTCATGCTGCTCATTTCTACTGCTGATCCAGCGTTTGTTACTGTTGTAACTCCCGGTAAAGCTCTTAATAGTTCTGCTAAGTCTTCGCTTTCCCCTTCTTCGTATATTATTCTAACCATTCCTTCGAATGTATTAAATATAATCTGCTCTATAATTGTAAATATCTTCATTATCCTACGAATATTGTCATTGGAACATTAGATAGTGTCTGTCTTAAGAAGTCTGCCTGTTGTGCTTGTGATTCCATTTGGGAATTTAAAGAAGCCTCATTTAACATCTCTCGTAAGTTAACTAGTAATGCTGCATTTTCACTTCTAGCATCTGCTAAAAGGTCTGCTTGATTTAAAGTAGCTTCTGATCCAGGTACTGGTACTGTTGCGTACTTACCTCTAATGTAACCTAGTACTTCTTTTGCTAAAGCTAGAGTGTACTTAAAGATCCACTGTCTACCTACACTGTTTATCTGCGCATAAGTTGGATTTGAATATGGGACTTCTGCTACGGTTGTAATAACTGAAGTGCTACTATTGTAATTAATTGCATTTTTGTCTTCTAACTTGAAGTATTCAAAATGTAAACTCCCATCTCTTGTTGGTACTGGGAATATTTTAAGTTTGTTGTTAACAAGTTCAAAAGTAAATGCTGATTTTCTTATTTGATCGTTAAATTCAATGGCTTGCATTGTTAATATGTCATGAGAAGCTGGCATTAACATAAAGTTTATACCTGGGCTCATTCCTCCAAAGCCAAATTCATCCATTAATGACTGTGCTCCTGTACCTGTACCTGCGTATGGGTCAAAGAATCTTGTTATTGCTGGTGGAGCTTCATAGAAAATACGTCTTACTTCTATTCCTCCTGCGATTTCATTAGTTGATGCCCATGCATCTAAGTCGTAGTCTTGAACTGAACCTGTTAATATCAATTGACCAGAGTACTTAGTTACATTTCCTCCTACTTCTGCTTCTGTACCGTAATTTTTAGCAATTTGAATGAATCTATTTAGTTGAGGTTCTACTAATTGGTTGTTTAGTGAGCTTCCTGTAGGAGATCCTTCAAAGTTTAAGTAGTTTTCTCTAATCTTATATTGAAATATTTCATTACCGTATGTAGTTACTGCTTCTTCGAAGCAAGCATAGAAAGATCCTGATTGTAATTCGACATCCATTAACGGAAAACCTAACCGCTGTGCACAGAACTTAGCGACCTTATCAGCATCTGCGATAAAATCGTTATCTGTATCATAAAACCCAAAAGGTGTAGATCCAGCTGTAAATGAGGAGGTTCCTGCCCATATGCTTATATTTGCCATAGTTGTAGTTTAAATATAAATAGTAACTAATCCCTGAAGGTTTTATATACTTCTAAGATAGGTGCTACTATTATGTGTCTATGGTTCTGCTGTAATGAATGTGTCATAAAGCCTTCTACATGTTCTTCAACTCTAGCAAGGAAAGAAAATCCTGTTTCTCTCTTATCCTTAAGGTCTATTTGTGCCATATCACCACATACTACCATTTTAGATCCTTTTCCTAGTCGTCCTATTACTGTCTCCATTTGAGTATGTGTAACGTTCTGTGCTTCATCTACTATAACAAAAGCATTTAAGAATGTTCTACCTCTTAAAAATGCAAAAGGAACTACTTCTATAATTTCATCATCTAATAGTTTCTGTATCTTATCCTTACTATATAACATATTAAGGTTGTGGTAGATTGGTGCTAACCAAGGGTCCATTTTCTCCCTTATATCTCCTGGTAGAAAGCCTATATCTTCTTTAGACACAGTAGGCCTTGTTATAACAATCTTATCTACCTGTTTAGTAAATAGCATATCTAATGCTACTTGTGTTGCCACTAATGTTTTACCTGATCCAGCCATTCCTTTAAGGACTGTAATTGGTGATTTTATAATTTTAGCTTTAGCTTCTTTTTGCTCGTCGTTTAGCTGTACGTTAAATTTAATAGGATTCTTTGGTCTTCTCTTTTGGACGAATACATCGTCCGTATGATGTTTTGAAGGCATATATAATAACGTTTAAGTTTGTTATTATAAATATACGAATAATAAGTTATATAGACAAAAAAAAGAGGCCCGAAGGCCTCTCTTAATATTATATTCTAACTAAAGTCTATACTTGATCTAAATCAGCAACATATACTTTTCCGTAGAATTCTGGTCTGATCATTTTCTTCGCATAACGAGTCATGATACCTTTTCTTGGAGTGAAGGTAGCTGGATCGTATACTAAAGGAGTCATGATTAATGGTACATATGGAGCATATACAGCACCTGCTTCTAAGAACTGACCACCTCTAAATCCTACTAAGATTGTGTTTTCAGTTAAATAAGGGTTCTTGTATACTTTGTAACGTCCATTCAATTGACCTACTTTCTGTACTCCGAAAGCAAATTCAGCTTGATCACCGTCAGTTGATGCAGCATATCCTGGAATAGATTCTAAGATTGTTGCAACACTTGGAGAACATACTAAGAAGTTTGCACCTCCACGTAAAGTTTTCTGGTGAATCTTGTTAGATACTTTTTGGATTTTAGTTCCTAAAGTTTGGAACCATTGTCCTTGAGTATTGTAGAATTCTGATCCAGCAGTAGCCCAAGCAGTTCCATTCCATACTTTGTTGTTAGCAGCTGACCACTTTTCAGTAGTTTTAGCTCCTGTAATTAACATATCTAAGATCTCTAAGTCAATCTCCATAGAGATGTATTCAGATAACAAAGAAGTTAATTCAGCTTCAGCATCGATAGAATGATAAGCATTAAGATCCTGAGCAAACTCTGGTGTCCATTGTGCTTTTAATTTTCTTGTTTTAGCTACTACAGCCTCTGATTTCAACTCTACGTTGATTTCTGGGATGTTTATAGATCCAGCAGGATTATCTTCAAAGTCTCCTCTTGAATTGTCTCCTGGCTGTACGTGATACTTTATAGTACCAGTTACAGTAGTGTCAGCGTCATCTGCTCTAGTTCCATCTTTTACAACGAATACTACGTTAGATCCAACAATTTTAGTATATTCTGGGTTAGATGTAATATCTAAAGCTCCTTCGTATAATCTAAATGCTCTTACTCCTTCAGCATCAGCTCCAGAAGGTAATGCTACAGCTACAGTATTGTAGTTAGCAGGATCTAAGTCTGAACTAAAGTCTAAAGAAGCAGTTGTTGCAGCTCCGATTGCTACGTCTGTTAAGACAGCAGAACCAGTTGCGATAGAGTATCCGAAAGCTCCTGCTCCGTACATTCCACCTGATGCATCTTCATCTAATCCGATTTTTGTAACACCTGAAGCGTTACCGTACATGCTTTCGTCAGCAGTTTTACCGTGTCCTGCAGTACCGTATTTAAAGTCTAAGTAAAATACTAAACCTGAAGGTAAGTTCATTGGTTGTACAGATACAAAATCCTTTGCAGAGATTTGAGCGAATACTTTTCTAACTAAAGGTAAAGCAACACCAGCCCACTGCTCAGATCCACCACCAGCTGCGCCGATAGCTCCTGTTCCTGTTCCTGATTGTTCAGCTACTATTTGTTTTGCTTGATTTTCTAACATCATAGACATGTTTGTACTGTCTTTTTCTGTTAATCCTTCTAGCAATCCAGATGCAGCCCATTTGTCTGACAAACGAGAAGCATCAGCTTGTAATGCTTTATATCCGTTTGCACTTTCTAATAGATTGTTAATTTCCATGATTGTAATTGTTTTTTTTTAAATTTTTATATTAAATGATTCCAGCTAATTTTTGCATTCTCTTAACTGCATCAGATACTTCGTTAATTACTTCTGGCTTACTTGCAGTAGTCCCAGTAGCTTTTGACGCTCTACCTAATTTGTTTTCTTTGATTGCTGAAGTAGTTTTCTTTACTACAACGTTCTCAGAAACAGTTTCAAATACTAACTTTACTTCTTTCACTGTTTCAGCTTTGTCGAAAGCAGCGATGATATTAACTTTTTGTGTTTCGTTTAAATTATTAGCTTTAAACACTTTGTTAACATACATAAGTTTTGCATTAAGAAGATTAACTTCTTGTAATTGACTTTGTAGGGTATTAATTGTCTCTAAAGCTTCGTTAAGGTCATTGTTAACCTCTTCAGATTCTCTCATAGGAGATCCAGCATGCTTATTTGCTAGTTCTTCCGGTGACAATTCGTCATCTTCTCTATCATCTTCTTCCTCAGAAAGCGTACCTTCTAATTCAGCTAATAACTCATCTAAATCAATTTCTTCTTCTTCTGCACCAGATTCCATGTCGTCCATTGCTGGCTCTTCTATTTCTTCTCCTGCATCCATATCTAAATTGTCTAAATCTTCTGCATCATCTCCCATTTCTGTTGAGATAATGTCGCGAATCAAGTCTTTAAGGTCAGATACTTCCATATCTTTTACCTCAATTTCTTCTTCGTCTTCTAATCCTTCTGCTTCGTCCTCTGATTCTTCAGAGTCATCCTCAGCTTCTTCTTCAGCTTCTACTTCTTCTTCGTCTTCTACTTCAGCAACATATGCTTCGTCATTTTCTTCTTCAGAATAGTTACCTTCTTCTACCTCTTCTCCAGATAATTCTTTAACTACTTCTTCATCCGTGGAATCTTCCATTTCTTGAAGTTTAGCAGCTAACATATCTTTTAAATGAGGAGTCAAAGACTCTTCTAAAGCTTCCTTAGCGTTAGCAATAGCGGCTTCTCGTATAGACTTAGCTTCAGCAATAGCTTGCTTGAATAAATCTTTGTTTGCCATTTTATAAATAAATTGTGTGATTTCTACGATTAGTAAAATCGTAATAGGAAATATTTTGTTTTTAATACAGTATAGAGCACTGTATATTTAGTAATAAATATGGTAGGTTTACTAAAACAAGAAAACCACCTGTATTAGATGGTTAACTCTCCTGCCCGTCGGTAGCGTCCGAGGAATTATCTTATGAGATTAAGTCTTCTACTGCACCTTTTATTAATGTGCTGACTTCTGTTCCCTTTATTAGTGCTTTTGCGCTATATGCTGCTGCTGTAGCCCATTTAGTCTTTTTTAACATGCTGACTGCTTCACCGCCTGCAGATCCAGCCATTCCAAATATTATTATAGCATATAGAATTTTAGTAATACCTTTTTTCTTAGCTTCATCTTTTGTAAATATACCAACTATACGTTTAATAGGAGCCATGAATGCATCTTCGTTCTTATGTGTAAAGTTAAACCACCATTCGGCGTTATTCATCATACCTGGTTTATCGTACTTCTTAGCTAACCACTTAAACATCTTAGCTAACATATTTGCTATTGTATTCGAAACTAATACGTAACCTATAATACTTACTAGAACAGCTTCATTTACATCTTCTTCTGAGTTTTCTAATTCCTCTTTGTGGGATGCTAATTCTTTTTCTACAGCTCTAGCTAATTGGTCACCCATTGATGTCATTCCCGGCTCTATGGCTGCTTCTTCTTCTTGTTCGAAGATAATAGATTGTAGTTTCATTAAGCTCTTAGTATATCGTTAATAATAGAGTCTAAGTTAGCGTACTTAGCTACTTGCTTTTTGTTTTCCGATAAAGTAATAGGGTTCATAAATGCTCCGTGTGTAGATGGATTAGATACGAAGTCCCAACATACTAATTCAAAGTCTTGCTGTACTTCTAATGTACCTTCGTTTGTTTGTTGAACTGAACCGGTACCTCTAGAAGAGATTCCAATTGTATGTCCTGCTTTAATAATTTCCTTTACTATGTTACCAGCAGGGGTATTCAGTAACTCTACACGTCCCATAAGGTCGTTCCCTTTCCACCATAACTCTTTTACTATGTGTGATGCGTTCTTAAGGGAGACAACAGGAGATTCAGGGTGATCTAATTCACCGAAAGCATTTCCTTGTTTTACGAACTCACTTATGTACTTAGCAGCTTCTCTTTCAAGAATAGCTTTACTATATGTACGTCCGTTTTGATTCTTAGCAATAGCTCTTTGCATTACACCCTCTACTTCGTAAACACCTGGTCGGTCTTTAGATTCTCTTAGTATTGATTTAAACGGGGTTACTTCTATTAGTAGTTGTGCCATGTTGAATTTTTTGTGTTCTTTATCTCTATTTGAAAGTCTTGCCAGGTGCTGTATCTCCTTTTTCTGCTTCCCATGCTGCCATATAATCAGAAATGAATTTTTTAAGTTCTCCTCCTTCTAATCCTACAATATGCTTACCTTGTTTAATAGCCTGATCT
>TARA_R110002124_G_scaffold149323_5_pt1 | contig 10041 bp, 10 predicted proteins | sample TARA_R110002124 | Tara Oceans TARA_R110002124 (sample SAMEA4397445) | marine metagenome | biome: Polar Biome; feature: [SRF] surface water layer (ENVO:00010504); material: water (ENVO:00002006), including particulate matter (ENVO:01000060) such as... | depth 5 m | reverse complement strand
GCAATTTTATAGGTGTATTCCAAATGTTCAATCATGTGTTGTGGTGACATAATTCCCCATTTTGGTTTTGTGCCTTCAGAAAGTTGACTCAAACATTCATCAATTTTTTCATCTGTCATTTCAATAAAAACTTCTTGTTTTTTCTGAACCATTGTAAGAACGGTTGCTAATGCTACCAATTCATCATCTGCATCAAAAATTTCAGCAAACCATTTTACAATACCGCTTGGATGTTCAGCACTTGCAACATCACGATCTATTTTTTGCTTACATGTTAAGCGCACATAAATCGTATCGTTGTGATATAATGGTCTTAAAAAACGGCATTCTTCTAATCCGTAATTAGCAGAAACTGGTCCTTTGTTTGGATAAACAAATAATCCAGCAGCAGCAGATATTATAAAATAGCCATGAGCCGTTCTCTTTTCAAAAATACTTCCATCTAAAGATGTAATATCTGTATGTGCATAAAAATGATCCCAAGTGATGTTGGCAAAATTTATAATGTCTGTATCTGTGAAAGTACGTTTATGCGTCTTCATTGACATTCCTGGTTGAATGTCTTCCCAATGGTATTTAAATGGATGCTGTTCTGCTTCCTTATATTTTGCGTTTTGCTGGTAAATACCAGTAATTTCTGTTATTGTTGTTGGCGAACCTTGAATGGCTGTACGCTGCAAATAATGTTTAATACCTCGCATTCCTCCCATTTCTTCTCCTCCACCAGCACGTCCTGGACCACCATGAACCAAGTATGGTAATGGCGAACCATGTCCTGTACTTTCTTTAGCACTTTCTCTATTAAGTACTAGGATTCTTCCATGATGACTTGCAGCATTAATAACATATTCTTTTGCTATTTTATCATCGTTAGTTGCAATGGAAGATACTAAAGAGCCTTTACCCATTTGCGCTAAAGTAATAGCTTCTTCTAAATTTTTATAAGGCATTATTGTACTTACTGGTCCGAAAGCCTCACGTTCGTGAATAACTGTATTTTGAAATGGATGATCTGCTCTTAATAAAATTGGGCTAATGAAAGCACCTTTTTTAGCATCTGCACCAATCGTTTCAATTTTATCTAAACTTCCGTAAACGATTTGTGCTTCTTTTGCTAAATCATTTACCGAATCTCTTACGGCTTGTACTTGTTGATGACTTACAAGTGACCCCATTCTAACTTCTTTGAGTCTTGGATCACCAATAGTAATCTTATCTAAAGCCTTTCCTAGCGATATCTGAACATCTTCAACTAAATTCTCAGGAACAATAATTCGTCTAATCGCTGTACATTTTTGTCCAGCTTTAACGGTCATTTCTTTACGAACCTCCTTGATAAACAAATCGAATTCTGGTGTTCCAGGAACAGCGTCTTCACCTAAGATAGAAGCATTCAAAGAATCGGCTTCCATCGTAAATGGCACAGATTCTTGTATCAATCTTGGATGTGCTTTAAGCAATCTTCCTATTCGTGCTGAACCCGTAAAAGTGACTACATCTTGAGACTCAACAGTATCTAAAATGGTTTTTACGGTTCCGTTAATGATTTGCAAAGCTCCTTCTGGTAAGATTCCAGAATCGATAATTACTCTTGCAACTGCTTCTGCTAAATAGGATGATGAAGGCGCTGGCAAAACTACTGCTGGCACTCCAGCCATCCAATTGACTGCACACTTCTCTAACATTCCCCAAACAGGGAAATTAAAAGCATTGATATGTACGGCTACTCCTTTTTTAGGCACCATAATATGATGTGCCATAAAGCGTCCTCCACGAGATAAATCGATCGCATCACCTTCAACATGATAAGGTTGATTTGGGAATAGTTTTCTTAATGATGCATTAGCAAACAAGTTTCCGAAACCACCTTCAATATCTATCCAACTATCTACTTTTGTTGCTCCAGTTCTGTAACTTAAATCGTAAAACGCATTCTTTCTTTTGGTAAGATATAATGCTAAACTTTTGAGCATGTTTCCACGTTCTTGAAACGTCATTTTACGAAGTTTTTCACCTCCTGTAGTTCTTCCGTAGTTTAGAATTTCTGGGATATCTAAGCCTTCAATGGCTACACTAGTGAATGCTTCTCCAGTAACTGCATCAAGAATTGGTGTTCCTTCTTCTTTTCCTGTTGTCCATTGTCCTTGGACGTAGTGCTGAATCTTGTTCATCATTATTATTTGAGAATATTGATTAACGATTTTTGATTTCTGAAGTTCTACTCACCTCTCAAATCTCCAATCGACAATCTTCAATCGTTAATTTTTCATTCGTTCAATTATAGCTGCATAGCCTTGCCCTACTCCAATACACATCGTAATTAATGCATACTTCTTATTTTGCTCGTGCAACTCTAAAGCCGCTGAATAGGCTATTCTAGCACCTGTGACTCCTAATGGATGACCAATCGCAATTGAACCTCCATTTGGATTTAATCTTGGGTCATCATCTGCTAATCCCCAAGCTCTAGTGCATGCTAATGCTTGCGCTGCAAATGCTTCATTTAACTCAATAACATCCATATCATCCATCGTTAATCCTGCTTTTTCCAAAGCTTTATTAGATGCTTGAACAGGACCAATACCCATAATTCTTGGTTCTACACCAACGACGGCAGAACTTACTATTCTTGCTAATGGTTTTAGATTGTATTTTTTTACTGCATCTTCTGATGCTATAATTGTCGCAGCTGCTCCATCGTTTAATCCTGATGAATTTCCAGCTGTGACACTTCCTCCTTCTTTTTTAAAGGCAGCTCTTAATTTCCCTAAAACTTCTAATGAGGTTGTTGGTTTTACAAATTCATCTTTAAAAAATAGGATTGGATCTTTTTTGCGTTGCGGAATTTCTACAGTTATAATTTCTTTTGCTAATCGACCATTCTCTTGCGCCTTAGTCGCTTTCATTTGACTCCAATACGCAAACTTATCTTGATCCTCTCGTGAAATATTATATTTTTCTACTAAATTTTCAGCTGTGTTTCCCATGCCATCAGTTCCATAAAGCTTTTGCATTTTCGGATTGATAAAACGCCATCCGAAACTCGAATCATACATTTTTGAGTCATTACCAAAAGCACTTGATGGTTTTGCGATAACGTATGGTCCACGAGTCATATTCTCAACACCTCCAGATATAAACACATCTCCATCACCAGCTTTAATAGCACGATTAGCATGAATTATTGCTGATAATCCTGAACTACATAGACGATTTACGGTTTCACCAGGAACTGTAAAAGGTAAACCAGCCAATAATGATGACATGCGAGCTACATTACGATTATCTTCTCCTGCCTGATTAGCGCAACCCATTATCACATCGTCATAAGCTTCTTTTGGAATACTTGGATTTCGTTTAACTATTTCTGAAATTACCAATGCTCCTAAATCGTCTGTTCTAACAGCAGACAAAGTACCTTTGTAATTTCCTATTGGCGTTCTAATTCCGTCTATTATGTATGCTTCTTTCATTTGATATTTTATAATGTCTTAAATTGGTCAAATGTAATCTTCGATTTCATTATTTACTCTTCCCAATCTTTTTGAGTTCTATAAACTACACCTTTAAAAAGTGCTACTAATTCATCACCTCGTTTTACTTCAATAATATTGAAACCTAGTTTGTTATTTACTTTTTCTATTACTGATTCTGCAATCAAATAATCACCTTCATCTAAAGCTTCGATATGGTTAATACTGGTTTCAATAGACACGGCATATTTGCCATGTGTGTTAGCTGCAAAACCGAATGCTGTATCTGCTAATGAATAGCTAACTCCACCATGCGCTTTGTTCATACTATTAAGCATATCCTTTCTAATAGTCATGGCTACTTTACAGCGACCAATTTCACATTCTAAAATCTCTATTCCTAACCATTGACTAAAAGCATCTTGACTAAGCATTTTATGTGGAATCTGTTCTCCTTTCATATTCTATTTTGTCATTGCGAGGACGAAGGACGTGGCAATCTCATTATGAGATTCTTCGCTTCGCTCTGAATGACATTCTAATTAAAAAACGCTTTATTTTCTCTATTCATTTTACGTAATAATGGACTACAACGGTACCGATCTTCGTGATATTCATCATATAATCTATCTAAAGCATTAACACATAAATCGATTCCTATCTCATCTGCCCAAGCCAACAAACCTTTAGGATAGTTAACACCTTTAGTCATTGCATTATCTATATCTTCTGCTGAAGCAATATTCAAAAACAAGGCATCAGCTGCTTCATTGATTAGCATTATTATAACACGATTAAATATTTTCTGTGACAATTCTTTATCCTCTATTGGAACTGGTTTTGTAGCTCCTTCTGTGTAATCGTAATAACCTTTACCAGATTTTCTACCTAAATAACCTGCTTCTGCGAAACGTTTTTGTGTAAATGCTGGCTTGTATCTTGGATCGAAATAGAACGCAGTAAATACAGATTCTGTTACTGTATAATTTACATCGTTTCCAATAAAATCCATAAGTTCAAATGGCCCCATTCTAAAACCTCCTATGGTTTTTAAACTCCAATCAATAGTTGCAAAATCTGCAATACCTTCTTCATAAATTCTTAGGGCTTCACCATAGAATGGTCTTGCCACTCTATTCACAATAAATCCTGGTGTGTCTTTTGCAACGGCTACTACTTTTTTCCAATCAGAAATCGTTTCAATTGATTTTTGAAGAACAGCTTCGGATGTTTGTATCGCAGGAATCACCTCAACCAACTTCATTAGAGGTGCTGGATTAAAGAAATGTATTCCGACACAACGTTCTGGCTTTTGTAATGACGCAGCAATTGATGCAATAGACAAACTAGATGTGTTTGATGCGATGATACAATCTTCAGACACATAACTTTCTAATTCTGAAAACACTTTCTTTTTGATATCTAGATTCTCAACAATTGCTTCAATAGTAAGATTTGAATCTGACAAATCTTTCAAAGTATCAACGTAAGTAATATTAGTTTGAATTCTAGTTTTCTCATCAGAATCAATTCTCCCTTTTTCAATTAAACGCAATAAGATTTTTTCTAATGCGGCTTTGGCTTTATCTAAAGCAATTTGATTAGTATCATACAATTTAACTTTACAACCAGCAGTTGCAGCTACTTGAGCAATACCACTCCCCATTGTTCCGCCTCCAATAATTCCTACCTTAAAAATTGGAGATTGTTGATTGTCGATTCTTGATTTTTGATTTTCACTCATACCTGATATTCAAACTATATTTTAAGCTTTTAATTTGTTTGAAGCCGTTTTGATACTCGCTACAAATATTGAAATTAGCTCGTTATTTTCTTTTGATAATTTTTCTAATAAATCTAAATCCGAAATTAGACTAGCCCCTTTCATGATTTTTAAATTTATGAAAGATTCTCTTAATTCTTTTAAGCAAATTTTCATTTTATGAAGAAAATCTCTTGTTGATTCTCCGCTTCTAGCTTCTCCATAATTTAATGCAGATGAAGTAGATGATCTAATTAATTGTTTTGCCAAATGTTCTGAAGCAAAAGATTTATCAATTTTCTTACATAATCGAATCACGTCAATTGCATATTGAGTTAATCTTTCTTCTAATTGATTAGGCTTCATTCATGTAATTTATTTAATTCTAAAATTCATAAATCAACAATCTTCAATCGTTAATCGTTAATCGTTAATCAGAATGGTAGATTTTTAACATCTACATTGCCGCCAGATAAAATGATACCGACGTTTTTGTTTTTAAATTCTTCTTTATTCTTCAATACTGCTGCAAAGGGCACGGCAGACGATGGTTCTATAATAATCTTCAATCGCTCCCAAATTAATTGCATGGCATTAATAATTTCATCTTCTTCAACTCGTATAATCTTATCGACATACTTTTGAATAATCGGAAAATTTCGATCACCCAAATTAGTTCTTAAACCATCTGCAATTGTATTGACACTATCATTAGTTTCAATTTTTCCGGAAATTAAAGAGCGAAAAGCATCATCAGCCTCCATAGGTTCTCCTCCAATCACTTTGCAGTTGTCAGAAAAATAATGCGCGGCTAAAGCTGTTCCTGAAATTAGCCCTCCTCCTCCGATTGGTGTTAAAATTACATCTAAATTAGGACATTCTTCTAACAGTTCTATCGCAGCTGTACTATTTCCATAAATTACCTCATCGTGATTAGATGGATGTAGAAAAGAAGCTCCTTTTTCTTTTTGTACTCTACTAGCTGTTTTTTCTCTAGTTTGTGGTGTTGATTCGCATTCTATTATTTCACCTTCATACGTCAAAACACCATCTTTTTTTACTTGTGGCGCATTTTCAGGCATTACGATATATGCTTTTACTCCTAGTTTTTGTGCTGCTAAAGAAACCGCTTGTGCAAAATTACCAGAGGAATGTGTAACGACTCCGCGTTGTCTTTCTTCCTCAGAAAGCGATAAGATAGCATTAGCTGCTCCTCGCATTTTAAAGGCTCCCATTTTCTGAAAGTTCTCGCATTTAAATACAATATTAGCATCTACCATATCATTTAATAAACTCGAACTTAATACGGGTGTTTTGTTAATAAATGGTTTTATTCTATGGTGAACTTCTATAAGGGTTTGTTTTAAATCGACACGATTGTCCCCTTGAGGGGACTTTAGGGGTGTTTTTAAATTCTTCACTTTTTGTTCAAGTGATAATGAAACACTAAACATATTATTCTTAACATCTGAATCAGAAAACCTTATAAATTGAACGCCTTGTTTTTCTAATTTATTTTGCCTATTTAAATCTTCAAAGTATCTATAATCGTGTGAATTACCGTCAACCTCAATAGCCAACATCAGTTCATGACAATAAAAGTCTACTATATAATCTAGTATTGGCACTTGTCTATGAAACTGAACATCTAAAGCTCGGTTTTTGATTGCTTTCCAGACTAAAACTTCAGCAAGTGTACCATTTTTTCTTAGCTGTCTAGCGTATTCTTTTAGTTTAGGATTATATGGAATTATTTTGTTTTTCACTCTTTTTACACCCCTAAAGTCCCCTCAAGGGGACAATACTCCTATTAATATTTTTAATTGCCTTTAAATTTTGGTTTACGTTTTTCAATAAATGCCGCAACACCTTCTGCATAGTCATTACTCTGCGCTGCTTCAATTTGTAATTTAGATTCTAAGGCCAATTGATCCTCTAGAGTATTCGTCATAGACTTATTGAATAATTCCTTGATAAGACCTAAAGCTTTCGTTGGCATATTAGCTAGTTTTAATGCTAATTGATTTATAGTATCTTCAAAATCATCCAATAGTACCGATTTATAAATCATTCCCATTTTTTCTGCCTCTTCTGCTGAAATCTTATCACCTAACATAGCCAAAGCTTGTGCTTTTTGAAAGCCAATTAAACGTGGTAAAAAGAATGTACCAGCACTATCTGGTACTAAACCAATTAAACTAAAGGCTTGTATGAAACTTACTTTTTCGTGCGCTACTACAATATCACAGGCTAATGCTATATTTGCACCAGCTCCTGCAGCAACGCCATTTATGGCTCCAATGATTGGCTTTTTAATAGAACGTAATCTTGTAATAATTGGATTGTAGTGTTCTTCGAGTATTTTTTTAAATCCAGGATTTAAGTCTGGATCTGTCACTTCTTTTAAATCTTGACCTGCACAAAATGCCTTTCCATTTCCGGTAAGTACAATTGCTCTAACATCGCTGTTAGTTTCGCAGTCGTCCAAAATCGATTGAAGACTCAAAGCCATTTCACGATTAAAGCTGTTAAAAACTTCAGGTCTATTTAGCGTTATATGCGCTACTTTATTTTCTATTTTTAGTTCTATTGAACTCATATTATTCTGGTAATTTAAAATATGGGTTATAAATAATGCCAATAATGTTTTTCCACAGATCATAAACACTAGCAACCATAAGTTCACCACCTACATTATTCGGTTCTTCGTGAGTAGTTGCACCTAATTCGATCAAGTGGTTATATGCAATTTGAATGTCTTCAACTCCCCAATAAGATAATACATTATCTCCTTTTACTGAGTCATCTGGCAAGAGTCCTAACTCATAGCCTTGAATATTAAACCCAACATAAAAAGGTTCGTCAAAATATGGTTCAGTTTTGAATGCTTTGGAATACCAAGCTTTTGCCTCAGATAAATTATCGACTCTGTATACTGTTGTTCTTAATCCTAACATTACTTCAAGCATTTAAAATAATCGAATGGTTCTTGGCAATCATCACATTGAAATTGTGCTTTGCATGCAGTTGAACCAAACTGACTTACTAAACGTGTATTTTGTGAACCACAATTGGTGCACTTAACGATTCGTTTTCCATTAAGCAACACATCTTTATCGGCTTGTGCATCTAATGGTGCTGCTATTCCGTAATCTTCTAATGCTTTTCGACCTCTTGGTGTAATCCAATCAGTTGTCCATGCTGGATGCAGTATTAAATCAACTTTAGATTCGTAACCAGCTCCTTTTAGTGCTTTCTTAATATCGTCTCCAATCACATCCATTGCTGGACAACCACTGTAAGTTGGTGTGATTTCAACCTTAACAACATCATTAATTATAACTGCAGAACGCACAACTCCCATATCCATGATAGACAAGACTGGAATTTCTGGATCAGAAACCTGCTCTAGTATTGGAATTAAAATTTGGTCGATATTTTGTTCTGTTGTTGTCATGTTACCATTCCATGTTAGGATACGTGCGTTGCATGTATTGCAAATCACTTAATAAGTATCCTAAATGTTCTGTATGAATTCCTTCTTTACCTCCTTTTTGAAACCATTTAGATTCCGGAATTTCGAGTGTTGCTTCTTCTAAAAGATTGTTTACACTTTTGTAATAATCATCTTTTAGTTTGGTGACATCAACACCAATATTTTCAGCAACCATAGCTTTATCGGCTTCTGTTTGATGAAATAATTCATCAGTGTAAGTCCATAAATCATTGATCGCTTCTTGCATTTTTTCTTTGCTTTCTGATGTACCATCACCTAAACGCTTCACCCAATCAGATGAAAATCGCTCGTGATAACTCACTTCTTTAATACATTTGTTAGCAATAGCTGAAAGCGTTAAATCTGAACTCTTTTGTAATTCGGCCAAAAAAGCTAAATGATAAACATCAAATAAAAACTGACGACCAATTGAGTACGCAAAATTTATATTAGGCTGTTCTACCAATAATACATTTTTATAGTCGCGCTCTTTTCGAAGCATTGCTATATCATCTTCGGTTCTTTCATCTCCTGCAATTTTTGCAGCATATTGAAAATAGCTACGTACTTGTCCGAATAAATCTAATGAAATATTAGTACAAGCGATATCTGTTTCTAAACTTGGTCCATGACCACAGAGTTCTCCCATGCGTTGGCCTAGAATTAGACTGTTATCTGCGATACCAAGAATGTAATTGTATAAGTTTTCGTTTTTCATCCGAATTATTTCATTTGATGAGATCCTGAAACAAGTTCAGGATGACAAAAGTTGTTACATATGTTTTACTTCGTCTGGTAAATCGTAAAATGTTGGATGGCGATATACCTTATCTTGAGCAGGTTCAAACATTTCACCATTATTTTCAGGGTTTGAAGCTGTAATATGCTTCGATTCTACAACCCAAATACTTACACCTTCGTTTCGTCTTGTATAAACATCGCGAGCATTTTCTAAAGCCATATCAGAATCTGCAGCATGTAGACTACCACAATGCCTGTGCTCTAATCCGTTTTTACTTCTTACGAAGATTTCCCAAAGTGGCCAGTTTTTTGTTGACATAATTTTAGTGCCTGCGAAAGCAGGTATCTTATTAATTAAACCTTTAATTTACTTTCTAATTCTATTATTATTTAAACTCCAATTGATACTTAAATCTGTCCAATTTGGATTCATTTCTTCAATTAATTCGATTTTCCAATCTCTTTTCCATTTCTTGAATTGTCTTTCTCTTTTTTCAGCTTCTCCTCCATTTTCAAATTCTTCAAAATAAACCAGTTGATCACAGTTGTATTTTGCGGTAAAAGATCTT
>TARA_R110002124_G_scaffold74690_1_pt1 | contig 10056 bp, 8 predicted proteins | sample TARA_R110002124 | Tara Oceans TARA_R110002124 (sample SAMEA4397445) | marine metagenome | biome: Polar Biome; feature: [SRF] surface water layer (ENVO:00010504); material: water (ENVO:00002006), including particulate matter (ENVO:01000060) such as... | depth 5 m | reverse complement strand
GTGACCACGCCACTGGCCTCGCCCGACATGGCCAGGTTGACCGCCTGTTCGATCCAGTCGGCCACGGCCCCTGCATTGGCGGGCTCGGGATGGCCCGGACGCACCGGGGCGGGCAGGGGGTGGTGCAGGACCGGCAGGGCGCGGGCGAACACGCCGGGCGCATCGGACAGGGCGGTGATCTCCACGACCGGTATGTCGCGGGCGCGCAGCAGGCCGGCGTCGCCGATGACGGCGAAGACCGGCCCCTCGGCCTTGAGGACGTTCCAGGCGGCGGCGACGATCTCGGGCCCCACGCCCGCCGGCTCGCCCAGCGAAAGGGCCAGCGGCGGCAGGGGCCCGGTCATTATTTCATCTCAATCAGGGCGTCGGCGCGCAGGTCACGGATGTAGCGACGACCCAGCATGGCCAGGTTCTGACCGCGCAAACGGCCCTCGACGTCGCGGAAGGTCGGGGCCTCGATGCCCCCGGCGCGCCGGCCGCATACGGCCAGAAGATGCACGCCGAGCGGAGTGCGCAGCGGCGTACTGACCGAGCCGACCGCGCCGGAACGGGCGACCTGCTGGAACTGCGGGGCCAGGCTGGGCACCTCGGCCTCACCCAGGTCCGAGCCCAGCAGCCCCTCTTCGGAGGTGGCGCGGGCCAACATATTATCGCAGGTCAGCTGGGGCTGAAGGGCCGTCAGTCGGGCCGTCGCCGCCGCAATCTCGGCCTCGCTGGCCGTTTCGGGCAGCCGCACCATCACCTGTTTCAACTGCACCAGACTGCTCGCCGAGCTGTCCCGCTTGTCACGCATGTAGATGATATAGACCCCGCCCTCGACCGGGATCGGCCGTGACAGTTGTCCGACGTTGAGTTGGTCAAGGGCAGTCTGCAGCGCCGGCTGGACCGTACCCTGCACCACCCAGCCGGCGTCACCGCCGCGGACAGCGGAGGGGGCCGCGGAAAACTGCTGGGCCACGGCCTGGAACGGCGCGCCCTGAACCATCTGCTGGACCAGCTGGCTGGCCCCGTCCAGGGCCTGTTGCTGGCCGCCGACGCGGGCAGCCTCGATATAGATTTCGCCGATCAGATACTGCGGCTTGGACGCAGACTCGGCCAGCTGGCGCATGACCTGTTCGACCTGACCACGGCTGACGCGGGCCCGGCTGGCAAAGCGTCCGCCGACGAGCGAGCGCCAGCCGATCGACACGCGCAACTGCTCACGCACAGTCTGGGGACGAATACCGCCCTGGGCGAGGAAGCCGAGATAGGTTTCGGGGTTGGTGCCGACCTCCTGGGCCATGGCGGCGATCTCGGCATCCACTTCCGCGTCCGAGACAATCAGGTCCTTGTAGGTCGCGATTTCCTGGGCCTGCAGCCGTTCGTCGATCAGAACGTTCAGCGCTTCCTGCTGAATGGCCTGGATGTTTTCATCGGTGGGCTGCACCTGGGTCATGGCGATGACCAGCAGCATACGCTGGCGCAGGTCATAACCGGTGATGATGCTGTCGTTGACGGTGGCGACGATCCCGTCCGCCATGCGGAATTCGGGGGCGGCAACCGGACGGGTCGGGGCCTCTTCCGAAGCCGGGTTCAGAGTGCCGGCCGCGATAGGCGATTGCCCGGGAGTCTGGGCATAGGCCGAGCCGGCCAGGAGCGCGGCGATCGCGACGCCCGTCGTGTAACGCTTGAAACGCATCGTCAGTCCTGATTCCTCAAAGCGGCTTCGTCTTGATCCGGGGGGATAGTCAACGATCTGCGCGCCCTATCGGCGTCGCTACCAACGCCTGTCGCTTGGTCCATAACCTGAACCGCCGAAAGTGGCGAGGTTTAGGCGCACATAGATACCTTCGGACGGCCCACTGGGCCGAACGCGCGTATTGTCCCGGCGAAAGCCCAGTTCGAACCGGAAACAATCGTCGTCAAACAGCAGGCCCACCTCTGACCGGGTGATCAGGTCCCGCTCCAGATCAACGATGCCGGTCGCGGTCACGCCCCAGTTGCCCTGGATGAACTGCTGCACGGCCAGTTGGACAAATTCGTAGTTGCGGTTCAGCGATTGCTGGATCGGGGGGCCGGCCGGGTCGAACGGATTGGGGTAGGGGTTCAACTGCCGCAGGGGATCGGATCGATCGACGATATAGGTGAGACTGCCCTGGTTGCGCCGACCCCAGCGTCCGTCCACGGTCAGTTCGGCGCGCCGGATACTGCCGCTGCTGTCGATGGTCGCGTGACCCCAGCCGCGAATCCGGTCCGACGGGGTAAAGCTGCCCTGGACCACCCAGTCCGATGATTTTGCGGCCAGGCCGGACGGATCGTATCGTTGCGCCGGTGCGTCGGGCACCGGGGTGAGAAACGCCGGCTCCTCCTCGAAGCGCAGGCTGCGGCCGATGAACAGACTGGCCTGTCGGCCACCGTCCCAGTTCAGCGTTGCACGGGTCCCGGCGGTCAGGCGCAGGCCGCCTTCGTAGAGGTCCTGACCGGGAAAGCGGTCGACGCGGAACAGCGAGCTCTCGTCGAGCTCAAGCGTCTGGCTGTCCTCGTTGGGAATGCGCGGATCAAGATCGGCATTGGTGGACAGGGACAGCTGGCCGACGGGCTCGAGGACCAGGTCGGTCCCGTCGGCGAACCGGCGGATCAGCGGATAGCTGACATCCAGTCCGACGGTGGCCCGGCTACGGGTGATGGTCGCGCTGTCGACACCCATCATGGGGGGCAGGTCGGCGACGGAATAGACGTCCGCACGCACGTCGATAAACGGCTCCCAGCGCAGTCCGGCCGCCGTCGTCACGATACGCCGCCACTCGGCCTGGCCGCTGATACGGCGACTGTCGATGCCGGGCAGGCCCAGGGTGGAGCCCGTCGGAATCACATCCGGCCGCAGGACGGGTCCGCCGACATAGGTGTCGCGAAACAGAGCGACGGCCGAGCCGTGCAGCCGCAGCCGGCCGCCGAACATCGGTCCGGCGGGTTCCCATCGGGCGTCGATCAGGGGCGCGACCAGCGGCAGGCTGTTGTCGCTCTCGAAGATGTTCAGGCCGGGGGCGTCCTGGTTGGCCACGGCCACCCGCAGGCTCTGGAGCGAGAAGGCGGCGACGGACAGATAGGACCGGTCGGTCTGCCGCTCGGCGTAGAGCTGGCTGATCAGGCGACGCTGGTCGCCATAGTAGAGGCCGTTGTCCTGATAGGGTGAGACCACGTCATAGCGGTCGAAAAGCGTCTTGTCCGACGTGCGTTCGGCGGTGAAACCCCAGCGCCAGGGACCATCGGGGTCGAACCGGCCATGCGCCAGCAGATAGCTGCGGTGCTCCTCGGCCAGGGGGGCGATCGTGTCGTCGATGCCGTCGCCGTCGATGTCGAAATCGCCGAAATTCTGGGCATAGGTGTAGCCGCCGCGAGCGATGACGGTGCCGTCGGCAAACCGGCGACGCCACTGGGCGTTCAGCAGGGGCGCGACCCGGGCGTTGATCTGTGGGCTGATCAGCCAGTCCTCGGACGGCGAAACGACGATCAGATAGGGCTGTTCATAGCTGAGACCCCGACCGGCGTCATAGTTGATCAGGGGGACCAGGAAACCCGATGCCCGCTCGACGGTCGGGTCGGGGTGCGCAAAAACCGGCAGGTAGAAGACCGGGACTCCGCCGACCTTGAACACCGCATTGCGATACAGAATCGCCCGCAGGGTCTCGTCCTGGATGACCTGTTCGGCCTGGATCGAGATCGTCGGGGTTCGGGTGCTGCCGTCGGCGTTGCAGACCGGGCAGGGCGTGAAGATCGCGTAGTTGAGTTCGTTGACGGTTGCGCTGCGGCGCACGGCGGTGGCGGCCATCAGGCTGGCCCCGTTGGTCGTGCGCGTGGCGAAATCGACCGCGATACCGGCCTTGAGGTCGGAATTGAGTTCCAGCAGGCTGGCGAAGACCACATTGCCGTCGGGATCGACCAACTGGGCATTGCCGGAGGCCGTGGCCAGACCCTGGGCCAGATCATAGGTCACCGTCTCGGCGCGCAGGGTGTGCTGCTGGAAGCGCGCCAGAACCCGGCCACCGGGGTAGCTGTCGGCGGTGACCACGTCGCCCTGACGGCCCAGGATGTCTGCGTCGAAATAGGCGGCTTGCGGCGTCAGCCCGTCGGGACCGGCGACGGCGACGGCATCCGGTGCGGCGGCCTGGGCCCGGGCAGCGGTAACGGTAACCCAGGGGCCAAGCAGGATTGCCGCCGTACCGGCGAGAAGCCGGAGGCGCAGGCCTCTCCTGTTCAGGACGCTGCGGTCACGCTGCATTCGACATTCACTCTGGGGCGGAAGAGCGCCCGCTTAGCCGTCTTCGGTATAGAACAGCAAGGTCAGGGCCGCGAGAGCCGTCAGGATTGGCGGCAACCAGGCGGCGACAAAGGGGGGGATTACCTCGGCCGACCCGAAGGCGGCCGCGGACTGGTTGAGGAAGAAGAAGCCGAACCCCAGAACCACCGCTGCGGCGCTCATCCGCGCCAGATCGCCCAGCCGCATCAACCGCAAGGAAAAGGCAGCGGCCAGGATCGACATGGCGGCGAACATCAGCGGGGTCGCCAGCAGTTGCTGCAGCCGCAACCGGTAGGCGGTGGACGAGAAGCCGGCATCCTCGACCCGCTTTATCTGGGCGGGCAGGGACCAGAAAGGCGTCGAGATCGGACGGGCGAACCGTTCGAAGGCCTCTTCATCGGCCAGGCTGGAGGGCAGGTCGAGCGTGGCGTAGGGCACGGCGCGTTGCCCGGTCTGGGCCCCGATCGCATCCACCAGCCGCCACCGGCCGGCGCTGAGGCTGGCCGAGGCCGCATCGAGACGCTCGGTGAAGATCCGGCGACCCTCGGGGTCGGTGGAATAGATAAAGAAGGTCACGCCCAGCAGTCGGGCATTGGCCCGGTCCTGGCGTTCGGCCCGAATCACGACCTGGCGCTGTCCCTCGCCCTCGCGCAGCCACACGACCCCCGAGTTGTCAGCTCCCGCTGCAGAACTGCTCAGACGCGCGCGCTCGCGCTGGAACAGGCCGTCCGCGGAGGCGGTCGCCGGGCCCAGGGCTGTCACGGTGATGATCCCCAGCAGGAAGGCCGCCCCGGCGGCCGGAAGCACGAAACGCCAGGCCGAAACCCCGGCGGCCCGCATGGCGATGAGTTCGCTGCGACGGTTCAGGCCGATATAGGCGGCCAGGGTGCCGAACAGGAAGACAAACGGCAGCAGCTGGATGATGACTGCCGGAGACTTGAGCAGCATCAGCCCGAGGATCCGCAGCGCCGACAGGTCGACATCCGATCCGACACCGCGGGAAATCTCGACGAAATCGATCAGCATGACGAGGGCGGAAATCACCGCCAGGGCCATGCCGAGGGCCCGGATCTGCTGCACCAGAACATATCGTTCAATGCCGCCGAGCCGCAGGCGGCTGACGGGCAGGGCGACGACCCTGGAAAGGGCGGGAGCGATCATGCGAATCGGGCCTTCAGCCGCTGAAAGGCTGGCCAGTTGCCGGGACGGTGCGGCTTCAGGGTTATAAAGATCAGCCGGAGTGCCACGATCGTGGCGGCGGCCGGCAGCGCGTACTGGAGCAGGTTGAGCCAGCCGTTCCAGACGCTGGCGGCCACCACGACATAGCCGAGCACACGCACGATGAGGAAGGCGGCGGCGGCCTTGCCGATCCGGGCCCCATAGCCGGTGCGGCTGAAGGCACCGCCCATGATCGCCGCCAGGGCCATGGCCATCGCAGTCAGGGCGTACAGGGGGGATGACAGGCGGGAATGCGCCTCGGCCAGCAGTTCCCCGCGTGTGCCGACCCTTTCGAGCACCGCCGGGGACGGGTTGAACAGCTGTCCGATCCAGAGGTCGGAGGGTTTGTAGCGAACCTTCTCGTCGGTGGTGGTGAACGGGGACAGGTCGAAGGGCAGGCTGTCGAAGGACAGCTGGTTCAGCACGCCCTTTGAGGAATACTCCTGCATTGTCCCGTATTTCAGCAGCAGGGTCGGCGCGCCATCGACGCTGCGACCGAACCGGGCCTCATTGGCGTCCCATGTCCGCACGGCCTTGCCGTTGTCCAGATAGACGAACAGGTTCTTCATCAGGCCGTTCTGCTCGATCTGCTGCACATAGACGGTCAGCCCGCCGGGCCCCTGGACGAAGCGGCCTTCCTCGACCAGCAGGGCGGCGAGGTCGGTGCGAATGGCGAAGGCCTCTGCCCGCGCCTGTCGCTGGGCGGCCGGCTGCAGGACGAGGGTGGTCAACAGCGACATCGCGGCGACGATCGCCGCCAGCAACAGCGCGGGCTGGATCACGGCCCAACGCGTGACACCGCTGGCGAAGGCGGCGGTCAACTCCTGTTCGCGTTGCAGACGGGTCAGGGAGATCAGGGCCCCGACAAACAGGCCGATCGGCAGGATCACCGCCAACAGCTGCGGCACGGCCAGCAGGGTCAGCTTGACCATGACCCAGACGCTCTGGCCGCGCTCGACGATGATTTCCAGCTGATCCAGGCTTTGGCTCAGAATGCCGATGCCGACCAAGGCGGCGCACGCTGCCGCGACGGGCAGGGCGATCTGGCGAAAGAAATAGCGTTGAATGAGGGTCATGACTGAAAAAAATCGCCCGGTTGCAGGCGAGCCAAAGAGAGACTCTAATACACACCGACGCGCGTCCGGGACAACCGGTCGCGTCTGCCCAGTTGCCTGTAATCAAGACCGGGGCCAATCGCTCCGGCTGGAGTAAATCAATGAAGGTCGAGTTTGTCTCGGCGGCCGGTGCCGCGGAAATTCTGGTTGTTCTCGTCAATGAGGGGCGTGCCCTTGCCGGGGCAGGCGCAGATTACGACAAGGCCGCCGGAGGTGCCCTGACGCGGGCGATGACCTCGAGCCGTTTCACCGGCAAGACCGACAGCACCCTGACCGTGAGCGCGCCGGCCGGGGTCGACGCGGGTGCGGTGATCCTCAGCGGCCTGGGCGACGCCGCCAAGCTGAACGACAAGGCGATCGAATCCGCCGCCGGCTCGGCCTACCATGCCGCCAAATTGTCCGGTTCGACCGTGCTGACGGTCGACGCTACCGGCCTGTCGCCCGAGCAGGCTGCCCGGATCGGCTTCGCGACCCGTCTGGCCGCCTACCGGTTTGACAAATATCTGACCAAGCAGAAGCCCGAGAAAATTCCGTCGCTCACCACGATCCGGATCGTCTGCGCCGACGGCAAGGCCGCAGAGGCCGCCTTTACCCCGATGTCGGCCGTGGCCGATGGCGTGATCTTCGCCCGCGACCTCGTCGCCGAGCCGGCCAACGTCCTGTATCCGGTCGAGTTCGCGCGTCGGGTCAAGGCGCTGGAGTCGCTGGGTCTCGAGGTCGAGGTGCTGGGCGAAGCGGAACTTGAAAAACTGGGTATGCGCACCCTGCTGGGTGTCGGCCAGGGCAGCCGTCGTGACAGCCAGGTGGCGATCATGAAATGGAACGGCGGCAAGGCCGGCGACCAGCCGATCGCCTTCGTCGGCAAGGGCGTGACCTTCGACACCGGCGGCATCTCGATCAAGCCGGCGGACGGCATGGAAGACATGAAGTGGGACATGGGCGGCGCGGCCGCCGTGTCCGGCCTGATGCACGCGCTGGCGGGCCGCAAGGCCAAGGTCAACGCCGTCGGCATCATCGGCCTGGTCGAAAACATGCCCGACGGCGACGCCCAGCGTCCGGGTGACGTGGTCATCTCGATGTCAGGCCAGTCGGTCGAGGTCATCAACACCGACGCCGAGGGCCGCCTCGTTCTGGCGGACTGCCTCTGGTACACCCAGGAGCGTTTCAAGCCGAAATTCATGATCGATCTGGCCACGCTGACCGGGGCGATCATCGTCTCCCTCGGCAAGGACTATGCCGGTGTGTTCTCGAACTCGGATGCGGTCGCCAGCCCCATCATCGCCGCCGGCAACAAGGTCGACGAGAATTTCTGGCGCCTGCCGCTGCCGGCGCAGTACGAAAAGCACATCGACAGCCCGATCGCCGATGTGAAGAACACCGGCAACGGTCGTGCGGGGGGCTCGATCACCGCCGCCCTGTTCCTGCAGCGCTTCGTCAACGACACGCCGTGGGCGCACCTCGACATCGCCGCCGTGGCCTGGGCTGAAAAGTCGACACGGGCCATCGTGCCGGACGGGGCCGTGGGCTTCGGCGTGCGGACGCTCGACCGGATGGTCGCCGATACCTACGAGAGCTGAAGCCCGGACAACGCAGATGTGTGAGTTCTGGTTCTATCATCTCGAGCGGTCGACGCTCGAGCAGGTCTTGCCGGGATTGCTGGAAAAGACGCGCGAGCGGGGCTGGAAGGCCCTGGTTCGCGTGTCTGACCCCGCGCAGCTGGAGGCGCTGGACGAGCATCTGTGGACCTGGCGGGACGACAGTTTCCTGGCCCACGGCCGCGCGTCCGAGCCGAATGCGGAGCGTCAGCCGATTCTTCTCAGCGAATCGGGTGAGAACCTCAACGCCGCTCAGGCGCTGTTCATGGTCGATGGCGCTGAAATCGGTGTCACGGATGGATTGGAACGATGCTTCATCATCTTCGACGGACAGAACGACCAGGCCTTGACCGGGTCACGCGAGCGCTGGAAGGCGCTGAAGGCCAGGGGCGAGACCCTGGCCTACTGGAAACAGTCTCCCGAGGGGCGCTGGGAAAAGGCGGCCTGATCGTTCTGCTGGCCCTGGCCGGCTGTTCGTCGACCCCGGTGTCAAACCAGTCCGGCCCCCGAACCGTGGAAATCGCCCAACGCAGTCCGCCGGTCGGATCGCATATGCCTGACGATTCCACCCGCGACCTCTGCCATGCGGGCGAGCTGCAGTGGCTGGTCGGCAGGTCGCGGACCGAAATCCCGGTGCCGGTCGATGTGATCAACCGGCGTGTCGTCTGCACGACCTGTCCCGTCACCCAGGATTACTCACCTTACCGGTTGAACATTTTCTACAATTCGGAAACCAGCCTCGTCGAACAGGTGCGCTGTGGCTAGGCGTTCGGCGTTTGCGGCGACGGTGGGTCTGCCCGGATTGCTGGCCGGGGTCGTCCTCGGCCTGGCCGCGGGCTGCGCGCCGCTTTCCGTCACTGACGGGCCGCCGCCGCAGCGCTGTGACGCCGCGACGTCGCAGTCGCTGATCGGCCGCCATGTCGGGGCTGTGACCTTCCCGCAGGATGCCAATGTCCGACTGGTCTGCACCACCTGCGCCGCGACGACGGACCATGATCCCGACCGACTGAACCTGCGCTTCGATGAGGCGACCGGCATCATCAAGTCGGTCGACTGCGGCTGACCGTCAGCCCCGGGTCTCCTGAAGGTGTTTCCTCAGGAGACCTCGGCCAGGGCTTCCTCGGCAGAAACCCACGCCTGTTCCGCCGTGTCCAGATCCGCCTGGGTCTTGCCGCGTGCCCGGGTCAGGCCTTCCAGAGCCTTGGGATTGTTGACCGCGGCATTGGCCAGGTCATCGTCGATCCGGGCGATCTCGGCGGTCAGCGCGGCCATCCGTTCCTCGGCCTTCTTGACCGCATGGCGCAGCGTCGAAGGTGAAGGGCCGGACTTCTTGTTGTTTTTCTTGTTCTTGTTGCCGCCATTCCCCGTGGCGGCGGTAGTCTCGTCCTTGACCTGGGTCGGACGCACCGAGGCCTGTTTGGCCCGGTCGAGAACGAATTTGGCATAGTCATCCATGTCGCCGTCATAGGGTTTGACGGTGCCGTCGGCGGCCAGCCACAGCCGGTCGGCGACCAGCTCCATCAGCGATCGATCGTGGGTGATCAGGATCACGGCGCCATTGTACTGGTTCAACGCGTCCAGCAGGGCCCGGCGGCTGTCGATGTCGAGGTGGTTGGTCGGTTCGTCGAGGATCAGGACGTGCGGGGCGTCCATGGCCACCATGTTCAGCAACAGGCGCGCGCGCTCGCCGCCGGACAGGCTGTCGACCGTGGTCTCCTGTTTCTCGTAGCCCAGACCGAACTGGGCCAGTTTCGAGCGCCGGCTGCTCTCGGTTGAGTCCGGCATGGCGCGACGGATGATCTCCAGCGGCGTGTCGGTCGGGTCCATGGCCTCGATCTGGTGCTGGTGGAAC
>TARA_R110002124_G_scaffold43119_1_pt1 | contig 10059 bp, 9 predicted proteins | sample TARA_R110002124 | Tara Oceans TARA_R110002124 (sample SAMEA4397445) | marine metagenome | biome: Polar Biome; feature: [SRF] surface water layer (ENVO:00010504); material: water (ENVO:00002006), including particulate matter (ENVO:01000060) such as... | depth 5 m | reverse complement strand
GTTCCGTAGCCGTAAAGAGCGTAGCGATGGTAACCGTGGTATCTTAGGTGCGTTAGGGGATAGGACACCTTCCGGCATGCCGGGCATGGATGTGGATTTCGCAAACATGTTCCAAGACAACTTCCGCGGTATCGAGAAGCAGCTTGTGCAGTTGGAGTACGGCGCGAAGATACAGAAGTGGCGCAACAGACTTGACGCCGATGGCTATAAGACGCGCCTCGACACTGCCGACATAGCCGAAAAGATGGATCAGATCGCCGACTTTGCGCAATCTCCATCTATTGCACGTTGGTCTCAGGTCATGACCTCCTTGGGTTTTGGTTTCACTATGGGTGCCAACTTATCTTCCGCGCTGAACATCATGTTCGATATGCCTATGGCAGTAGCCCCGTATTTGAACGGTGAGTATGGTACGAGGAAATCTACCAAGGCGTTAGGTCGAGCAAACCGCTTTTTCATGGGCTCCCCGTCTACAAAGATGGTTACCATAATGAACGCAGACGGTAATCTGGAAACAGTCGAAGTAAAGCAACGTGCGCACAACAAGGGTATCGAGAACTACAACTTTGACGACCCGAACCTCGCCGCGGATATCCGGCTACTAAAGACGCTTGTGGAAAAAGCCGGTGCCCGAGGTATGTTCAACCAGAGTATCGACCAAGAACACGTAGACCTGTCAGAGACCCGTGACGTCATCGCAAAAATAAGCGAAACCAGCGGTTTCCTCGTACACCACGGCGAACGCTATAGCCGTCAAATCACGTTGGTTGCGTCGTACAACCTTGAGTTAGATAAAATTACTGGGGGCAAAAGAGAGCCGACACAAGCCGAGATGGATGCAGCGGCAGACAAAGCCATGGCTACTGCAGAGTTGACGCTAGGTTCTACCGCCTCCGCAGGTCGTCCAGTGTGGGCACAGGGGCCCGTAGGTAACGTGGCGTTCTTGTTTAAGCGGTTCGCGGTGTCTCGGTACTACTTCATGGCACATTTGGTAGACCAGTCCCTTGCGGGGGCAAGTCCCGAAACCCGTAAGATCGCGCGCTACCAGCTTGGGTATTTCATGGCGACCACTGCGGCCCTCGCTGGTGTCGGGGGTATGCCTCTGATGGGTGCCGCCGCTGCGATATACAACAAATTCGCCGATGAAGACGAAGACGACTTCGAAGCGATGATGACCAAGACGTTGGGTAGTACAATATACGATGGACTAGCTAACGAGATTCTTGGGGTGGAAATCGCAAGTCGCGTATCCATGAACAGCTTGCTGTACCGCCCACCGTTTATCGAAAAAGACCAGAACCCTTTGTATACACTGTTCGAACAACTGGGCGGTCCTGTTGTCGGCATAGTCAATAGCGGATTCCGTGGTGGCGGTCTCATTAAGGACGGCGAAATTCGCCGTGGCCTCGAAGCTATGGCCCCTGCGGTCCTACGTAACGTAAGTAAAGCGCAGAGATTCGCAGCTGAAGGCGCAGATACACTACGTGGTGACCCAATCGTAGATGACCTAAACCCGTACAACGCCTTTATGCAGTTAGTTGGTTTTGCCCCTTCGGCTTACATCGAAAACTTAGGGATTAACAGCAACGAGCGCCGTAAACAAAACGCTGTTGATACCGAACGGCGCAGGTTAATGCGTCGGCACAATATGGCCAAAACCGAAGGCGATAGCGGAGCTGTCCGGCAGGTTCTTGAAAAGATACGCAAGTTCAACGACGAACTCCCTGCAAACTTCCAAGATGACAAAATAGATGGCCCCGCTTTGGCGAAGTCCTACTCTGGGTTCGGTACTACATCCAGTAATATGATTAACGGTATTGTGTACACGGACGCTATGCGCCGTAGCCGCGAGGACTATAACTAAAAAAGCCCCCGCGCTAGGCGGGGGCAAGTCTCAGGCGGTGGAGAACAACACTATAAACAGTGTTGGAGTAGTTGCACTGTCACACAGTGCGCCACGCACGTAAACCCAGTTTGCCACTTTCGATGCACGTATGCATGGTTAGCTTCCAGTCTTTGCGCTTGGCGAGTTGTTTCAACTGATCCCTACACTTCTCGGTGTTAACACAGGGTACGAACACAGACGACGAGACATCCATGTCCTCCCAGTTCACAGTGATCCGTAGCCCGTCAGGGTTCAGATCATCAACCTTCAGTACCTTCTGATCCATCGCTCTCTTGCTCCAGTTCTGCAAACTCCATCTCCAGCACCCAATCCGGCGGCAGGTTGAAGTCGGTGCCCTTGGTCAGGCGTTTCTTGGTGCGCTTCGCATCCATCTTACTCTTTAGCTCGTCCACCACACCTTGATAGTTTATCTGCTGGTCAACACACCACTCTCGGAACGGTTTGATCCGCAGGAACAGCATCTTGGTGTCAGGCTCGAACCGTGCAATCAGGGTACCTCGAGGGCTCGCGCCGATAGGTACAAGTTGGTCCAAGCCATTGTTGTTCTTGCCACGCAAGTCTTCGGTGCTATCAATTTTCAACAGGTTGTTGTAGTTTTCTGCCAAGTAGTTGTTGAGTATTTGGGTGACGGAAGACCCAGCATCGCTGACGTAGCTCCTGCGGGAAAGCAGTTCGCCCACCACCCACTTATATACTCCGCCGATATCGTAGTCCACGAAGCCCAGCTTCTTGGCGATTATAAGCCCAGCAAGGATCGCAGCGTTACCGTTAGACCAAAAGCGAGCCTCAGGACCAAGTCCCGCTGCCTTATCGAGCCGTACCCGAACACTTTCGACTGTGCTACGCACTTCCTCTTTGTTGTTGATAACCCACTGGATGTAGTCCGCTCCGAGGTGCCCGTAGTTGGTCTTGAAGTCACTGAACAGGTGTGTCGTGTCAGTGTTATCCCCTGCGGCGAATTTCTTCTTCTCCACACGGATTTCGAACATACGGTACATCTCGGCCTCTGGGTTCTCCTTCTTCCGACCCAGCACCTCCCATGCACTTGTGTTACCAGAACTTAACGCGAGAAGCTGCCAAGGTTTACCCCGAGCCCGTTCGATGTTGCCATTAGAGGACAGGCGGTTTTTCTGCCGTCCACCGGACACTTGGTACACATACTCAGACATCTGCTCACCAGTGACGTTTGTCATCTCGTCAGACACCAGCGGTATGTTATGCAGCACCTCCCCACGGTTCATCCGTGAGTTATGTGTATCTTCAGGTTTGTTCATCAGCTCGTCAGGGCTACCCCAAATACCTAGTGCCGCCATCTGGGCAGTGGTTTTACCCACGCCTGAGCCCCCGTAGAGGTGTACAGCCATACTATTCAAGCCCGTCACCGCCATAAGCGGCGAGCCAAAACCTAACCCTACGATGTACTGGTGTAGTTCGAACCCCGGCTTATTGTAGAATGCCAACAGTTCAAGGTTACGTTGTCGGGAGCCTTTAGGGTCAAACGCGTCGATCAACCCCGCAGTTTTTGAGGATGCAGGGTTAAGGTCGACATGCGTTGCAGTGACCAATTTGTTTCCTAGTACGAACGCATCCATATCATCACCCGCCCAACCAAACTGGCGGTGTGCTTCGTCTGCCATTGTTGTGCGTTGCAGTTCGTCTATCCATTTCGTTGTATATGCCATGAGCTTATCTATTCCTTTTCCCCATGCGGTTACGCCTTCTTTTGCCATACACTTACGGAACTCTTCCCGTGAGGTTATGCTCGTAAGGGGCACGTTAAACTGCCGTACCCCATCTTTCGGTAGGTGCAGGCGAAACACTAACGTCTCGCCCAGTTCGATGTCGTGTAGTCGTCGTGTTATGTAGATGTCGTGGTGGTATATTAGGTCTTCTTCTATATCTCCGTCGGCGTTGCTGCTGCGTACGAACACACCCCCTGCTGCACCGCGGAAGTACGGGGTAGGGTATTCCGGTATCTCGAACGCTTCTACCTGCTTCTTACCTGCAACAGGCGCGGTCACCGTGACTTGGCCCTCACTCTGTCGAATACGCTTACCCAATACAATCGGCGATTTGATCTGGCCCCATAGAGGACAGTCACGGCAGGTGCCTTCGTTTAGTTCGTCGAAACGCGCACAGGTATACGGACCTTTGATCTCGTCCAGCTTCTTGCGCATATCTGCTTCGTTGTAGGCAGGGTGCCCGCTGGATATTTTCTCCGCCGCTTTGTCCCCATCGCTACAGAACTTCGCGATCGACAGCCCTGCCCTCCATAGGGGTTCGCTGATTTCGCCCTGCTGCAAGGCGATATACTTTAACTGTTCACAACCCCTACCTTCGAGCGTCTTCTTCATAATGGTCTTGAAAACGTTCTCGGAGTTTTCCGCGTAGGCTTCGTAAAGCGCATCAGTGCCCAGATCAATCGTGGTAACTGGCTTCGCTAGGACGCCCAGCTTGGACGTAAACTCGTCCAGCACTACAGGCTCGGGCATAGAAACACCAAAGAACTCTACAGGTAGGGGCGGGTCGCTCTTATAGTTGTAGGTTCCTGGGATACGTAGGATTTGCGCGAGGTTGGCCGTGACTACAGGGTCGGCGAGAAGACCGTTATCCACACATGCTTGCTTGAGCCGTTGGGCTTCTATCACCCACTGCTCCGCCGAAACTGCTTCGGTAAGGGGCCAGTATACATGCACCCCGTTGCCGCTGTTGACCATCATAGGTTTAGGTAGAGAGAGCTTCTTACAGAAAGCACGTAGGGCGTCGACCGCTGCCTTCTGCGAAGGGTATTCTTTCAACGGGCCGCAATCTAAGTCGAGAAACAACGACTTCATCTCGCAGACGTTTATAGCCTTGCGGTTGCTTTTATCGTTGTATGTCCCTAAGGCGAAATACGCGTGGAGGCCCTGCGCGCTGAACTCTTGCCCTGCGCGTTCGGCGTCCTCAATTGTATCGTAAAACTTCTGTATACGGGTGTCACCTTTCGCGGCGAATATACAGTAGTGACCGTTGTCACTTAGTAGTACCCGTAGAAAATCTAGGCTGTTCATAGCTGCTGCTCCCAAAAGTTATCGTGGCGGGTTCTAGAAAGGGTAATGAACCCGCCACGACTATCTAACGCTTAGACTAGGTGAGTGACCCCTCAATCATCCCAGTCATCTACGATAGCAGATAGATCGGCCTGAGTAGAGGGGGCAGCTACCTCTTTCTTCTTGGCGACCTTTACCGGCTCGGGAATAGCGTTGAGATCAATCTCATCCGCTGCAACCTCACCGTCATCACGTCGAACTGCAACCTTATCGGTTTGGGACACAGTCAACGTAATTGCTTTGATAGCGTCGTCGCTATCTTTCAAGGACACAACCTGCTGCAACTCCTCCTCGTTCAACGGGCGAGTAGCTTTGAAGTATAGCTTCGGTGTGTCGCTGTTTTCGTCGAAATACATCTGCGTAACCACAGCAATAGAAGGTGTTTTGTGTGCCTTCAAATACTTGGCATACGCCTGCATACCCATCTTGCCGTCCTTGGCCTCGCCGAAGATAGACGTGGCAGGGAGCTGCAGTTGGTAGACTGTGTCCAAATCACCCTCTAACAGTATGGCGATACGCTGGTTGAACCTACATGCGCGGCTCTCACCTTGACCAGAACCCTTGATGTTCTGTGGGCAGTCCATGCAACGAGCCGCTTGGCGCGTTTCTGCTGGTACGGAATCAGCGGGTTTCTGCGTGTCCGGCGACCAGCAAGAGGGTGGTGAGGGGTTCTCAGGGTCGTAAGCACCTTGATAGAACGTGCGGGACAGCTTGGCTGCGTTGATGATAACTACGTTCAAGAGACCGTCGCTCTTTACGTTTACCTGCTCACCGCTAACCATCTGACGGAAACGTCCACCACGGAGACTGATCCGGTTGGAACCACCACCACCACCGCCGCCACCGGCGAGGTTATCATCGGCTTCTTGCAGTTGCTTGAACAAGTCACTGCTGACGAGGGAGTTACCCTCCCCGAAAATTGATACGTCTGTCATTAGTTATTCTCCCTTTGTCTTTTGTGTTTTGGGTTTTTTAGCAGACAACGCTGCCTCTACGTCGGCAAGCCGAAAGCGGTATACCTCGCCGATGTTGATATAGGTATTCTTAGGGATTTGCCCTGAGTGCACCCATTTACGGACGGTAGATACAGACACGTTGAAGTAATCTGCTACCTTGTTGATGTTGACGTACGGGACGGTTTCTTCTGTCATTTCGACCTCACAGAGATTGTGTACTCCGAGTCCACGTTGAGCCCTGCAGGTACTTCGTCAGGGTTCTCTTCGATGAACTGGCGTACGTGGGTTTGGTTCAAACGCTTCTCGAAGAACTCAGGTACGTTATGCTGCAAGATAAACTTGTGCATGGATTCCCAATCGCTCGTCCAGTAGCGTTGCTTCACGGTACGATAAAACAAACCAGACGCAGTGCGTACACTGTCGACTTCGTGTGCCTTACAATAATCGAGCAGAGCAAGTTTTACTTCGTCTTGCTTCTTACGCAGGTCGCCTTCCTGCTCTTTGTACTTGGCGCTAACCTCCGCGCGCGCGGTACGTAAATTAACGTACGCACTGACAAGTTTGTCCACCGATATAGTCATACTGTCCTCCGTTTTATTATTGTATTACTGGTATATGGTACCTTATGGTGGCTAGTCAAGCATTTCTTTGTACAAATCTATCATAGCGGAGTGTATGTTGATACGATCATCCAGTAGGCGGTAAATACGTTTTTCCGCAGCGGAGCCTGCGAGTTGAATTACCGTGCATTTATGTTTCTGTCCGGCGCGGTGGATACGTGCGTTAGCCTGCAGGTATGTCTCCAGAGAAGAGGTTGGACCCCACCACACGATCGTATCCGCTGCGGTCAGCGTCACGCCATGCGCCGCAGATTGCGGTTGGATCACCAGCACTTTCGGGTCGGAGCTGTTTTGGAAACGAGAGAAGATGTCTGTGCGCGCGGAGGCTGGTACGTCGCCACGAATAACTTCCGCAGTGACACCGTCTTTACGTAGTCTGGCGGTCAACATATCAATCGTGTGTCTAAACGGCACAAACACCAGCACCTTCTGACTACTTTCGTCGATAGTCTCCTTGAGCGCTTGGTAACGGTTCTTGATGTCAAACTCGATAGAATCCCCACCGTCTGTGTACACAGCGCCTGCGCTAATCTGTAGTAGCTTGTTCATGTTGACCGCAGCGTTTGCCGACGTGACAGCTTCCCCAGCTACCTGCATAACCATCTGCTTGCGTAGTGTGTCGTAATACTTCTTCTGCTGCGGAGTCATTTCGATAAAGCGTTTAGTGTAGACCATGTCGGGTAGATCGAGGCACTCCTCTTTGGTGAACCTGATCGCCGGCTGCAGGGCCCTAAACACTGTATCTTTGGCAGTGTCTTTCGGCTTGTAGGTAAACTGTGTGATCTTGTGCATCACCATATCTCGCCATGCCCCAAAGAATCTCGGCACTGTTGCGGGGTTGGCTAGTTTGGCTAGGCCGTAGGCGTCAACGGGGCTCTGCGCTGCGGGTGTACCCGTCATCATCCATAACCAATCGTCGTCTTTGATTAGCTTGTTCAACGTCTTCCAACGCTTAGACTGTGCGTTCTTGTAGTGCGTAGCCTCGTCGACGATGAACAGGTCAAACCCACCTGCAGCTATCTCGTCTTTGACCACCTCAACACCGTCGTAGTTGATAATAACAAACTCAGCGCCGCCCTCGATGATCTTCTTACGCTTCACCTTACTACCGTGCGCCACATCTACGGTTCGGTGCATAGCAAACGAGAACAAGTCGTTGCGCCATGCGCTGTCCATGATCGACAGGGGGCAGACAACCAGCACACGTTTTACTTTGCCTTGGGTCATAAGGTAGTCCGCCGCCCAAATAGCTGACGCAGTTTTACCTGTACCCTGCTCGTTGAAGCAGAAGGACTTCTTGTTCAACGTCATAAACGCTGCAGTGTCTTTCTGGTGGTCGAACGGTGTGTATTGGCCGGGCCAGTTGTACCGCTTCGTAATCGGCGATGGTGCGCGCACGTTCAAAGATTTTAGGGAGAGGACTTCATCAAGCCCCCACTTAACAAGTACCTTGTTCATCGGTAGTTCCTTACTGTTGGGTATGATTGCCGTAATCTGCTTCGGGTTCTTCACCTTCAGCAGCAACGCCTTGCCGTCAATCACCTGCATGTTGTTCTCCGTGGTAGTGAGTCACTACCGTTTTTTCTTGGGACTGCTCATTGCGCCGCCTGCTGCGCGATTCTTCTTACGGCTCTGGACAGTTACTCCGTCCTTGTTTTTGCCGCCTTTACTCACCGCCTTCTTGTGGGCGATGTCCTTACCTTCACGTTTGTCGGCTACACCATTCTTGTTGGCGTCTTTACCAGACTTGTCCATTGCACGGCGCGCACGTTGTCGCTCCATGCGACCCTCATGTTCGCCGCGAGATTTCTGCTGCTCGTACTCTTTCTTGTACGGGCGAGGCTTATTTACATATGGCATCAGTTTGCTCCGTTGTGATGGCACTCGACCACTTGGCAATAGCGTTTGCATAGGCCCGACGGTTTCGGGTTCCACACATCCACCTCGAATGCTTTCTCCATCTTAGCATAGTTAGCCAACCATTTGCTCCAAAGAAGTTGTTGTGCATCGAACTCATACTCGGCCTTCACAAGGCTCTTAGCAATTACAAACAGTAACCCTGCATGTAGCTTGGTGACTTCGGGGTAGTGCTTGAAGATCGCCAACGCCATTAACTCAAGCTGACCTTTGTCTGCATACTTAGCCGACTTGCCCGTCTTGTAGTCGATGATCCAACCCACTCCGGTTTCTTTGTCTATGATCGCAAGGTCGACGATACCTCGGAACCACACATCATCAGCGAAGAAGCTGCAGGGTTCGAGGTCAGCGGTCAGGCCCAGCTTCTGCTCGACAATCTTCTTACCCTTCTTGTTGTTAAGGGAATCCAGTGTCGGCTTGATGAAGTCGAACTTCGCAGGGATAGGTGTACCCTCACCGATGTAATCCTCACACGCCTTGTGGAAATCAGTACCGTAGCGCATGGCATCAGTCTCCCTGAACGGGTACTGCTTCAGCACCTTCTCATGGTAGAACTGTTTGGGGCACTGCTCAAAGGCTTTGATCCGACTAAACGACCATGGCGCTGCGGTAACTGGTTTACTCATTGGGTGGGGCTATCTATGAAATGCGTCTTGGCCACACCTGCCTCTTCTAGTGCGGCAGCTACTTTCTTCGTACCTAAGTTATAACCCATGTAGAGCCCCTGCGAGAACAGTTGGAACGCAACTCTGGCGAACTCATCGCGCCCTATCGTGGCGTAATCTTTCGGTGCATTTGCCTGTATCACATCCAAAGCGAGCTTAAATTGCTCTAGGCACAAGGCTTCAAATTCTTCTTTAGTCATTCGCAATCTCCATATGATTTGCCGAAACCACTCTCGCAGTCTACGGGTAGACCCTCGGCCCAATCAGGTGTCCAACGCATGCTTTCTTCCACGAACGCTTGGGCTTGGGATACGTCTTCGTCAGGCACACAGCATAGAATACTATCGTGAACTGTCAACGCCACTTTGTATTTCTTACCTATACGTAGCATCTGCTCCCCTATGATACAACGTGCAACGGCTTGGCACACGTTCTCGATGACCTTACCGCCGTACAAACGAGAGCGCATACGTCTGGTTTTGTATGTATATTCGAACCCTTGCTCGGACTTCTCCCCAGACAACTCGGGGTAAAAGATGCGTAAGCCACTCGGTACTATGAGTGCTGTGTTCTCAGCGTCTACTGTGATGACGCCCTTCTTACCGAACGACATGGCACGGCCCTTGGCCAAGTTCTTCACCATGTTGTTGGCGTCCCTCCAGACCTGACTGATCTTGAAGTTAGCCTCTCGGTAGATAGAGATAATCCGCTGCGCCTCCGCCTCGGATACTTCGAAACCAAATGTCTTCAACTGCATACCGAACTTCTCGGCACCCATACCGTAGCCGGCGCCAAGGATAGTAGTCTTGCCGACGAACCGCTGGTCCTTAGTCACGTCTTCTACGGCCACGTTGTATATAGTAGACGCCATATACTTGTAGACGTCCTCACCTCTGGCGAACTGAT
>TARA_R110002124_G_scaffold41068_3_pt1 | contig 10063 bp, 12 predicted proteins | sample TARA_R110002124 | Tara Oceans TARA_R110002124 (sample SAMEA4397445) | marine metagenome | biome: Polar Biome; feature: [SRF] surface water layer (ENVO:00010504); material: water (ENVO:00002006), including particulate matter (ENVO:01000060) such as... | depth 5 m | reverse complement strand
CACAGCTCCTGCAATGGATGCAAACAATCCTATGTCCATGCTACCTTCACCTTATTACGAGTATTCTGGGCAAAACAATCTTTTTACTCCCAGAGGTTATGCTCAGAATACACTTGTTGACTTGTTAAGTACAAGAGGTGCATTGGGCGAAGCCGTTGATGCCACAGAAGCTACTGAAGAAACTGCCCCTGCCTTTGAACAGGTAAAGGACAGTTCAACACAATCGTTTTTTGGTGGTCAAGATATTAATGAAGGGGATGATCTAGGCTTTGATGCTTTATCGGATTTAAGTTTAGTTGATGGCTTGTTAGGTGGTAAAAGAGTATCCGACAACGCTCCTAAAAACTGGAACACACAGCACCAACGTGAATTTGATGCTCTTGTTGCATCCGGTTACAGGCCAAAGGCAAAATGGACAGGATCAGATTGGTATGTCTACGCACCAGAATTAAAAGACACAGCGTTTGGTGAACCAGGCTCAATTCCTTTTGGTGAGAGTAAATACAAAGGGCAGGGAATACCAAGTTTGTTTGCAGGCATAACAGGATCGTTTAACCCTGATGAAGTCTTTAAGAAAAACCTTGCAGATGCGTTGCAGACAAAAACAGAAGAAACAGGTGAATTACCAGATCAGCCGAAAAAAATGGACTTGCAGACATCTCTTACAATGCAAGACAGGCTAGACGATATGTTTGCCAAAGGCCCTGTTATAGCAGCTATTGAAAAACAAGGCGGCATACCTGACAGATTGGTAACGCAAACAGATATTGCTGATGTTAAAAAAGATGAAGGTTCAGTAACAGCGAAACGTGGTGGCACAGTAACAGCATTGAGAGGTGGTACTGTTAAGGCAAAAACACCGACTGTAGAGGCCAAACCAAAATCAGTACCTTTAAAAGAAGTAATACAAAAAGCAATTGAATCGCTTGTGCCAAATCAAAAGGAAATCGATCAACAAAACTCGATTAGAGATGCCGATAAAGCACAGCGACAGGCAGAAAAAGATGCTCGTGATAAAGTCAGAGATGCAAAAGAAAAAATGGGGCGTGGCAGAGGAGGCTATGGTTTCTAATGAAAAAAACGTATGTCATGCAAGATGGTGAACTTGTTGAAAAAAAGACTATTCGTGAAAACAAATTGCAGTTGATGAGAGACATCGAGCCTTATCAAAACACAGTTAATCGAGGTTGGATACACAGTCGATCCGATCATAGGGATTTTTTAAAACGCCATAACTTAGTTGAGTTAGGCACAAACGGAGGTGAAATACACTAATGGATCAAGAGCAAATCGATAGCACTCCCAATAAAGGCGAGTCAGCAGAAGAGCATAAACAGAGTTTAAGAGACAGCTTAACAGCCGCTTTATCAGGTGAAGAACTGCCAGAAGAAGTTGAAGTTAAAGAAGAAGTCGTAGCAGAAACGGCTGAACCGACTGAAGAAGAAACCGCAGTTGAAGAAGAAGTTGCTGAAGAAGAAGTTGCGGCAGAAGAGCCTGTTGAAGAAGAAAAACCATTAGAGGCATTAGAAGCACCGAAGCATTGGGCGAAAGAATTTAAAGAACGCTTTGAAAAACTTGATCCGAATGGACAGCATTTATTTATGAGCCGTTACAAGGATTTAGAAGCTGACTATACCAAGAAAACACAGAATTTAGCACAATACCGAAAACGCAATGAGGCGTTAGATGAGATATACGGCCCTTACAAAGATGATTTTCAAAGGGCAGGCATGGATGAAGTTGCGGCAACGAGACAGTTGTTAGCAGCCCACAAGTATTTGAAGGAAGACCCAAAGCAGGCTTTAAAATGGCTTGCCAACAGTTATGGTGTCGATTTAGGGGAAGTCACAGGTGATGCACCCCTAGATGATGAGTACACCGATCCTCAAATTAAAAGTCTACAGCAGCAGGTTGCTCAGTTGTCAGGCTTTATACAAAATCAACAACAAACACAGCAACAAAACCAAGTAGAAAGCACGCAGTCAATAATAGACCAGTTTGCACAAGCGAAGGATGAACAGGGCAATATTAAGAACCCACATTTTGAATCTTTAAGGGATACAATGGGCGTTTTTATAAACTCTGGCAAAGCAAAAGATTTAGATCAAGCCTATGAAATGGCCATCTATTCTGATCCAAAGCTACGAGCAGAAATGATTGAAGAACAAGTCAGAGCAGAACAGAAGAAGAAGGTAACGACTAACGCTGTTAAAAACGCTAAGAAAGTTCAACGATCACAGGTCAAAGGCAGTGCTACACCTGCTTCACCAGGCTTGCCCAGTGGGATGTCGATTAAAGAATCTATAGACTTAACCCTTAAACAATTAGGAGCATAATCATGGCAAGTCCAAATTTGTCAGAGATTATTACCACAACGCTGCGAAATCGGTCTAAGCAATTAGCCGACAACGTGACGAATCACAATCCTTTACTCAAGAGGATGAGTGATCGAGGTAATATGACAACAGTCACAGGGCGTTCAATCGTTCGTGAACTTGAGTATGCAGCGAATGGTACAGTTGCATTTTATAATGGCTACGAAGTTCTTGACACTTCACCAAGTGACGTACTAAGTGCGGCAGAATATTCGTATAAACAACTAGCAGGTACAGTTACAATATCTGGTTTAGAGCAAATAAAGAACTCAGGGTCTGAGGCACTTATTAATTTGCTAGAGAGCAGAATTGGCGTGCTAGAAAAATCAATGGAGAATACTTTAAGTACAAGTTTGTTTTCTGATGGCACAGGTACATCCTCTAAAGAGGTGGGTGGGCTTCAGCTATTGGTCGCAGATGCTGGAACAGGGACTGTTAAATTAGCAGCTTAATATAGCAATATATTTCGAAAAACTCTTTGAATTCAGAGAAAGTCTTACTGAGATAACTCTGAGCCAAGCCCATTATTGGGAAGGTGCAACGATCATCCGAGAAATCGGAGTAGGGTCAAGTGACCCCAAGCGGAGAGCATCCTAAATGGATGATGATATGATCTGATCTGCATAGTAATATGCAGCAGCCGAAAGGCGGTTTAAGATTAACGAACTTAAACGAACATAAATGTGGTGGAATTAATAGTTCTACTTACTCGTTCTGGCAAAATGTGCAAACAACGCTTACTTCAAATGCGTTTTCCACAACCAACATCCAATCGGATATGAATAATATTTATATTCAGTTGGTCAGAGGTACTGATGCACCAGACTTAATTGTCTCAGGAGCAACAGGGTATAAAACATTTTTAGCTACCCTTCAGACACTGCAAAGAGTCGCAGATTCTGATATGGCTAATTTAGGTTTTACTTCTGTAAAATATCTCAATTCGGATGTCGTTTATGATTCTTCCGCAGACAATACACGGATGTATTTTCTAAACACAAATTATCTAAGGTTGGAGACAGCCGCAGGTAGAAATTTTGTGCCAGGAGAGAAACGAGATTCCGTTAACCAAGATGCTCTTGTAGTGCCAATGTTTTGGAGTGGAAATTTAACCTGCTCTAACAGGTCACTTCAAGGTATTTTACATACTTAATAAAGGAGGTTTATTATGAGTTTTGCACCAGTATTAGGTATAGACGTAACTTCAGTTAGTGACACTGCTGAATTTTTACTTGGACAGCATGGAGCGGTGGTAGGTTCACCAACCAAGTTGTATAAGTATATTCAGTTTGATGCAGGTTCTGCTTCAGCATCTGTAGCAGGCGAAGTTTGTTACTATTATACGTTGGATGGTTACAAAAATAATGTTGTTACGGCTGATCTTTCAGATTCAATAGAGATTGGAGCAGGCGTTACGCCTAACGTAATGACAGATGGACAATATGGTTGGATTCAAATAAAAGGAGCAGCCACATTGACTATTGCGTTAACAGCAGGTGCTGATGGAGACCCTCTCACACCGACAGGTGCGGCTGATGGAACTCTTGATGTTGTAGCGGCTGACACTAGTCACGTCTGTGCGATAGCTTGTGACATTTCAGATAAAGAAATTATCTGCGATTTTCCATTCTAATATATTTTATAGGGGAGGCAGGGCAACTTGCCTCTCTTACTTACAAGGGAGAAAAATGAAATGAAGGTAGCGTTTTATAAAAGAGAATTTAATGGGCAGATGCGTGATTTTGTGCGTATTCCGATTGTCGATACAGTTGACGTTTTAGAAACACCTGTCAGACCTATTGACATTAAAAGATTTAATAAAGAATGGCTTGCTTATAAAGGCAGTGAAAAGAAAAAGCCGAATGGTACAGAATTAACTTCCTTGCCTGGCATTACTGAAAATAAGCGAATTGAATTAGAGTTAAAAAACATAGAAACCATTGAAGAACTGGCAAAGGCAAAAAAGCCTGACTTGTTGGCAATGGGTGATGTTTATATAGAATTACAAAGAATAGCTGAATTGCACATGGCGGCAGAAAGTAAAAAGCCAAAAGCAGTTCCTAAACCTAAAGAAACCGAAAAGGCTGAATAATGACACTTCTTACGATATGCCAGAATGTTGCTGACTTTACAGGCTTTGAAAGGCCGACAACAGTTATTGACAACACCGATCCTATAGCTAGGCAATTACTCGCTTTGGCAAAAAGGGAAGGTACGCAATTAATGCGAGCAACAGCTTGGCCTATTCTTTTAAAAGAGCATACTTTTAGCACATCTAGCGGAACGGCTGCTTATGCCTTGCCTGCTGACTTTGATCGATTGGTAAATGAAACAGTATACAACCGATCCGACAATGACATATTTTCTGGCCCATTAACGCCTGCTGAATATCAACTGCAAAATTATGGAACGGCCTCTTCTGGTACGACTGAAAAGTTCCGATTAAAAGCCGCATCCAATGCATTAAAGTTTGAGATTGACCCAACACCATCGTCAACACAGACCATTGGTTTTGAATATGTATCATCCTATTATTCGCAATCATCTGGTGGCACTGGACAAGCTGCTTGGGCGGCTGATACAGATACTGGCATACTCGATGAAAGTCTGTTTGAATTAGGGCTGACATTTCGTTTTAAGCAGGCACATGGCCTATCGTATGATCAAGATTATAGAGAGTATCAATTAGAATTAAGACAGGCTATTTCACGGCAAGGTTCATCACCTATTTTATCAATGGATGATGCTCGAAGGCTTATTGTCTCACCTTACAGTTACAATCTTAATGATGGAAATTACGGAACTTAATAAATGTTACAACCTTTAAAATCAGCGAGTCAATATAAAGTAAAGTCTGTTTCTATCCCTGCACCTTTTGGCGGATTAAACAGCCGTGACTCAGTAGACTTGATGAAACCGACTGATGCAATCGTTATGTCAAACTTTTTTCCAACAGTAGAAAAGCTAACATTAAGAGAGGGTTACACCTCGTTCTGCACCTCAATCGGTAGCGGTGATGTTGAGACTTTGGTTGAACATAATGCAGGAAGTAACCGACAACTCTTAGCTATTGGATCAAATGGTACATTATATCAGATAGATAGCGGCAGTGCTGTAAGTAAAAAGACAGGTTTATCTAATGGCAGATCGCAGACTACAGCTTTTAACGGCAGAACTATTTTTGCTAATGGTGCAGAGCAATTTAGTTGGGATGGTAGCAGTGCGGCAGATATATCGCTAACCTTATCCGACAGTTCTGCACAAGGCACTTTAAAAGGTGTCCATGCACACAAAAACAGAATTTACTGGTGGCGAGGTACAGACCAATCGTTTTATTATTCTGCTACAGTAGACACCTTTGCAGGCAACATGACTTTGTTTAATTTAGGTGTTGTTGCCGATAAGGGTGGTAATATTATTTCTATGGCTACAATCACGATTGATGGTGGTGAGGGCTTAGATGATTTACTGGCAATTATATTAGCAAGTGGACAAGTATTAGTTTACTCTGGCTCAAATCCTGGCAGTGGTTTTAGTTTAATAGGTACATTTAGGATTGCTGAACCTGTTAATGAGCCAAGATGCGTTGCAAAGTTTGGCGGTGATGTCGCAGTATCAACCAAAGAAGGTTATATTGCTTTATCGCAGGTAATGAAAAACGATGTCATAGGCACTAGGGCGGCAGCGTTATCTGAAAAGATACGAGGAACAGTAATTGCACAAGTTGCTTCAACTGGATCAACGACAGGATGGCAGACATTTGTTTCACCAGATGGTACAAAAATATATTTTAACTACCCTACAGGCGATACAAACGATCCTTATAATCAGCACGTTTTTAACCCTATAATTAATGCCTGGTGCGTTTTTGAAGCGTTACCTGCAAGGGTTTGGGGAAGCTATAATGGCGATACTTATTTTGGTGGTGCATCTGGTGTAGTTTTTAAAATGGGAGGCTTTGCAGATGTTTCAGATGCTATTACTGGTGATGTTGCTACTGCTTATAACTATTTCGGTGACAGAGCATCTATAAAACGCTTTTCATCCGTTGCACCCATGTTAGAGGCAAGCACTACTGTTAGTTTTGATTTTGGTATTGCTGTTGACCAAGAGCCTGTATCGGCACTTAATTTAAGTACAACAAGTTTTGCATCTGAACTGGCAACATGGGATGTAGCTTCATGGGATGATTTCCATTGGGCCGATCAGGCAGGTGCAGGCATAACACAAAGACGAAAATCCACAAGCCGACTTGGTCGAAGTGCAGCAGTGCGTATCAAGGTGGCAACAAGTTCACAATCGGTTAGCTTTATTGCTGCTAACTTTACATACTTACCAGGAGGCCCATTCTAATGGCATACAGCTCAGGCACATTTTCAAGAGTACACGATTTTACTACCGATAGAGATGCAGGTATTAAGATACAGGCTAGTCGTATGGATTCAGAACTGGATGGTTTCGCTACTGGATTATCAACAGCCGTTTTAAAAGATGGTACGCAGACCACAACAGCGACTGTGCCTTTTGCTTTTGGTATATCGGTAGTTGACAACAAAGCGGTGACACTTGGCACAAATTCTGATTATACAATTCAGTACGATGAAACCACCAGAGATTCATTGATGGTGACTTCCAATGTTGAGGGTGCTGTTTTCTCAATGGTTTTAGCAGCCGATCAAGGCGATGATGCAGGTGATGAATGGAAATTAGGCATTGCTGATGGCGGTGTTTTAACTATAGGCAATGATATTAATTCAGCCCATACTTATGTTGCACAACTAACCCTTACACCTAACTCTACAGTAGCCAGTTCCACAACTGCCGTTGCAGGTAATTTAACCGCAAGTGCGCTTACTGTTGATGATGTAGCTGTAAATGGCAAAGTCATTACTATGACAGGTTCAAGTGGCGATACTTTCACAACAACTGTCGGCACAAATGGTGCAACGAGCTTGGTAACAGTAGATACTGCTGCGGCTGCGGCACACTTACAAATTACTGCTGATGGTACTGTAGATATTGATTCAGCAGGTGTACTAACATTAGACTCTGGAGCTGCAATAAATATTGAACCTGCTTCAGGGTCAGCGATTCTACTTGATGGTACAATTAGTATAGATGCAGGTGTGGTTACAGGTGCAACGAGTATTACATCTACAGCTTTTGTTGGTAATATTACTGGCAATGTAACAGGAAACGCAAGTGGCACAGCAGCTACAGTTACTGGTGCTGCTCAATCATCAATTACAAGTCTAGGCACTTTAACGACTCTTTCAGTTGATAATATAACTATAAACGGCAATGATATTTCCTCTACAGCAGGAACAGATTTAACAATAACTCCATTATCAGGACAACAGATAGTATTAGATGGTACTATAGTTGTAGATGCTGGAGTAGTTACAGGTGCAACATCAATTACATCAACTGCATTTGTTGGTGATATAACAGGCGATGTTACAGGTACAGCAGATGTAGCTACAGTTGCAACAACAGTAACAATTACGGATAATGAAAGTACAAATGAAGATAACGCTATCATATTTACAGCAGGTGGTGATGTTGATGGTGGTAATATAGGTCTTGAATCAGATGGAACATTAACTTACAATCCAAGTACAGGCAAAGTAACTGCTACAGGGTTTATTGGAGCATTAACAGGTGCTGTAACAGGTAATGTTGCAGGTAACTTGACAGGTACAGTAGCCACAGCAACACAAAATTCTATAACGACTGCTACTGGTTTAGTTTCAGTAGGAGCATTAGACTCAGGTAGTATAACAAGTGGATTTGGTAACATTGATAATGGTGCAAGTAATGTAACGTCAGGTGGGTTAGTTAAGTTAGACGTAGATTCTGATGCAGATGATATTACAGGCGATAGTGCTACAGGTAGATTAACAATAGGTGCAGGTGAGGATTTAAATCTATATCATGGTGGCACTCATTCTTACATAGTTAATGATACTGGTAATTTAGTTATCAATACAGGGGCTTCAGATGCTGACATAGTATTTAGTGGTAACGATGGTGGCTCGGCTGTTACAGCACTTACTTTAGATATGTCAAACAATGGTACTGCAATCTTTAATAAAAATATAAACCTTGCATCAGATGCTTCAAAAATAAAATTTGGAGTTGATGGAGAAGTTACTTTAACTCATGTACATGATACAGGTTTAAAATTAGGTGGAACAACACCTACACTAACAATAGGTGATGCAGGTGCAGAAGATACTAAAATAGTATTTGATGGTAATGCACAGGATTTTCACATTGGATTAGATGACTCGGCTGATGATTTAGTTATTGGATTAGGTAGTTCTTTAGGTACAACAACTCACATGGCTTTTGATGAAAATGGTAATGTATCTATGGCATTACAACCAAGTGTAAATGCACGAGTTGCAACAGCAGCTATAGTTACATCGTTAACCACATTAACTTCGTTTACAGAAAGTTATGACATAGGTAGTAATTTTGCTAGTGGGGTTTTCACAGCACCTTCAGCTGGAAAATATTTTGCATCTTTTCATTCAACTTCAGATATAAACCAAACAGCAGCAACACAAGATGCCGTGAATACAGGCTATTTTAGTTTAAATGACGCAGACGAAGCACACCATAATTTATATTATTTTAGTCAAAAAGATGCAACTATTCGCCACCAAGTGTGGGGTTTGAGTGGTATCTGTCACTTAGATGCTGGAGACACGTTACGATTTAAAGTAGCTAGTGGTTATGTAGTAGACGGACAAAGTTCCCCATTAATTATCCATAAGTTATCATAAAGGAAAAAGATATGGCAAAACATGAAATTGAATTAACTGATACCGAAGAAAAATCAATGGCTTTTGTATCCAAATCCGTAAAAGATTGGATTGATAATGTTGCAAAAAATAGAGCAAGAATAGCAAAAGAAGTTATACTTGAACTAAACATGAAACATTGCAATGCGAATGGAATTACTTTAGCGACTGGTGAAGATGCTCAGGTAACACAGGCTTTTACTCTTGAGGTCGTAAAAACAGCAAAGCAACGTGGCGATGATTTTGATGGTTAAATGAGGAGAGTAAAATGAGTACAATAAATATAGACGATAAAGAATACAAACTTGATGATTTAAGCGATAGGCAAAAAGGCTTGGCTCATCATTGTATTGATTTGCAGCGAAAGATCATTAATACGCAAAAGGATTTAGAGCAGTTAATTACCTGTAAAAATGCCTACAGCAATGACTTGGTTGCCGACATTAAAAAGCAAGAAGAGCCACAAGCGGCAGAGTAATGGCAAGAAAGTCCGTACAAGCCGTTGATAGCGAATTGCAAGCCCACGAGCGTGAGTGCGAGGTTCGTTATAAAGCTATTCTTAATCAATTAGAAAAAACCGATAAACGTATATTCCGAATGGAAGGATTAATCTTATTTAGCACTGTGACAGTCTTCTCGTCTGCAGCCAGCTTATTTGTTTTATTTCTTAACTAAACCTTTAAATTAAGAGAGATAAAATGTTAGTTGAACTCGCAGCCATTAATGCCGCTATGGCTACGATTAAGACCACGATTGCACACGGAAAAGATATAGCCAGTGCAGGAACAGCCATTGCCAAACTTATTAATGGTGAAGAAGAATTAAGAGAGAGAGCCAATGCTAAACAAAACTCAATTTTTAGCAAACTTCTAGGCAAAG
>TARA_R110002124_G_scaffold11677_1_pt1 | contig 10065 bp, 8 predicted proteins | sample TARA_R110002124 | Tara Oceans TARA_R110002124 (sample SAMEA4397445) | marine metagenome | biome: Polar Biome; feature: [SRF] surface water layer (ENVO:00010504); material: water (ENVO:00002006), including particulate matter (ENVO:01000060) such as... | depth 5 m | reverse complement strand
TGGCACTTTCCTGACAATTGCGCGCGATTTTGGCCTTTCCGGCCTTGCTGCGCGGCCCCCGTCGCGGTAAAGCGCGCGCACTTCACAGGCGGGACAGGGCCTGGCAGGGAGACATCCTGCTGCGGTCCACCGGTTGGGCAATTGCCCTGAATGTCCCGCCCCAGGCGCAAACCGGAAAGGAACTAGGACATGGCGCTCCCCGATTTCTCCATGCGTCAGCTGCTGGAAGCTGGCGTTCACTATGGTCACCAGACGCAACGTTGGAACCCCCGCATGGGCCCGTATATCTACGGCCAGCGCAACGGGATCCACATCGTTGACCTGACCCAGACCGTCCCGATGATGGACCAGGCCCTGAAAGTGATCCGCGACACCGTGGCGCGCGGCGGCCGGATCCTGTTCGTCGGCACCAAGCGGCAGGCGGCCAAGCAGGTTGCCGACGCGGCTGAAAAAAGCGCGCAGTTCTACATGAACCACCGCTGGCTGGGCGGCACGCTGACCAACTGGAAAACCGTGTCGCAGTCGATCAACCGCCTGAAGGCGATCGACGAGGCGATGGAAAACGGCGCCGAAGGCCTGACCAAGAAAGAGCGTCTGGGCATGGAACGCGAGCAGACCAAGCTTCAGGCCTCGCTGGGCGGGATCCGCGAAATGGGCGGTCTGCCGGACCTGCTGTTCGTGATCGACGTGAACAAGGAAGACCTGGCCATCCTGGAAGCCAAGAAGCTGGGCATTCCGGTTGTCGCGGTGGTGGATACCAACTGCTCGCCCGATGGCGTTGACTATGTGATCCCCGGCAACGACGACGCGGCCCGCGCGATCTCGCTCTATTGCGATCTGGTCGCCCGCGCGGCGCTGGACGGCATGTCGGCGCAGCTGGGCGCCGCTGGCGTTGACCTGGGCGCGCTGGACGAGGCCCCGGTCGAAGAGGCCGTCGCCGACGAGGCTCCCGCTGCCGAAGCCGAACCGGCTGCCGAGAATGCACCGGCTGCCGAAGCCTGATCGCTTCACGACCGTCACATGATGACATCGGACAGGGGAAACCCTGTCCGCCTTCCCAATTCAAGGAGTTTGATCCATGGCGATTACCGCTGCGATGGTGAAAGAACTGCGCAATTCGACCGGCGCGGGCATGATGGACGCCAAGAAGGCGTTGACCGAAAACGATGGCGACATGGAAGCGGCGGTTGACTGGCTGCGCACCAAGGGCTTGGCCAAGGCCGCCAAGAAAGCCGACCGCGTCGCCGCCGAAGGGCTGGTGGGCGTGGCTGTCGAGGGCACCAAGGGCGTGGCCGTCGAGGTCAATTCGGAGACCGATTTCGTCGCCAAGAACGGCGATTTCCAGGCGCTGGTGCGCGGGTTCACCGACGCTGCGCTGACCGCATCGGATCTGGAGGCGCTAAAGGCCACCGATCTGGGCGGCAAGACGGTCGCCGACACGCTGACCGGCGCCATCGCGACGATCGGCGAGAACCTGACCCTGCGCCGCATGGCCAGCATCGAAGGGGACGCCGTTGCCGCCTATGTGCACAACGCCGCCGCCGACGGTCTGGGCAAGATCGGAGTGCTGGTCGCCCTGAAGGGTGCCGACAACGGCATCGGCAAGCAATTGGCCATGCATATCGCCGCCACCGCGCCGATGTCGCTGGGCGAGGCGGATCTGGACCCGGCGATTGTCGAGCGCGAGCGCGAGGTGCAGACGCAAAAGGCGCTGGAAGAAAACGCCGCCGCCGCCAAGCCGAAGCCCGACGCCGTGATCCAGAACAACATCATCCCCGGCCGGATGAAGAAGTTCCTGGAAGAGGTCACGCTGCTGGGTCAGAAATTTGTCATCAATCCTGACCTGACGGTCGAACAGGCGGCCAAGGACGCCGGTGTCGAAATCACCGGGTTCGTGCGAATGGCGGTTGGCGACGGCATCGAAAAGAAGGAAGAGGACTTCGCCGCCGAGGTTGCCAAGACGCTGGGCAACTGAGCGCGACAGGGTTTTGCATTCTGCAAGGGCGGGGCAGCATCGGAGGATGCTGCCCCGCTTTCGTTTTTGCGCGATTCCATTCAATACGCCGCTTTTGCCTGCTTAGGTTGTGTTTCGTCCCTGAGAATCAACAAGAATCCGACAATGTTGGCGCCCGCATGGCGCAGCACCGCTTTCCGAATCGTCCATTTTGCGACACGCTTTGCTTGTCGACAGATTGTACTGGTTTTTTACACGAGTGGAGCGCAATTGAACGAGCAGCCCGCAGACCGACGCTCACCGGGTTTTCCCGGTCTTAGCGCCTCGACCTTTTCCAAACACCTGTCGAACATATTGGCCGCGCAGGATCAGGAAACGGTCTGGTCCTTGACGCGCCGCTTCTTTCTGACCCTGGGCTTTCAGCACATTATCTACGGCTATTCACCCGATTCCCATGGCCCGAAACTGGGCGCGCCCGAGGATTATCTGGTTCTGACGACGCTGCCGCCCGAGGCCTCTGCCGAGCTGATTGAAAAAGCCTACCATCTTCAGGCAACCACCTTTCATTGGGCGCTGCGCAATGTCGGCGTGATCGGCTGGTCCAGCACCCGCGAGGACTGCGGCGTACCCGAGGATTTTGAAACCTCGCCCGAGGCCGTCGAATTCTCGTTTCGCAACAATCTGTTGGCAGGGTGTTCCGTCGGCTTTCCAAAGGAACGGACGCGCGGAAACGCTGCGATGGCGCTGATTGCCCCGCAGGGCAGAACCAACGAGGACGTGGACCGCGTTCTGGACCAACACCGCGATTCCATCTTTGTCGCCGCGGCGATCGCACATCGATGCCTTTCCACCTTGCCCTATCCATCGGCGCGGGGCAGCCTGACGGACCGTCAGCGCGAAGTTCTGGAATGGGTGGCCGAGGGCAAGACATCGGCCGATATCGCGACCATCATGGGGCTGTCACCGCCGACGGTAGACAAGCACCTGCGTCTGGCGCGGGAAACCCTGGGGGTCGAAACCACCGCGCATGCGCTGATCAAGGCGGCTTTTCTCAATCAGGTGTTCAGCATTCATTCGCAGCGCGCGCGCGCAAGACTGGTTCCGGATTCGTCCAGAAACCCCCTTGGCGATGGCTGATCTACGACCAAGGTATGGTTTTTCATACTGACGTGACAGCGCCCGCTTTCATATACTGATACCGTTAACGAGTTCTTTGAGACACGTCGCCCGCTTCTGTTCAAGATGGAGTCGGGCGCTGTAGTATGCGCTCAGAGTTGCGTATCTTGCGGTATCTAGTCCCAACCCGATGCAGCAAGGCGAACCGGTGCGGTGTTTCCGCGCCGGTTTGGCGTTTGAGGGCTGCTGTCACTGTTGTGCGGGGCAGGGGGCCTGCGCCGCTGGCGGCGCTCAAACGATATCATGCCCCGAGACGGCGCCAACAGCGGCGCGGATCGCGCGCATGTTGTCGCCATAGACCGCCGGGTTCGAAACGCTTCCGCCCTTGAACACCGCCGATCCGGCGACAAGAACATCGGCCCCGGCCCGCGCCACCAGCGGTGCGGTTTGCGGCGTGACGCCACCGTCGATTTCGATGTGAACCGGGCGGTCGCCGATCATCGCACGCAGATCCCGCACCTTTTGCGTCATATCGATGAAACTCTGCCCACCAAAGCCGGGATTCACCGTCATCACGCAGACCAGGTCCGTCAGGTCCAACACATGCGCCACGGCCTGCGCCGGTGTGCCCGGGTTCAGCGCCACGCCCGCCTTCTTGCCACTCGCGCGGATCGCCTGAAGCGTGCGGTGGATATGCGGCCCGGCCTCGACATGCGCGGTGATGATGTCGGCTCCGGCCTCGGCGAAGGCCTCGATATAGGGATCGACCGGCGCGATCATCAGATGCACGTCCATCACCGTTTTCACATGCTTGCGAAAGGCCGCGACGGCGGGCGGGCCAAAGGTCAGGTTGGGCACAAAATGACCGTCCATGACATCGACATGCACCCAATCCGCGCCCTGGGCCTCTACAGCTTCGATTTCCTGCCCGAAATTGGCGAAATCGGCGGACAGGATCGACGGGGCGATCTTCAAATGGCGTGAGAAGGTCATGACAGCTCCGCTTTGGATGTGGCAGGGTTGCGATAGCGTCGCCCTACGCCATCACGGTCCCGGCGTCCACCAGAATGCAAGGGAATTGCCGTGTCCGCAGGGGTCGCCACCAGTCTCGCCGTGATCGCGTTTGTCATGGCATTGATCGCCATGCGCCGGACCAGGGCGCTGCGCAGGCGGCTTGAGGAACTCGAACGCTTGCTGACAAGTTCGCCGCAAGACGGCGTTGCCAATGCCGCGCCGTTGGCGTTACCGACGCAAGCCGCCGAGGACACGGAACCGGCGACGGAGCAGCCTTCAGCGCCATCGGCCTGGGCGGGCGACCGATCCGCGCGACGCCTCAGGGTCCCTTCGGGCCCCGATCCGCTCATGGCGTTCGGCGGCTGGATACGGGCCAACTGGATCTTTCCCGTCGCCGGGGCCGCGCTGGTCATGGCCGCCGTGTTCCTGGTGCAATATTCGATCGAGGCGGGGCTGTTGTCGCCGCAATTGCGCATCGCGCTGGCGGGGGTTCTGGGCGCCGGCCTGATCGCCACCGGAGAGGCCATCCGCCGCCGCTGGGGCGACGAGGACGGACCGGCGCGGATCGTGCCGTCGACCCTGTCGGGCGCCGGGATCTTTGCGCTTCTGGCGGCCATTCTGGCGGCGTTCCACCTCTATGCGATGCTCTCGCCGCCCGTGACGCTGATCGCGCTGGCCGCCACCGCCGTGCTGGCGATGATCCTGGGCTGGGCGCATGGCCCGTTCCTGGCGGCGCTGGGCCTTGTGTCGGGCACCGCCGCGCCCTTCCTGCTGGGCGACGCCAGCGCGCCGAGCGACCTGCTCTATGCCTATTTCGGCGCGGTCGCATTGCTGGGATTGGGGACCGACGGGTTTCGTCGCTGGGGTTGGGTGTCGGTGCTGGCGGTCGGCATCCCGCAGATCGGCGGGCTTGTGATCCTGTTGGCCGGGGCAGGGCCGGTGGGCATGGCCCTGCTGGCCCTGACACTGTCCACCCTGTCCATGGCCATCCCCTTCGGTGCCCTGGTGCCCGGCGCGCAGGGACCGACGCTGTGGGAATGCCGCAGCCTGCGCGCCACGCTGTGGGCGCCGGCGGTGGCGATGGCGCTTGGCGCGGGCATCCTGGTGTTCATGGCTCAGCCGATCTTGAGCGTCATGGCCCTGATTGCCCTGGCCTTGATCCACGCATTCTGGACCGCCCGCGCGCCGGCCCTGGCCGATCAGGCGCTGATCCCCGCGCTGGCGATTCCCGCCGCGATCGCCGTCACCGCCTGGTCTACGCCGACGGCCCTGGCCGACACCGTGCTACGCGCGCCCTGGGCGCCGGTTCTGGCGGTGGCGCTGGCTGGGCTGGCCGGTCTTGTGCAGATCATGCGCAGTGAGCCGGCGACCGGCGGCACGCGCAGGTTCTGGGCTCTTCTGGGCGTCGGCCTGCCCATGGGCACTTTCGTCAGCTTCGAGCTGTTCTGGGCGATTGGCACCCGGGGTCCGGGTTTCCTTTGGCCCGCGGGCGCCATGGCGCTGGCGGTGGCTTATGCCGGACTGGCGCTATGGACAGCGCGGCGCGACGCCGGGCAGGGGCTGCGTCTGGGATTGGCGGTGATGGCCGCCTTTACCATGATCGCCCTGTCCTTGATGCTCACGCTAAGCCTGACGGCGCTGACCACGGCGCTGGCGGTGCTGATGGTCGCGGCGGCCGCCATGGACAAGCGGTTCGACATTCCGGCGGTCGGCTGGTTCCTGGTGCTGTCCTCGATGGCCCTGGGCTACCGGATCATCATATCGCCGGGGCTGTCCTGGATGCTTGGCTGGACCGGCAGCGGCGGCGCGACCGACCTGGAACTGGTGGTCAGCGTTGTCGCCGCGCTGTCGGGCCCGGCGATGGCGCTCTGGTTGATCCGCGGCCTGCCGGGCGACAGAACCCGCGACTGGACACGCACTTTAGTCGAAACCGGGCTTTCGGGCATGGTTCCCATCGTCGTGGCGGTCCTCACTGCGCGGTTCGTCGGGCAGGCGCTGCAACCGCACGCCCAGGCTGGATTGCAAGCCACGGTGCTCATGGCGCTGGCCTGGGTTCATGCGCGGCGCGCGGCCTTGAGCCCCGACAACCTGTGGATGCGCCGGTTTCGCACGGCGCTCAGCCTGATCTTCGGCGCCGCCTGCGTGATCGCCATGGCAGCGGCGCTGACGGTGTTTTCGCCGCTGTTCACCGTGCTCATGGCGCGCCCGCGCGTGATCGGCTGGCCGCTGTTGAACGATCTGCTGATAGCCTATGCGTTCCCGGCCATGCTGTTGCTGTGGATCCTGTTGCGCGCGCAGGGCAGGGCCGCGAATATCGGGCGGGCCATCGGTTTCGTGTTGCTGGCGCATTGGATTGGCCTTGCGATCCGCCATGTCTGGCAGGGCCAGACAGGCCTGGCGCTGAGCGGCGGATTCGCGCAGGGCGAGCTTTACACCTATACCGTGGCCTTGCTTGTCGGCGGCGCGCTGTCACTGGCGCTGGCGCTCCGGCTGGGACGGCGCGCGCTTCGCATCGCGGGACTGGCGCTGATCGGAATCGCCGCTGCCAAAGCGTTTGTCATCGATGCCTCGGGTCTGACAGGATTGCTGCGCGCAGGGGCGTTTCTGGCGCTGGGCCTGTCGCTGGTCGGTCTGGCCTGGCTGAACGCCTGGGTCGCGGCGCGGATCGACTCGCAAGATGCAAAGCTGTAGTCTGATAATCGGTATTATGTTAATAAATGAACAATGCCGGCACCAGGTAGCGGCTTGGTCGCACTGAGAGTATTAACATCATTTACAAAGGCTTGAAGAACATTCTTGAGCAAAGCAACCATACCCGGGGCGAAGACGGCGCGCTCCCTGAGGCTTTGCAAACTGCAATCAGGTTGGGGTTGCGAAAAAGCAACAGACCACCGGAATGGCGCCCGGAAACGACGCCAGCGCCGCTCGGCATTGGCAAATGCCTGAATTGTTAAGGTATTCTTAATCCGTGGCGGTGACGATCAAACGGGATCGGACAGCTTTTGGAGTTCAACAGCATCCGGTCAATCGATCCGGCCGCCCATAACCTTTGAACGGGTCATCTGAATGAAAGCGCAGTTCCATCGTCTTGATCCCGTTATTCCGGTCAGCGTTGACCGGGCGCTCAAGGCCGCGCGGACAATCCTGCTGATCGACACGCCACAGGCGTTGCCGCTTCTGAACCCTCGGCCCGGACAGCAATCGGTGGTCATCACCCACAAGGGCTTGCTGGCGCCGTCCATGATCCGCACAGTGCGACCCGATGCGATCATCGGCCCGCTGATTACCGCCGATTGGGACATCGTTGATCTGGGGATCGAACTGGAACAGATGGGTTTTCGCGGTGATCTGTTCGCCCTGACCCGGCCGCTGCCACGGGCCGAACTGGTCATCCGTGAGGTCAGCGCGGTTTGCCCCACGCTGACCGTCCGGCTGGTCGAAACCGCCTGAACCGCTATTCTCCGCGTGGAAAGCGTTGCGCGTCTTCCAACACGTTCAGATCCATGTGGTTGCGCATATATCTGTCAGACGCCGGGCGGTGCGGCTGATAATCCCACGGCTGGAAGCTGCCCTGACGCAAGGCTTCATAGATGATCCAGCGGCGGGCCTGGCTTTGGCGCACTTCGGCGTCGAACGCGGCCAGATCCCACCGCGCCATCGCCATCGCCTGAAATTTCTGCAAGATCGGGGCAAAAGCCGGGTCGGACGCCAGGTTGGCGCGCTCTCGCGGATCGCTGTCCAGATTGTAAAGCTGTTCGGGGTCCGCCGCGCAGGCAATGTATTTCCATGGCCCGTCAACCAACCCGACCACCGGCGCAATGGTGCCTTCGGCGGCGTATTCCATGGGCACCGGCCCGCGCCCGCCGGTTCCGTGCATCAAGGGCAGCAGGCTCTCGCCATCGGTCCAGGGCAGGACTTCGGACAGGGGAATGCCGGCCAGATCGGCCAGGGTCGGCACCAGGTCCAATGTGCTGACCGGCTGATCCACGCGCGCGGGCCGCAGTCCGGGCCCGCTTATCATCAACGGCACCCGCGCGCTTTCCTCGAAAAAGCTCATCTTGAACCACAGCCCGTGCTCGCCCAGCATTTCGCCATGATCCGACACGAACACGATGACCGCGTCCTGGCGGGTGTCGTTCAGCGTGCGCAGAATCTCCCCGATCTTGTCGTCGATATACGAGATGTTCGCAAAATACCCCTGGCGCGCACGGCGAATATGGGCGTCCGTGATGTCGAAATTCGTGTGATCCACGCTGTCCAGCAAGCGCCGGGAATGCGCGTCCAGTGCCTCGTAAGCCACTTTTTCAGGCGGCTCCAGGGCGTCGGCGCCGTCATACAGATCCCAGTATTTGCGCCGCGCAACAAAGGGATCATGCGGATGCGTGAACGAGACCGTCAGGCACCACGGGCGCGGATCGTGGCCGCGCGACAGGTCATATAGCTTCTGGCAGGCCTGATGCGCGGCATCGTCGTCAAATTCCATCTGGTTGGTGATTTCCGCCACCCCTGCCCCGGTCACCGACCCCAGGTTGTGATACCACCAGTCAATCCGCTCGCCGGGTTTTCGGTAGTCCGGCGTCCAGCCGAAATCCGAGGGATAGATATCGGTGGTCAGACGCTCCTCGAACCCGTGCAGCTGGTCCGGCCCGGCGAAATGCATCTTGCCCGACAGCGTGGTCTGGTATCCGGCGCGGCGCAGATGATGCGTGAAACACGGCGCATCGGCCGGAAAATTGGCCGCATTGTCATAGACCCCGGTGCGGTGCGGCAGTTGCCCGGCCATGAAGCTGGCGCGCGAGGGCGAACACAGCGGGCTGGCACAATAGGCGCGCGAGAATCTGACCGACCGCGCCGCCAATTCCCGCAGGTTCGGCACATGCAGGAAATCGGCCGGACCATCGTCAAACAGCGTGCCGGTCAACTGGTCGACCATCAGGATCAGTATATTCGGTTGCGCCATCTTTTTTCAATCCTGCGAGGGGGTTATCCGGCCCTCTTGTAACCCCGAATCCACCTCCCACCAAATCCTTTGTGCGAGACACTGGTCCCCGTGAGGCGCCCCGCTTAGGCTGCGTCAATTGCAACTGATTCCCGGGGGGCTCTCATGAAGTCCAAATTGCTGCTGATCGTTCTGGACGGCGTTCCCTATGCCAATTGGCGACGCTTTTTCGGCGGGCTCGAAGGCTGGGTGAAATCCGGCGACGCCCGCGTCTGGCGAATGCGGGCCTCGCTGCCGTCCATGTCCGGGCCGTGCTATGCCAGCATCCACACCGGGGTGCCGCCGCAGGTGCACGGGGTGCTCAGCAACGGGCATATCCACCGCGTCGAAATGCCGGACATTTTTGGCCAGACCCGTCAGGCAGGCGGCGTGACCGGCGCCGTAACCCATTCCTGGTGGTCGACCTTCTTCAACCGCGCGCCTTTCGACATGGTGCGCGATATCGAATACGACGAGCCGGACAGCGACAGCATCAACCACGGCCGGTTCCATACCATGACCGGCTACGACCATGCCAACCAGGCCACCCCGAGCGACGCCGACCTGTTCGCCACGCTGACCAGCCTGTGCGCACGGTTCGCGCTGGACTACGGCATCCTGCACACCTGCACGCTGGACAGCATGGGCCACCGCTTCGGGCATGATTGTTCGCAAATGGATCACGCCTGCGCGCTGATGGACGCGATGCTGGCCAATTTCCTGCCTGCCTGGCGCGAGATGGGGTATGAAGTGATCGTCACCGCCGATCACGGCCAGTCCCTGCGCGGTCATCACGGCGGCACCGGCGCCGACCAACAGGATTTCGCGCTCTATTACTTCGGCGATGCCACAGGCCCCGACAATACCCTGTTGCTGGATCAATTGCAGCTGGCGCCGACCATACTCTCGCGCCTCGGAGCTCCGATTGCCAACAGCATGATGGCCGGGCCCTTCCTGACCTGACCCGCCATCTTTGTGCCAGAAATATCCTGGGGGGTGAATT
>TARA_R110002124_G_scaffold14654_3_pt1 | contig 10066 bp, 8 predicted proteins | sample TARA_R110002124 | Tara Oceans TARA_R110002124 (sample SAMEA4397445) | marine metagenome | biome: Polar Biome; feature: [SRF] surface water layer (ENVO:00010504); material: water (ENVO:00002006), including particulate matter (ENVO:01000060) such as... | depth 5 m | reverse complement strand
AGGCAACAGACGAATGATTTGTCATTACTTTCTTTCCTGCTGCATCATTATATCGTAATGTTGCGACATTACAATATTTCATTTCAATTACTTATCGGATATTTTATATCGGGACATAAAAGCAGATTTGTCGGGGAACTCTCACTCTCCAGGACGGGACAGAAGATCTAAAAGAACTGCATGAAGATCACGACCTTAAATATCAGTCACCATGTCACTTACGCCCCCCCTGAATGCGGTCGTCGCCTGAGAGATTTCCCAATTCTCACTGTACGAAGCGGTTATTTGCAGGCACTCAACTAGCAAGTGTCTGTAAATCGATTGAACTGGACACTTAAAGAGGAGTTTGAAAACCCGATCATAAGTTCCATTTGTGACACGAAATCCCGTTACATTCCGGTTTTCGGCTGGTTTAAACCTGTCCGATGCCGGAGACACAGTCTTGGAAGGTGTTTTCTTTCCGGGTAGCATGTAGAGAATCTCTTGCCGTTCTGTCAGGATGATTCTGGCTTTGCCATTTCTGGCAACGTGCTCAATGATTGAAAGGGAAGATTGTATGAATCGACTCGGCAGGGTCTATCTTATTTTATTCGTTCTGCTGGCACCCCTGTATTGGGACAACCTGTTCGCGGGAGAGAAGAACAGTCCTCGTTTACGAAAACTTGATTTCACCCCTTTTCAAAAAGAGCTGAATCAATTCTCCACCCACCGAGCGACTGAAATCGAAGAATTACTCCGCGATGCAACAATCCTGGATCTCCAGGCAGCTCTGAAAGCCGGTAAGCTGACATCCGAAGAGCTCACGCTTTTTTTTCTCGATCGTATTCAACGGTTTGATGAAAACCTGAGGAGCTATACAGAGCTGAACCCCAACGCATTAGTTGAGGCCAGAGCCGCAGATGCATTGCGAGCAAGGGGAATCGTAAACAGTCACTTACTCGGAATCCCGATCAATCTCAAAGACAACATTGATACGAAGTCCCCTCTTCATACAACCGGCGGTGCGGAAATCCTGCTCAATCACAGTCCGGAACAGGATGCAGAACTCGTCACCAGCCTGCGCTCAGCCGGAGCGGTGATACTGGGAAAAGCCAGTCTCTCTGAATTCGCAGGGGCATTAACGATGGATCCGACCGGCGCGAATGCCGTCAGTGGCGCCGGGGTGAATCCCTACGATCCTGAACTGGAAGTCTCCGGTTCCAGCAGCGGATCCGCAATTTCGACCACTGCTTATCTGACGGCGGCCAGTATCGGCACCGAAACTTCAGGCTCACTGATTTCACCTGCTTCGCAGAATGGCTGTGTCAGCATGAAGCCCAGCCTGGGCATGGTCAGTGGCAGAGGTATCATCCCGCTGGTCCGCTTCCAGGATTCAGCTGGTCCCATTACAAGAAATGTCACTGATGCCGCGATCATGCTGGAAATAATCGATACAAAAGCCGTTGCATATCTGCCACTGTTAAACAGAGATGCGCTGCAAGACGTGTCGGTCGGCATTCTGCGCGAGGAAATCCTCTGGTCTTCCGCCCCGCCGCTCCCTCTGGAATTCTTTTCAGAACAGCATACTCTCATGCAGCGAATTGATCGGGGACTGCAGAAAACTCACGCCAGTCCCCGGGCAATACAACTGCCATCGGAAGAGCTCAAATCATTAAGTCGACTGATCTTTATTGGTCTTGCTCAAGACACTGTTGGCTATCTCGTCAATGCAGGAGCACCGGTGACTTCGCTCTCGGATCTACGGATTTACAATGAACAACAGCCCGAAACACGTGTCCCGTTCGGCCAGCTGCTGGTCACCTATGCCTGTAGCATGGTTGGCGAATTCGCAGATCAAGTCGGTTCAGAAGAAAACGATCTGCCCGGACAGTATGAACAACTGGCGCTGCAAGTTCGCAGGCAGGCCGCTGACATACTCGACCGGATCTTCGCTGACAATCAAATCGATCTGATCGTCAGTCTGGCAAATGACCAGTCCCCTCTCTACGCCACAGCCGGTTATCCGGCGATTACGATTCCCCTGGGTCTGGATAAGGCCGGCTCCCCCATCGGCGTCACATTGATCGGCAAACAGGGAGAAGATGCAAAATTACTGGCCCGGGCATTTGCTTTCGAACAGGCGACAAAGTATCGAATCAATCCAGGTAAACCATACAGGCAGATTCATCGATTCCAGGGAGTTACCTTTGATCTGCAGTCACCCAACATCCATTTCGGAAATACGCTCGTACTGAAATCAGCGAAAAAACAGATCAAATCCAAACCAATCCGCCAGGAAATTAAAGGTTCAGTTCTTGGAATGCAGACCGGAGATCTCAATCAGGACAGTATCCCGGAAGCTTATATTTTTGTGCGCGATGCAGAAGACGCCGACTCCCTGCTCATCTATACGTTCAATAATCAAGATGCTTTAACCAGAATCGATTTCCCCCACCTGACTGACACGGTGGGATATTACGGCAATGATCACTTTTCGGTAAATGCAACGACGATCGAGCGAATCTATCCGCTCTATACCAGCGATCCCGGCGACATCCGCCCCACGGGGAAAAGCCGACAGATCACCTACCAGCTGAAACAGGATGCCGAAGGCGTGCATCTCGAGCAGATCCAAAGCAACGAACGCGACAGCCCTGTAATTGAATAAGACGGCAACCGCCGATTGTTGTGTTTCAAATTCGAAGCGATGCGGATTCATTCGCTTCCCTCCCCTTCATACTTGAGTAATCAAAAAGCGTCTGAAGAAAACGCATCAGTGTCATTCAGCTCACGTCTGCTCATATTTCTTCCCACTGAGAAAATTCGACTTGACCCCGCCGCGCCGCTGGAGATAAACGCTAAACTGCGTCGCGCGCAATCCAGTATTTCTTCAGCGAAACAGCGCGCATCACTGAAAACATCGGCACTATAAAACAGCCTTGTATCAGCACGATTCATGAAAAACCTGCTCAAACATGCTCTGTGGGTCGACACACATCGCCCCTTGATCGCCCCGGCGTCGCAGTTGGTCGTTCCTATATCGGACCGGTATCAACCTGTATCGCCACCTGACCTTGTCCACTTCCCCTTGACGTCCACATGCCTCTAAAGAAAATCCAGACTTATCCAACAACAACGAATCAGAATTCATAATCCCGCATTCCCTTCAGTTAAAACAGAACGATTATTGAAAACCGCCATGAATGACCTGTTTTCAAACCGGGTGCCATCTGTCGGCTCGCCCGACAGTGCCCCAGTAACCAGTCTGATACAAATAAAAAAGGGTAGTCCCGGATGCACATCCGGGACGAGCGCAGCGAGCAGGAAACTGACAGATCGGCTCACAGATCCCCAGAGACTCTCCCCAACAAATCGAAGTCCTGTAGCAACTCGCTCACAGTTCACTGGTTTCATAATGGTACGCCCTGTATTCTACTAAATCAGGGCAGACAGCCTGCAGATGAACTGTTGGAACCAGCAGAGATGCCTGATGAACCCGAACCGTTCTATCTTGTCTGAACAGAAACCCTTTACTGCTCACTTTTCATCGATTTATAAAGTCACTTTCATGGAAACACGTTTACTGGTCTACCTGCAGAGAATTCTCAACTCCCGCGTCTACGATGTCGCCATAGAGTCGCCTCTGGAACTGACGGAGAAACTGTCAAACCGCTTGGGCAACAAGGTCTGGCTCAAGCGGGAAGACAAACAGCCGGTTCACAGTTTCAAGCTCCGCGGTGCCTATAACAAAATGTCGCGTCTCACACCCGCCGAACTCGAGCGTGGCGTCGTCTGTTCCTCCGCAGGAAATCATGCCCAGGGGGTCGCCCTCAGTGCCCGCCAGCTTGGCTGCCAGGCCCACATCGTCATGCCGGTGACCACTCCCGAACTCAAGTCCGACGCCGTCCGGGCACTGGGCGCACAGGTCATCCTCTTTGGCGACAGCTATTCCGATGCCTACCTGCACGCACTGGAACTCCAGAAAAAACATCAGTACATCTTCGTCCATCCCTTTGACGATCCCGATGTCATCGCCGGCCAGGGAACCGTCGGCATGGAAATCCTCCGCCAGCACCAGCATCCCATTCACGCCGTCTTTGTCGCCATCGGCGGGGGTGGTCTCATCTCGGGAGTGGCCGCTTACATCAAAGCCGTGCGTCCTGAAATCAAAGTGATCGGCGTACAGATGGCCGACTCCAACGCCATGCTGCAGTCTATCGAGTCAGGTCACCCCGTCACCCTGCCCGATGTCGGTCTCTTCTCCGACGGAACCGCCGTCAAGCTGGTCGGCACGGAAACCTTCCGCCTGACACAGGAACTGGTGGACGACTTTGTGACCGTCGACACCGACGCCGTCTGTGCCGCCATCAAAGATGCCTTTGAAGATACGCGCAGCATCCTCGAACCGGCCGGCGCGATGGGCATCGCCGGGCTCAAACAGTATGTCGCACAGCATCAACTGCAGGGACAGAATCTGGTCGCCATCACCTGCGGCGCCAATATGAATTTTGACCGTCTGCGATTTGTCGCCGAACGGGCCGAGGTCGGTGAAGAACGCGAGGCCCTGTTCGCCGTCACCATTCCTGAAGAACGAGGCAGCTTCAAGCAGTTCTGTGAAATTGTCGGCCAGCGCAGTGTCACCGAATTCAGTTACCGCATCAGCGATGAACGCGTAGCGCATGTGCTCGTCGGTCTGTCGATCCGCAATCGCAGCGAAGTCCCCGAAATCACACAGGACTTCGCTTCTCGCGGATTTGGCGCCCTCGACCTGGTCGATAATGATCTGGCCAAGGACCATCTCCGCTACATGGTGGGCGGCCGCAGTCCCCTCGTCGGCAATGAACGGCTCTACCGCTTCGAATTCCCCGAGCGCCCCGGCGCACTCATGCGGTTTCTCTCGCACATGCATCCCAGCTGGAACATCAGCCTGTTTCATTACCGTAACCAGGGCTCCGACTTCGGTCGTATCCTGGTCGGCATTCAGGTCCCCGATGCGGAGCTCCCTGACTTCCAGGACTTCCTGGCAACATTAGGTTACCGCCACGTCGATGAATCCGATAACCCCGTCTATCAACTGTTTCTGCGTTAAGATTGTTGATATGACGGCAGAATCCTTTCGCTTTTCAAGTGAGAATTCGTAAAATCAATCAACACGTTCGCAATGACAGGGTGTTTAATAGACGGAACCCTTTGCGCCCGTCTCTGTTCCTTTCGCCATCAATCATGTTCTCAGTCAACATCACGTCATGCACTTGAGAGAGTGTAGAACAGGATAAACCCATGAAACTTCTGTCCCTCTGTCTGTTTCTGACCGCCAGTCTACTCCTGCTCGACCTGAATTCCGCACTGGCAGAACCATACAATCCCCTGAAAACGATAGAAAACAGCTCATCGAAACCGATCGACATTACGATGCGGGACAAGAACCGGGATCGCGACATTCCCCTGCGAATTTACCTCCCCGCACAGAAACAGGCGGCTCCCGTTGTTCTGTTCAGCCACGGACTGGGTGGTTCGCGAACCGGCTGCCAGTACCTGGGAGAACACTGGTCGGCCCGCGGCTATGTGGTCGTCTACATGCAGCACGCCGGCAGCGATGAAACGGTCTGGAAAGGAGTCCCCCTCCTCGAACGACTCAAAGCACTGAAATCGGCAACCACGCTGCAGAATACCGTCGACCGCTACCAGGATGTCTCAGCTGTACTCGATCAACTGTCACTGTGGAACAACGATGCGACCAGCCAGTTTCACAAAAAACTCGATCTGAGGCACATCGGCATGTCCGGTCATTCCTACGGTGCTGTCACGACACAGGGGGTCAGCGGCCAGGCCTGGCGACTCGTCGGACAGCGGTTTACTGATCCCCGCATTGAAGCCGCCGTCATGTTCAGCCCCAGCACGCAAGGCAAAACCGATCCCGCGCTCTCCTTCGGCGAGGTGAAGATTCCCTGGCTGCTGCTGACCGGCACGAAAGATACTTCCCCCATCAACGACACGACGGTCGAAGACCGCCGCAAAGTCTTTCAGGGTCTGCCCGACTCAATCGACAGATACGAACTCGTCCTCATCGACGCGCCGCACTCCGCGTTTGCCGACGGCACGGAACGCCCGGGTCGCTTCCGCCGCAATCCCAGATATCATGAGGAAATCCTGGCCGTCACGACCGCCTTCTGGGACACCTACCTCCGCCAGAACGAACAGGCCCGCGTCTGGCTCCAGGGCAAACCCTGCCAGCAGCAACTCGACCCCAAAGACGAATGGCAGTTCCAGACCCGGTCGGGGAAGAAAGCGAAAGAATAGAAATAAGCAACACGCAAATATCTCTTCAGGAAAATATATCCCAGACACCACGTGTGAAGATCAGATAAAGTGACATCATGGTTCATGCTTCTCCGTCGAACCTTCACTGCTGAGAGGCGATGTTTCTGAAGATTCATTGAGTGGCGAGATTCGTCCGAATAGATAAAAGACTCCACTTATTGTTCCGGAGATCAACAGTGCAGCCGCTGCGAAGTAAGCTGCCTGATTCCAGTTCACCAGGGAGGTCAAACCAAGTTGCAGTCGCGCACTGGCAATGCCCCCCATCACGCCCACAATCAGTCCGGCATCCATTGCTACAACGCCGGTGAATTTTCCCCGCAGACCGAAGTGATAAACGATCCAGGGGGCCAGAGCAAAGCCCAGGAACAGAACCAGGGCCGAGCCATAAGGCAGTACTATGATGATGAAACCCAGCAGAATGCCGAACAGAAAAAGCCCCAGTGTGGTTCTCAGATAAGTCATGCTTGAATTCGACCACATATCAATAGAAGTTGTATGAAAAGCTTTTAACAGAATATCATATCGCAAATTTCCACAAAGTTCACGGCAGGATCGCAAACACCCGTGCCGGGAAGCCGGAACCCCCTTTGGGCTTGGGAAATGTCACCACTGCCAGGGCTCCTGCTGCGGGCAGTTGATCCAGGTTCGTGAGCATTTCAATCTGATAATGGTTCTGACTCAGGATGTAGGTCTCCAGGGAATAGTCGTCTCTGGTCGTTGCAATGCCGGGATCGGTGTCGGTCGTTTCATGACCGGAAGCGGTGATGCCGCGCACTTCGTAGAGATACTTGAGCACATCCAGGCTCCAGCCCGGATAATGGGCCACGCCGTTTTTGTCTTTGTTATGCATGGCAGCGTGATCGGGCCAGCGTTTCGACCAGTCGGTCCGCATCACCGCAAACGCGTTTTTGGGAACCGGGCCGTGCTGCGCCTCCCACTGGCGGACATCATCCATCGTAATCGTGTAATCGGGATTCTGCTCCACGGCTGCATGCACATCAAACACGACCAGAGGCATGATCATTTCTTTGACAGGAATCTCATCCAGCGTACGCCCCCCTTTGACAAAATGCACGGGGGGATCAACGTGTGTCCCCCACTGGCCGACATGACAATACATCTGCGCGAAAAAGCCCGATCCGAGCGTATCGGGCCGTTTGTCGTACCAGTAAATGGTCTTCACACTCTCATCGGGAAAACCAGGCCAGTGCGGAATCCCCGGCTCAAAGGCATGCGTCAGGTCAACGAACTTCTTCTGCTGCAGGACCTCATACACCTGCGCCAGGCTGATCTCTCCCGTCCTGTTCTGAGTCGCCTCCGACGCCACGACTTCTGAGACCGGCGACGGAGTTTCCTGGCTGCAACCGCTGAGCCCCAGAAGCAGCAGGCAGAGAAATATCAAAGCAGCGATACGTTGATGGCAGGTGGAGTGAATCTGAATCATCTCTGGTCCCGAATGTTTAAGTGGAATTGCAGCCAGCTGAAAATAAATTTGCTCTCCGTTGATTTTCCTGTAATGATGAGCTCTCTACAAGCATAATATGATCCCCGATTCCGCAGAGAGCTCCCTGATGACGAACTCACCGCTTCGCAAGAAAATCGGTTACACAGTGCTGATTCTCCTGGTTCTGGTTGTGGCATTTGATCAGTTCCTGCGCTATTGTCAGACTCGCCGTGAAAGAATTAACGGCGCGATCCCGCTCAAAAACACGATGAAAATGTTGGGGCTGGCGCTCCATTATTATCAAGAGCGACATGGGTCTCTGCCAGACGACATCAGGGACACATCAACGGGCGAGAACCTGCTCAGCTGGCGTGTGCTTCTACCCGAAGAAGTGGACGAGACGCTGCCTGGTTATCAAAATTCCGAACCGTGGGACGCCCCCGGCAACCGCGAGCTGACGGGCTTTCTTCCCGATCTGTATCAACATGCGGGCAATGACAGGTCGGTCACTCTGAGTGACCAGCGCGTGACAGGGCTGACGAGTGCCCTGGGGGTGAAAAATCCCAGCGGCAACTGGAACGGCACCAACCCGGACAGCGAGCCGGTCCTTTATATTAACGACAAACCGGTCCTTTGCGTCGGCGTCGCTGCAGCAGGACGAGTCCCCTGGACCAGACCGGTCGATTATTCGATCTCCAAGGTAATCGACCACCTGCAGCAGGACCAGGCCAGTACCTCACCCACGATCCTGTTCGCCCTCTTCGCAGACGGCAACGTCATCCCGCCCCCGTTTACCTGGAAGCTGAGCGCGCCTGAGTAATCGATGACAACATGCTGAATGATGTCTCTTCAGTTCATTTTTCGGTTCTTGACCTCTTTTATGTACACTTAGATTAGATTCAAACTGACACATAATTACCGAATTACGACCGCATCCTTTTTCGGTGAGCCAACCGATAACATGTTCGCCAACTCATGGTTGGAAACAGTGAGTGAAACTGAAAACAGCTTGGTCCCGTGAGCCTACCAAACACTTTGAGAACAGATTCGATTGCTTTCGGATACGCATTCAGGAGCAGTTGATAGTCCTGCAAAGAGATCAAATAATTCTTAGGTAGGTGTCGTTCAAAATGAGTCCGTTCATCATTGCCGTATTGGGCCTGGATCATGAACAGTTCAAAATACGTTGCAAAACCTTCTTCAAGCCCGCTTGCGTTTCCGCGGGTGCCATCGGTAACGTGCAAGTGTGCAGACTCATGGGCGAGATTTGCGAAGAAGGTCGGTTCGTATTGCATTGCATTTGGTCCTACATAAACAGTTGCATTCTTTCCTACTAAATCAAATGTGGGACCGTCATTTGAAAGAAGGACACAATTCAATTGATAATCATGCTGTGGTTCCCCAATCATATCTGTCAATACTGCACGAAATTCTGTTAACAGGGCAATTCCACATTCCTCCATCTCATCAGACAGGGTGATGCTCTTCATTTCTTTATATCTCTATCAATAGTCATTTGCGGCCGTGATTTATGGTCTCTATCCTGATTCATCATCTCTGCCACTTTCCAGACTGATTTTCGTGCCCACGGGAATATCCTCTTCTGAATTCACCTCGGCCAGCACCAGAATAATCCCGAGATGGTCCAGTTCTGAAAGGTCTACCACCGCATCCGGTACACGCATGAAATAATGCACAACTTCTGATGTTCTGGTCTCACCATCCGGCAGCGTGAGCAGCACTTCGGTTCCCTGCATAATCTGGCCGATTTCAGGATGAGGAAGCCGTGCCCTGTCTATCCCCGGTAGCAAGCCGAGATATTTTCCACTCTGGTGAAAACCTTCGACAGTATAGAGCGCAATCTTCATGCCAGACTCAGAAATCAAAATTGCTTGGAACGTAGAAAACGCCACCCCTTTATTATACCAGGAGACAGTCTGATTCCCCAAATCGCGGAGGAACCGATAAGACTTCTTAAAGATCTGGTAGCGTTTCACGGTGGAATCATGTTACAATAGTACCAGAATTCTCATTCATTCTAACCGGATGTGAGCATGCATACGGAAACAAATCAGTCGAAATCCATTCTTCTGCGAATCATGACCGCTGTGGCGATTCTGTCTGCCATGTACCTCATCTCATACATACTGCTGGGGCAGAGACCGGAATCGCATTTCACTCCGGCCCGAAACCTGAATCGAATCGTTTTCTCTGTGCTCCTGGCAGGACCGCTGGTACTGCTCTGGCAATCGATCTGCGACCGGCGGCTGGAACCCGGGGTGATTCTCTGGGGCGCGTATGCAGGATGTTGGCTGATGCTTA
>TARA_R110002124_G_scaffold281928_2_pt1 | contig 10072 bp, 5 predicted proteins | sample TARA_R110002124 | Tara Oceans TARA_R110002124 (sample SAMEA4397445) | marine metagenome | biome: Polar Biome; feature: [SRF] surface water layer (ENVO:00010504); material: water (ENVO:00002006), including particulate matter (ENVO:01000060) such as... | depth 5 m | reverse complement strand
GATGGCTCCTCCAATGGATCCGATGGCTCCTCCGATGGATCCGATGGCTCCTCCGATGGCGGAAATGTCTCAGGAATTAGATCCGGCCATTTTGGAGGGCATGCTAGGGGAGTATTCGCAACAAATGAGTGACATCGACAACGCTTCAGACGCCACTACTATGATCAACGGTATACGCGGCGATGAACTTCCTTTGGAAGCGCGGTACGCGGAACTCGCATCAGTAGTCGGTCAAGAAGACGCCCAAGCCACTCCCGAATCGGTACTTACGCTAGTACAACCTGTTATGCAACTTGCTGCTATTGATCAAGGCATAGGCGGATTAGCTGAAGAACAAATGATGGCTCCGATTGAAGGTCCGATGGCCGGGGGCATTATGTCTACGGTTAATATGGGTGCTTCCGAGTCTCCAGTACAGGTCCCCGGAGGGCCTGCACCTGTAAATTTTAACCAAGGCGGCGCGGTTCAGTATATGGCACCGGGCGGTGTCGCCCAAACGGTCAAGAACTTAAACTTATCCTCGGTTAGCCCCGATCTGTATACGACAGCGCAGACTGACGCATCCGCGTTTGACACATTGTTTGAAAAACAGAAAGAGCGCTATGGTTCTATACTGGGGGGGAACCAAGAAAGTGATCTTTCGGAACAAAAAAACTTAACCCAAGCGCAGATGTTGTTTGATATAGCCCAAGGCGCGTTAGCTTTTGCCGCGCCGAGTGATCGTGAGATGAGTGCTGCCGAAAATTTGGCTCAATCTTTTTCTCCGGTGCTAGGAAACATAGGTGCTAGAGCGGGTGAGTTGGGTAAATTTAAACAGGCGCAACAATCAGAAAAAAGGCAGCTAGATTTAGCTGCATTAGGTTCTACCGAAAAAGTAATTGCGGCGGGTTTGGAAAGTAAGAACGCGGTCATGTTAAAAAAACTCGAAAATGCTCAGAGCATGGCTAAACTAGGCCTGCAAGCTAAACTGGATTCTGCACTGCAAAAACAGAGAGGAGACCAAAACCTGTCTTTAGAGGACCAAAAGCTCCGTAATAAAAAAGCTCTCGAAATTATACTCGACTCAAACCGACTTTCAATGGAGGCATTACGGCAGTCTGGAAGTTCCGCCGACATTGTTTTGCGGGACGTTTTAGCAAAAGAAAACCAAAATCTAACCTATGATCTTAAGCTGAGTGAGATGGGAGTAGCTAATAGGTATGATTTGGAAAAGCTAACTAAAACTCATGAGCAAGCGTCAGAACTGCAAAGTTCTCGGCTTATGGTTCAATCAAATATAGCCTATAACAAGCTTGCGCAAGACGAACTTTTTAAGACAATTTCCGCTGCTCAGGGCGACGATAAACTTGAACTTGAACAAAGGAAGTTGGCTTTAGACAAAGAAGAACTTGTGTTAAAAGGTTCCCTCGCAAAACTAGACCAGTTTGGAAAAAGTGTCGACGCAAAAATACTTACTATTGTGGCAGGAGAAGGCTCAAAAGACCTCGCCTCAAGATATGCAACCGGCAATACTACAGCCGATGAAAACATCCTGCTTGAAACAGTTTTACCTATATTTACTGATTCAAGCACTACTTTTGACCCTGAAACAGGTGCCATGGTTACTAAACCCGGCAATACTTTACCCTCGGCTTGGGAGAAAGCTATTGAAGCAAGAAGTGCTTTAGGTCTCTTCAGTACGGAAATCGTCAGTATGGGAAACACTTTTGACACGGACTTAAAAACAGCCGACAACAGCTTATTTATCAATTTAAGCACGGCTGAAACTCCCGAACAGAAGCAAAAGTTCTTGGCGGCTGAACGGGACGAAAACACAGGACTCGTACCCAGTGTAATTTTAAAATCGGCACAATTTAACAAAACTTTATTGGGTACATCGGGAGAAGCCAATCTTGACTCGCCTTCTTGGCGAATGATACCTACCCAAACGTTTACCCCGGGGCTTGACTATGACATTGCCCGAGGCCTATCTACGATACCGGACAGAGTATATTCGGCTTACAATGAAATAATAAGTGATGTTACTAAAAATGGCGGTAGAAGGAATAAAGCCGGAGAATTAATCTATCAAGCCGACAATGACTTCCTCGCTTTGAAAATGAGGACTCAGAGTGTTTTAGCAAGGGGTGTAAGCGAAGGAAGAATAGTGAAGAGCGTTCAAGACCAAGTAAACTCTTTTATAGAACCTATGAAGCCGGGTATCTTCAAGTTTGACGGAAAGGCCCTTGCTAATATAAAGTCTATTAACGGAGTTTTAGCGGCACAGTTTGATGCAAACGCTAAAAAGTTAAGCGAATACGGTGGAAACCCTGACCAATACTCCGCTGCACAAGTCTTTAAGGCTCGCGAAACGCTTGATAGCCTTAAGCCTCTTATGGCTGAATTTGTGCAATTTGGGGATCAAATGGAGTTTTTTCTTAAGTCACCGAACACTGGATTAAGTACGATTCAGAAGAGAAGAAACATCAGAAGCTTTTTTGAAAAGAACCAGTAACTTAAGGGATTTTGACATGATGACACGCGACGAAGTACCCCCACGTGAGGCTCAGATTTTAAACGATACTGAAGATGCTGCCGCGCCTGAAGAAGTTGTTTTAATGTCCGACGGTAGAACTCTAGAAGAATTTAAGGGTCAGCCTTTAACCGATAGTCAGTCAGAAGCATTAAAAGTAGGGTCTTTAGAAGATTTCTCCAACAATACTCCACAGGAAGAAGAAGTAAAACCTTTATTTTCTTTTGGAGACTCGGAGATGTTTAGTCAACAAGTAGAAGAAAACGGGCTAGAACAGGTGACAAGAGATGTTGTAGACATTGTGCAGAATCAATTAGTGGATGGCTCTGGCGGAAATATATTTAACTTCACCTACGAAGACCTTCGCAATGGATCGGCAGATATACTGGATGTCATGAATCCAACGGAAGATTCAGCTCCTACCTATAAAAGGGCTATGAGCGACGAAGCTATCCTAGCGCTATTTACGGACGTAGAAGATTTTGGTAAATATGATCCGCTTGTTCCTGTTACAAACAGTGATGGAACGCCTAAAATTTCTCCCGGCACGGGGGAGCCTATGTACGAAGTCAATAATTATAACGTAAAAGCGTTTTCGGAAGGCGTTAAAAGAAGTGGGGTAGAAGCAGGTTTGGTGACTCTTGGTGGATGGCAGGGTGCTCGAACCACTGCTGCCTTATATGCGTCTAAGTTCCCTAAAACAGGTGTCAGAAAGTTGGACCTTGGTGGGCAATTACTTGCAACGGGTGTAGGAGCCATAGTAGGCGCTTTTCCCGGTTCCGTCGCCTCGGAATATGTAAACCAATGGCTGTTTGCAGAACCTAACCCCATAATAGTACCTAGTTTACGGGCATCATATAACGCAGGAGAAACCACGTCCTATGGCTTAACATTCCTTTCAACCCCTTTTATAGGCGAAAGATTAGCCAGTGCGCCTTTGACTGAAAGCTTTAATGCTATAAAAGCATTAAAAGACTTTGCTACAATCGCAAGCAGCCAATTTGGTACGAATAAACTTACCAAAATATACGGGAAAGAGATGGTTGATAGGGTTTTAAAAGCAAAAACTAAACAGGAATCAAAAGGGCGTTTGAGAAAATTAATTACCCCTAATAGTGAAAAAGGCCCGATGGTGGCTCGTATAACAGATACGTTAATTCAAGGCGGAGACAACGCCATGATAGCCGCCAAAAATAATCCCGCAGGCTTTTTAGGTGTTGAGGCTGTTGTAACAGGCTCGGCGGCGATAGCCGCGTACAACGCCGAAAAACTTTTTCCCGGTAATGAAATGGCAAGATTCGTCATGGAATTAATTTCTGCACCACCCGCCGTATTGCTTGCAAAACCTGCCATGGTAGTAAGCAGCGCTGTTGTAGATTTAGTAAACCAAGTTTTGACGGGAACAGTGTCCGATTCTGCAACAAAGGTTCTGACAACTACGGTTGGTCGGGAAGCGGGTAACAGACTTACCCGAGAAATAACTTTAAGCGATGAGTTCTTGAACAATGAAGACTCTAGCTTAGTGTTGAAAGAAGCCCTCGAGGCTTTAAGCGACGAAGCTAATTCCGGCCGAATGGCTTCTGAAATTTTAGAAGAGATTGGATCTCCTTTAGCACCGGTTGTTAAACAAGCTGAAGGACAGGTAGGAACCCGTGTAAAAGACATGTCTGTTTCTACCGAAAAAGGTCGAGAGAAGTACGTAGCAGATGCCAAAGAAGCTATACTGTTGCTTCAAAAAACCAATACTCCTGAAGCACTTGTGTTAGCTTCTGCTGTTGAGCAGCGGTTAATGGAACAAGAAATCATTGATAATATGGAGTCAGCTAATACCAACTTAAGCGAAGCTACTCAGCGCGTTTTTGGTAATACAGAAGATTTTTCTCAAGATGTTGTACTGGGAACAAGGTTTTATGACTTGCAACTTAAAATGGTTGCTGCTTTAAAGGCTAAACGAGATAAACTTTACGCACAAGTAGGTGACTTTCCTATTTATACTTTTTTAAACGACGCCGGAGAGAGAGTAAAAGAGCCTAATTCTTTAACTATCTTTGATGTTCCGGCAGGAAATGGTGGATTAAAGTTTAGCAGTGACGGTTCTCGGAAGTTATTTAACGAGGCATTAGGTTCTTACAGAGAAGATTTTAATGCCATGAGAGCTTATTACAAGCCCGTAGATACCGTAAGTTCTTTGGATGGCGCGGAACCTGAGTTTCCTGCCATGTTTAGTCGGCTTAGAGAAATATCAAAGGGCTTAAAAGCTAGGCGAGCCGAAAGGCTGAGTTCGAATCCTACTGATGATCAAGCTTCTTACTTAGGTGTGTTGATTAAAGCTTTAGATAAAGACATTAATGGGGTAGAACCCACCCAAATAGAGCTGGGAGATAAACAGCTTAATTTTATTGAGAGTTCAGACACAATAGCAGCTTTCTTAAAGGCCCAAGCGTTTACAAAGGCAATGCACAACGTTATATCTCGAAGTTTTGTTTCGAATGTCTCTAAAATGAACGCCCAACGAGGCGTGGTAATGGACCCTTCTGACGCAGTAAACGCCGTTAAAGACGGGGACGACATAGTTGTGTCCCGCCTTAACCAAATGCAGAATGCGATTGATTTCCTTAAAAGGGAAGCCTCTGATATTGAGACAATAACCTACACAAATAAAGCAACCGGGGTAACTTATAGCGACGTTAATTTTGATGCGGGGCAAACGGGCCTTGAATTAGGGGAGACCCTCGAGTATATAATTCGTGACGCGAGAAAAAACATAATCACTGAGATTACAGACCCTTTAACGGGCGAGGTTTCTAGGCAAGTTAATATAAAAGCGCTAACGAAGTACAAAAACAGGGAAAACAGTCAGGCTTTATTTGCTATATTCCCTTCTTTTGCCCGTAGTTTAGATGACGCGGGGGAAGCCCAAGTTCTTATGAATCAAGTAATCGCCCAAGAAAAAGCCTTGCGCAATAGCCCTGAACAGGTCGCTTTTAAATGGTTTTTACAACGTCCAGAAAGTGGAAGCACCGTAATAGCCAGTATTTTAAAAGGAAACGAAAAAATAGCTTCTCAAAAAGCGCTTCAAACAATGGTTGATAAGATTAAGTTGCGAGGCTCTTATACGGACTCTGAGACGGGAAAGGAATACGCTTCAGAAGAGATTTTGGATGGAATGAGAGCAGCTATTTCTAATTATGGCGTTGTAAAAGCAGGCGGTGCGGGAATGTCTTTTAGCCCTACGCAGTATTACGATGCTTTGTTTAGCCCCATAAAAAATGTTGACGCTGCTGAGACGGGAAAAGGACTTAATCTAATTGATTTCATGAAGAACAACGGCATGATCGATGATAAGTATATTGAAAACCTTCAAAAAGCTTTAGGTCAAATGCGTAATGTTGAAGAACAAATTGCGGCGGGAGACTTATCTGGAGAGCTTTTTAAACGGCCTAGTATTGCAAAAATAGGGATGCTTAAAATAGGCGGCGCATTGTTAGTAGGAGCCTCTTTGCAGAGGTTTAAAAAAGTGCTACAAGGCCTAGGCATGGGAGACTTTGGAATTGGAGCGGGTGTAGTAGCGGGTAACGTTGGTGCTGAAATGGGGCCTAGAATGTTGATCCATGGACCAGAAGTGTTGGTTGTAAACAACATGGCTAAAATACTGGCCGAACCAAAACTGTTGGCTCTAGCAATAAAAGAGACGCAGAGCGCTGCCGAAATGGACAAAAACTTATCTCTGATACAAAAAATACTTGGTTCCTCGGTTAATCGTAAAATGGCTCCAATAGTGCGGGATGTTACGGCGGATGAAAGTTTTATTCGTCCTGAAGAAATACTTGACACAGAAGCTGATTATAGTCGGCAAAAAACAGCTTATCCTATTAAAACGAACGTGGAACCAAACGTGGAACCAAACGTGGCACCAAACGTGGAACCAAACGTGGAACTAAACGTGGAACCAAACGTGGCACAGAATCCTCCTATTGCATCTTCAGGCCCCGTGGACCGCGAACGGTTTGCTCAGTTCTTCCCCGAAGATAGGGACTTGGTTAGTGGCATCGGAAGTTTAATGGGGTAAACCTTTATGACTAAACAAATCGCTTCATTAATGACTTACTGGCCTATCGTGATGTTAGGGTTTGCAGGAGTGTCTAGCGGCTTTGCTTTTTACCACAGTATGCAGAATTTGCAATCCGACTTTATCGAATTAAAAAGAGATCTGTCCGATGTGCAAAACAAGCTTATTCGTAAGGAAAGCATTGACTTAGAGCTAAAACTGAGGGATACGCGGATAGACGATTTAAATAAGTCTTTTGAATTTTCGATACGTCAACAAGAAGACATCAATAGAAGTTTTGAGGAGGACGTTAAATACCTTCACAGGAGCACTCGATGAAGGACGCCCGACTAAAAAAAGTAGGCGTAGCGGGATATAACAAGCCCAAAAGAACCCCCAGTCACCCCAAAAAAAGTCATGTTGTTGTAGCAAAACAAGGAGAGAAAGTTAAAACAATCCGGTTTGGGGAACAAGGAGCTTCAACATCAGGTAAACCCAAAGCGGGAGAATCTGCTCGGATGAAAGCCAAGCGCAAGTCTTTTAAGGCTCGACATGCACGTAACATTGCCAAGGGTAAAATGTCCGCCGCATATTGGGCGGATAAAGTAAAATGGTGATTATCGAAGCCATCCTCTAGTATCTTCGTTTAAAACCTGCCCGGCAATATCTACCTTACTTCTTAAAGCTTGTAAGATCTTCTCATCAATCGTGTTGGGTGCGACTAGATCTATATACGTTACTTTGTTTGTCTGTCCTATCCGATGCGCTCGGTCCTCGGACTGTAGTCTTATCTCAAGATCATAGCTGTTGCTGTAATAAACAACCGTGTTAGCCGCAGTCAAAGTGATGCCATAACCACCCGTTCTAGGCTGTCCCACAAAAAAGCGTAGAGGACTACTGGGGTCTTGAAAGGTGTTTACAATTTCCTGCCTTTCGTCTTGGGGCGTAGCACCATAATACGTTGCGACTGAATCTTCGCCAAAGCGCTCTCTTAACGACGCCGCTATGTGGATGATGTCATGTGTATAAGTAGCCCAAATAATAGCCTTTCCTTGAAGCTCTTCAGCAACGTTCATCATCTCACTTAGCCTATTGTTCTTTATAAGTTGCATCACGCCTTCATCAGGCATTAAATGCCCGCAACAAATCTGCTGTAACCGCATTATTTGAGTCAAAACACTGGCGGTTGTAGCCAGCTCACCATTGTCTAGTTTAGCTAAAGCTAATTTTTTCATTTGTTTATACAGCTTAGATTGTTCAGGAGTCAGCTCTATCTCTCGACGGACATAAACTTTAGGAGGCAAGTCTAGGCAGTCTACTTTTAACACTCTGTTACTAAAAGTATCAAGTTTCTCCGAAAGTTCGTCCAAGCGTCGATACCCTACAATAGCTTGAAAGCTGCGATGTCCCATAGTCCTTTGTTGGATGTTCGCGTATCTCGATTGAAAAGCATAATAGCTGTTAAACCCCAAAGACTTGCTTTCAAGAAACGCACACTGGCTAAAAAGATCCATAGGACTTTTAGTAATAGGAGACCCGGTCAATATCCGACGGTACTTAGAGTGCCGTTGCAAGGCCATTATGTTTTTGGTTCTTGCGGCTTTTCTATTCTTTATAGTCGTTGATTCGTCCACAACGACCATGTTATCTGGGTTTTGGTAAAGAAATGCTTTGGCTGCATCAGAACCTCTAGGCGTAGAAAAAGCTTCTACATTCATAACAAAAACTTTTAAAACGGGTTCTTTATTAAGAATAAAGTCGGTTAGTTCTATCTCAAACTTCTTTGTTTTGGCGGGTGTCCATCGGCAAATAACCCGTGGGATGCGTTTAGGTAAATGGATGGGTATCTCACCCTTGACCCAGTTGTCGTAAACTCCCTTTGGGGCTATAATTAAGACAGAACTTAATTGTCCTGATTCCCATAAGATTGCCATAGTGTCTATAGCCACTTTGGTTTTGCCTGTTCCCATCTCCATGAACAGTGCATAGTATTTCGCGGACCACGAATCTTCTAATGCAGTGCGTTGATGGCCGTAAGGTTTAGTCTCGTATTGATAACCCTTCATAATATTTCTCGTTTGTTAAAATATGCTTGACTTGTCGTGAGTATAGGATAATATCTGTATTTGTCAAGACCCAACCGGCGTCTTTAACAACGAGAGCAATATATTATGACAGTAGACCTAACCAAGCTGATGGAACAAGAATCATCAGTAACACAGATCGACCAGCAGGGGCTCAGTACAATAGCCGAGTTGGCACGGCAAATCGTGGACCTCGAAGAGGTCATTGATACATTTGAAAAAGACCTTAAACAAAGCAAAAAGTCTCTTCAGAAGCTTACGGATGAAGAGATGCCCGCAATGCTTGCTGAAATAGGAATATCCTCCTTTTCTTTAGATGATGGCTCGACCGTAGAGGTTAAGCAAACTTATGGCGCATCTATTCGAGTAGACAATCGACCCCAAGCTTATGAATGGCTGCGTGATCAAGGTTACGACGACATTATTAAGAACACGGTCTTGTGTCAATTTGGTCGAGGGGAAGATGATCAGGCAAATGCTTTTTCAAGCTTTGCAGAAGATCAAGGCTTCGTGCCACAGCAAAAAACAGAAATACATCCGCAAACGCTTAGAGCGTTCGTAAAAGAAAGATGTGAGGCAGGCGAGGAGTTTCCGATGGAATTATTCGGTGCTTGGGTTGGTCAACGTGCAGTAATTAAACTAGGAAAATAAAAATGTCACAAAATAAAGAAGTAGTGAAAAAAGAAGAAAACGCAATCGTGCAATTCGATCCTTCTATGTTCGAAGCTGATGCAGGCCAAGGCATGGATCAAATGGGGCAAGAAGATTTGGCGCTGCCTTTCTTGAAAATCTTAGGCGGTAATAGCCCTGAACTGGATATAATCGAAGATGCTCGCAAGGGCGATATCTATAATACGGTGACCAGTCAAGTGTTTAAGGGCAAGGAAGGGATACGAGTGATCCCGTGCTCTTATCAGAGACGGTTTATCCAGTGGGCTCCTCGAGCGACTGGCAATGGAGCGCCTACCTCTATTTATGAGCCCGGTCAAGACCGACCAAAAACCGAGCGATCTGCGGACGATAACAAAGATTACGTCGTAGACGGTAGTGGAGAGTACATTGAAGAAACTCATCAGCATTTTGTCCTTGTACTGACTGAGGACGGGTCGGCTGAGACAGCTCTTATTGCGATGAAATCGACACAACTCAAGAAGTCACGTAAATGGAACAGCATTATGGCTTCACGATCTATGGAAGGCAGCAATGGACGTTTTACTCCACCAAGGTTTTCTCACATATACCACTTAAAAACTTATGGCGAGGAGAACGCTAAAGGGTCGTGGCATGGTTGGGAAATGTCTTGCGAAGGCCCTATCTCAGATGCGGGTACATACAAGCAAGCAAAAGCTTTTGCGGAAAGTATTGGTAGTGGTGACGTAGTAGTAAAACATACCGACGAAGCAAACACCGTTGACAAAGAAGACATTG
>TARA_R110002124_G_scaffold9586_2_pt1 | contig 10087 bp, 13 predicted proteins | sample TARA_R110002124 | Tara Oceans TARA_R110002124 (sample SAMEA4397445) | marine metagenome | biome: Polar Biome; feature: [SRF] surface water layer (ENVO:00010504); material: water (ENVO:00002006), including particulate matter (ENVO:01000060) such as... | depth 5 m | reverse complement strand
CAAGAGCTAAGGCGACCTTAAATCTGGGGCCGCCAACAGCTTGGCGTCCGCCCGAGGAGCCCCTTTCTAGGGTTAGCGTAAACAAGGTGTTGCAGATGCTGCCAAAGCCGTCGGCATTTGCTTCAAATTTTACCGAATAGTCCCAGCACGGCTTAATCGGCTCGGCATAGCGTGAGGACTGCAGGCCCATTACAGGTCCCGCACGAATCATGGATCAGCCAATGTTTCTCGTCATCCGTTCCGCTTTCTGGCTTACCGTCGCCTTCATGGTGATCCGCCCCGGCGTTGATCTGCCCGACGCCCAGGCATTGGCAAGCCAGACGCTGGCAGCCGGTTCACAGGTGGTGAGCAAGCAGATCGACAGCATCGAATGCGCTGATCTCGGCTGCGTCGGCGGCAAGACGGTCATTGCCGCCGCGTTGCGCACCTCTATCCCGCCGGTCGGCCTTCCCATGCATGCGATGCCGACCAAAGATTCGGCCCCCATTCCCCGGCCCCGGCCGAACTGGGCGGGCTAGCGGCGCCAACCAGGCGCCACACAGCGACCCCAGGGCTCGCGTCGTTTCCCCAAGCGACGCACTCCAGCGACCCTGGCTCCTGCCCCAAGCACGCTGCCCCGTGCTTGGGGTTTTTTCTTGCCGGCAACGGCGCAAGCATTGGTTGCGGGCATGGCGCAGGCACCCTAAATAGACGGCATGACCGAACCAGCAGCCTTCCAGGATATTGCCGAAAACCTCACCTTTCTCGATGACTGGGAGGATCGCTATCGCTACCTGATCGAATTGGGCCAGGCATTGCCCAAGCTGGAGGAGAGCGAGAAGTCAGATGCCAACCGGGTACATGGCTGTGTCTCGCAGGTGTGGCTGTCGGCCGACACCAGCCAGCACGATGGGCAGAACATCTTGAGCTATCGTGGCGAGAGCGATGCCATGATCGTGCAGGGCCTGGTTGCGGTGCTGCTGGCGCTCTATTCGGGTAGGCCCGCCGGTGAAATTGCCGATACCGATGCCATAGCGATCTTTGACAAGCTGGGGCTGCGCGAGCATCTGACCGCACAACGCTCCAATGGCCTGGTGGCCATGGTCAACCGGATCCGGGCAGAGGGCCAGGCCCTGCGATAGACGTTATTGCGCCGCCGGCGCGGGCATTGGCACGGAACGCCGGCTGGCGAACAAGGCACTGACGCGGCGCAGCAGCGGTCGTTCGACATGCTGGTAGAGTATCCAGCCGCCCGCCGTGCCGCCGATGATGGCGATGACGGCCACCAGATAATCTGACGCCAGATTGGCCGGATTGAGCACCTTGAAGGCAAGGTCGCACAGGATGGCCACCACGTAGATGTGCGACAGATAGACCGAATAGGACGCGTCGCCGATGTGTTCGAGCAGGCCGATGCGCGGCAGGGCCGGCTCCAGCCACACCCCCAGCAGCACCACGGCCGATGCAAAGACGACAAAACCGGCAAAGGCGCCGCCCGCCTCGATCAATGCACTGTCCCAGGCAAATCCTTCCGCCAGAGCGGCCAACCCGACCACGGCGACAGCGCACACCACATAGGGCGGCAGCTTGGCGAGCTTGCCGCGCACGGTGGCCAGTCCCAGCCAGGCGCCGGCGCAGAAGGCCAGGGGCATGAAGCTGGTATAAAACTGCGGAATGGCCGCCTGCGGCTGAAAGATGAGCCCAAGGACCAGCAGGCTGACAAAGGCGATGGTCAGCCAGACGACGCGCGCCCCCATGCCCATAAAGGCCAGCAGGGCGAAGCAGACGTAAAAGAAAATCTCGTAGTTCAGCGTCCAGCCCAGCTTGTAGAGCGGGTGAATGCCGCCGCTGGCGGCATTGTGGAACGGAACGAAAAGCAGCGAGAGCACCAGTTGGGTGCCGTCGTAGACGGTGGTCTTGAACAGTTGCGGGGCCAGCAGTGCCAGGCCGGCCGCCAGCAGGGTGGCAAGCCAGTACATGGGCACCACCCGAATGAAGCGGCGGCGCAGAAAGCCGGTGGCGGAGAAGCGTCCCTCCCCCGTCACGGCAACCATGATGAACCCCGAGATCACAAAAAACAGGATCACGCCAAGCCAGCCGAGCCGTCCGAAATCACGGTTGTGCTCGACGATGGGATAAAGCAGGGCATGCGATGCCAGGACAAGCATCGCCGCAAAGCCGCGCAGATACTGGATGGTGAGAACCTTGTGCTGCATCCGCCTTATTTATCACGCCCGCATTGTGAACAATCATTACCGATCATGACGTAGTTAAGGATCGGCGATAATGGGCAGGCGCTCACCCCGCCAAACCCGACCGGTTGTGCCGTCGGCGCCGGTGGCGATTGGCTGCAATCCCATGGCGTCGGCCAGCTGGGTCAGTCCGATGCGCAGCACCAGCTTGGCGCTGCGGCGCGGCCAGCGGCGCTCGGTCTCGACCATCTGCAACCCCTTGCCCAGGCCACACACGTCAAACATTACGCCCCAGCAGTCAGCTGGCAGGATTTCGGCCAGCCGGTTGAGGCGCTGGCGCGCAGAACTGGCGCAATCTGCCAGATCGTCAACGCCGGGACCTGAGCGGCGGCGCTCGCCAGTCCGCGCCCGGTCATAGGACATGGTCAGTCGCGGGCTGAGCTGGGCCTGCCGGATCAGGCGCTCCAGCCGGCTGGCTGCCAGCAGATGATGCGGCGATAAGAAGGGCTGGCCATCGCTGTCGCGACTGGTCGCCAGCCGGGTGATGACATTGTCTTCAATGGGCATTGCCGAACTCCCCGGCACACTGGGCTTCAAGCCGGTGCTCGAGCGCGGTGACTTCCGCATCAAACGCCGGATCGTCGCGCATGTCCTCGATAACGGCGCAGGCGTGCGAGACAGTTGTGCGATCGCGGCCAAAGGCGTCGCCAATTTCGGTCAGGCTGCGACCCAGCACGACATGGGACAGATACATGGCCAATTGGCGCGCCCGCGCCGTGTCGATTCGACAGCGGGAGCGATGAATGAGGAGGCGGACGGGCACGCGCTTCTCCTGCGCAATCAGCGCAATGGCATCGCCACACCCCCCCTGCCCTGCGGGCCGGACGCCCGAATGCCGGGAAAAATCGAGCGGATCAAAAAGCTGATACATGAACAGGCCTCGTCAACAAGTAGGATAATATTCCTACATCTTGGCGCCTGGCAAGCATGGCGGGGATAAGTGGGATAAGCGATGCGCGCGGGGCGCAAAGAAAAAGGGCCGCCCGTCCGGGCGACCCTTGTGCAATATCAGCGTGCGGTTGCAAGCCGAATCGAAAACGACCGGCAACCGTTGACGACGTCTCATGACGTCGCCCGTGCCCCAGTCTGCTAGGCGGCCTTGCGGCCCAGGCCGTTGTCCTTGGCCAATTTGGAGCGGGTTGCCGAGTAGCTCGGGGCAACCATCGGATAATCGGCCGGCAGACCCCACTTCTCGCGGTATTCTTCCGGCGAGAGGTTGTAGTGGGTGCGCAGATGGCGCTTCAACGACTTGAACTTCTTGCCGTCTTCCAGACAGATGATGTAATCGGCCGCAACGGACTTGCGGATCGGCACGGCTGGCTTGAGCTCTTCGACCGGAAGGGGCGCTTCATTTGTCGAGAGCGTGCGCAGCGCGCCATGAACGTCAGCGATCAGCTTGGGCAGGTCGCTTGGGCTCAAAGCATTGTGGCTCACATAGGCAGAAACGATTTCGCTGCTGAGCTCGATCAAGTCTTGCTCATATCCAGCCGTTGCGCCGGCGGTGTCATTCATATTTCAACCTTCCAAATTTTTATTGGGTGGCGACCTCTCGACCGTCTCCGTTCCAGACCATTATGACTGTTTACTGGCAACTGCAACCCGATTTACGGTTCTGAGCGTGTAACTAATTGTCACTTCCCAGAAGAAGAAGCACCAGAAGAAGAATTTTGGCCACTTTGAGAAGTTAGCTCATCAATGACCATATTCACTGCAATGTGATCTTTGCCGCGATGATTGACGCGCGCCAGCAGGTGCGCAGAAACCGGGGTGGTCAACAGCAGGAAGCCAGTGCCCAGTATGGCACGAAGTGCCACGGCGCCGTCTAGACTGGTGAGCGCCACAGCCAGCAGAATCATCCCGCCGCCCACCGCACCGGCCTTGGAAGCGGCATGCATGCGGGTATAGAGGTCGGGCAGGCGCAGCACACCGACAGCGCCCAGCAGGGCAAAGCCGGCACCCACCAGCAGGAAGACACAGCCCAGATAGGTAGCCAGGTCGGCGATCATTGCCCGATCTCCTCTTTGGACAGCCGTGACAACATGTAGCGGGCGAAGGCGACCGTCGCCAGGAAGCCGAGCAGGCCCAGGCTGATGGCGATATCGAGATAAAGCGTCAGCCCGGTCCGGATGGCGATGGCGCCGACAAAACCCATGGCCAGCACGGTCAGCAGATCGAGCGCCAGGACCCGGTCGGCCAGGGTAGGTCCGATAACCACGCGTATCACCGCAATGGCCATGGCAATCAGCAGCATGATCAGGGCGATCATGGTGCAGATCGAAACGACATCGAGTGCGCTCATGCATATACCTCCCGGATCTTGGCTTCAAAGCCGGTGGCAATCTCGGCGATCAGGGTCTCGCGATCGACAAGATGCAGCGCATGCACATAGAGCACGCTGCGGTCTTCCGAGACGTCCACGCTCAGCGTGCCCGGCGTCAGTGTCACCATATTGGCCAGCAAGGTGATTTCGGCGTCGGATTTGACCGTCAGCGGAAAGGCGATGATGCCAGGCCGCAGCACCGACTTGATGTCGGGCGTCACGACGATGATGGCGACGCGCACCGCGCTCACCAGCAGTTCCCACAGGAACAGCAGGATCAGCGACACGATGCGCCTGAATCGGCGCAGCACATTGGGCGAGGCGACCGAACGGCGCAGCAGCAAGGCAGTCAGTGCCCCGATCCCACCGCCGAGCAGCAGATTGGGAGCGCTGAAATTGCCGGTGATGGCGGCCCAGACCAGGGCCAGACTGACGACGATCAGAGCCAGATTCATGGGGCAATCTCCGCAAGACCAAAGGCATTGCTGTAGCGGGTCGGATCAGCCATGTCGCCGGCCCCGATATGGGCCACTTCGATCATCGGATTGGGCCACAGCCCGGCGGCAATGATCAGCGTAGCAAGCAGGCCCGTGGCCAGCCAGTGCAAGCGAGTTGGATGCTGGGTGGGCGGCGAAACCGGCGTGACATCGGCTCGCCAGAAAATGTGGGCCCACAGACGCGACCCGGCAATCAGCGTCAGCACGGCATTGATCAGCAGCGCCACCACCAGCACGCTGCCGTTCCAGTTGGCCTCCGCGAGACCGGCCTGGATCAATTGCAGCTTGGGCCAGAAGCCCAGCATGGGCGGCACACCGGCAGCGCCCAGGATCAGAACCAGGAAGACAATGGAGAGTGGCGCGCTCGAGGCATAGAGCCCGCCCATGCGCCGGCTGTCGGTTTCGCCGGTCTGGCGTTCGATCAGCCCGGCGACCAGATACAGCCCGGTCATGGTCAGCATGGCATGGAAGATGTAGAGCCCTGCTCCGCTGATGCCGGTCAGGGACGGCATGGCGATGCCCGCCAGCACCGCACCAATGCCCCCCATGACCACAAAACCCATGGCGCGACGCAGATTGGTCTCGGCAATGGCGCCAAGCGGCGAGAGCACCAGCGTGGCCACGGCCACCAGCAACAGCACCGGCTCGAGCACTTCCCGCGTCGCGGGCAGCAGCACCACCAGCGTGCGCAGCAGGGCGTAAATGCCCACCTTGGTCAGCAGGCCAGCCATCAGCGCCGACACTGCCGCCGGTGGCGCGTGATAGGAGGCCGGCAGCCAGGCATTGACCGGGAAACCCGCCGCCTTCATGCCGAAGGCCAGCAGCATCAGCGCCGCGACGCCCACCATGGCCGCGGGGTTGGCCATCGGGGCAACCCGCAGGATATCGGCCATGTTGAGGGTACCGAGCAGGCCGTAGAGCAGCCCCAGCGAGAGCAGGAAGATGGTGGTGGCCAGAAAGTTCAGAAAGCCATATTTGACGGCGCCATCGAGCTGGATGGGCCGACCGCCGATCACCAGCAGGCCGAATGAGGAGATCAGCATCACCTCGAACCAGACATAGAGGTTGAACAGATCGCCGGTCAGAAACGAGCCGGTGACGCCACCCAGCAGCAGCAGCACGAGGGCAAAGAAGCCGTCGCCTGCGGTGTTGGCGGGCCGGTCGGCATGGGCATAGAGCAGCACGATCAGCGTCACAACGGCAGCGGCCAGTGCGAAGCTGGCGCCGAACACATCGGCCGTAAAGCTGATGCCGAACGGTGGCAGCCACTTGCCCATGGTCATGCTCAGCGGGCCGTGTTCGACCACTCTGAACAACAGCAATGTCTCGCAGGCAATGATGGCCGCAACCAGCATGACGGCCAGCACGAAGCCCAGTCCGACCGTCCTGCGCAAAATGAGCAGCAGCGCCGCCCCCATCAGGCACAGCAGCATGGGCATGACGATTACCCAGTCGGCAAGCTGGGTGACTGTCTCGATCATGCCTTGTGGCACGTTATCTGCGGCCATCTCAGTAACTCAATGGAGGGTTGGGCGCATTTTCGGGCTCGGCCACGCGCATGGTGTCGGTATTGTCGGCATCGAGCGCCTGATAGGTGCGATAGGCCAGCACCAGCAGGAAGCTGAACATGGCAAAGCCGATGACGATGGCGGTCAGGATCAGGGCCTGTGGCAGGGGGTTGGCGATCGGCCCGTCCGGGTGGTCGAGCCCTCCCGGCACTATGGGGGCAATTTCCTGGGTGAGGCGCCCCGCCGTAAAGATCAGCAGGTTGACGCCATTGCCCAGGATGACCACGCCCAGCAGCATGCGGATCAGCGAGCGCGAGAGAAGCATGTAGACGCCCAGCCCGACAAAACAGCCCACCAGGACGGCGATGACATAGTCCATTACAGGTCCTCCCCGTCTTCGCTCTCGAGCCCCAGGGCGATCGAGGAAATCGTGCCGAAAACCACGAGATAGACCCCGATATCGAACACCATTGGCGAGGACAGCGGCACCACCGAGCCCCCGACATCGAGGTAAAACCAGATGCTGGTCATGAACGGATTGCCGTTGAAGATCGACATCAGCCCCGCCAGACCGCCCATCAGCACGCCGACGCCGGCGATGCTTAGCGGATCAAAGTGCAAGGCGCGCCGCGCGTCCGCCGCGCTTGAGGCCATGCCCAGGACCGCAATGGCCGAAGCCGCGATCAGCCCGCCGATGAAGCCGCCGCCCGGCTCGTTATGCCCGCGCAGGCAAACATAGATCGAAAACACCAGCATGGTCGAAACGATCATCGGAGCGATGGTGCGGAAGATCACTGTGTTCATGGCGTTGCCCTCTTGCGGCGCGGGCGGGTGGGCGGCGGTGATGCGTCCTCGGCTTTGGCTTTGGAGGCAGCAGGGCGCTTGGCCTGTGCCGGCTTTGCAGCGGCCGCCTTGGGCTTGCTCGCCTTTGCTGCCCTGGTGCGCGCGGCCGGCGAGCGGGCTGGTGCGTTGTCGACCTGCGGAACCACCGGTGCCGGCGGCACTCCGGCCGGAACGGCCTTCTTGCGGCTGCGCAGCAGCACCATGATGGAAATGCCGGCAGCCATCAGCACCGAGATTTCCCCGAGCGTATCAAAGCCACGATAATCCACCAGGATCACGTTGACGATGTTGGCGCCATGGGCAATCGGCACGCTGGTGGCGATGAAGAAGTCGGACAGCCGGCTATCGAACGTTCCCGAAAGGACGACCATGAGCAGCAGGCTGACACCGACACCGCAAACCACCGCGAGGGTGCCGTCACGGGCCAGATCTTCGAAGGGGCGATGGTCGCGCTCATCGAGATTGAGCCGGGTCATCACCAGGGCCAGGATCACCACCGAAAGGATTTCCACCATGAACTGGGTAAAGGCCAGATCGGGGGCGCCGAACAGCAGGAAGATCAGCGCCACTGCCGTGCCCTGAACGCCCAGGGCCAGAATGGAGTAGAGCCGGTTGGGCGCGGCCACGATGGCGCCAAGGCCAACCAGCGCCAGCGCCACCACGCCCCAGTCATAAGGCGCCAGATCCGGCCAGTGCAGTTTGGTCGACCAGTCGCCCAGTTCCGCTGTGGGCAGCAGCACGTTGATGCCACCCAGCCCGAACAGCGGCACAATCAGCGCCAGCGCCAGCATGGAGAACACCGTCACCAGATAGAGTTCGAGGCGCCCGTGGTGCAATAGCCGCGTCACGCTGGCGGCAAAGCGGATCAGCCCGAACATGACGGCATCGAATACGGTGTCGGCAGTCCAGCCCAGCGCGCTGTCAAAGCGCCGCAGCAGGGTGCGGATGGTGCTGGCCTGGCGATAGGCCAGGACGGCAAGTCCCCAGGTCGCCACCGACAGCCAGACCACCGGCTTGCTCAGGTCGATCGCCCAGGTGAGATGGCTGGCCACCGGTTCGTTGAGAATGGCGCTGGCGGCGGGCTCCAGCACGGTGTGGCCGAACCAGTCCACCAGCAGCGCAGCGGCAATGCCCGCTACGCCGAGCAGGACCGGACCGATGAGCAGGCCGAGCGATCCCTCATGCGCCGGTTTGGGCGTGGACGTCGCCGGCCCCAGGAATGGCTTGATCACCACCAGCGCACCCACGGCGGCCAGCAGGGCATTGCCCGCGACCAGCACGGCAAGCACGCTCAAATGCTGCCAGTGCGGCGAAAACAGGTCGAGATACATCTCTTCCTTGGCAAAGAACGCCAGCGCCGGCGGCAGGCCAAACATGGACAGCCCGGCCAGGGCCGCCGCCGCAAAGGTGACCGGCATTTTGCCCGAGAGGCCGCCCAGGGCAGTGATTTCGCGGGTGCCCGCTTCGTGGTCGATGGCGCCCACCACCATGAACAGGCCGGCCTTGTAGAGCGCATGGGCGACAAAATAGATGACCATGCCGGCGATCGCGGTCTCGGTACCCAGCCCGATCAGCAGCACCAGCAGTCCCAGCGAGGCGATGGTCGATTGCGCCAGCATCTGTTTGAGGTCGGTCTGCTTGAGCGATCCCAGCGCGCCCCAGATCAGGGTTACGCCGCCAAAGCACACCAGAATTGCCGTCCAGACCATGGTGTGGCCCAGCCAGGGCGTCACGCGTGCCAGCAGGTAGACGCCAGCCTGCACCATGGTGGCCGAATGCAAAAAGGCCGAGACCGGCGTGGGCGCTTCCATGGCGTTGGGAAGCCAGAAGTGCAGCGGAAACTGGGCCGATTTGGTGAAGGCGGCAATGATGAAGCAGGCCAGGACGAGGCCATAGAGGCCATGCCCCTGCAGCCCGCCATCAAGGCTGCGCAGCGTGCTCAGCTCCCAGGTTCCGGTCAGCTGCTGCACCAGGATCACGCCCGCCAGCAGCGCCATGCCACCGATATTGGTGATGACCAGGGCCTGGATGGCGCCGCGCCGGGCGGCCGCGCGCACCGCGTCAAAGCCGATCAGCAGGAAGGAGGTGACGGCGGTCAGCTCCCAGAACACGAACAGGCCCAGCATGTTATCGGCCAGCACCAGGCCCAGCATGGCGCCCATGAAGGCCATCAGAAAGGCCAGGAACCGCCCCAGATGCGCATGACCGGCCAGGTAGGCGCCCGAATAGACGATGATCAGCGCGCCAATGCCCGAGATCGTCAGGGCAAAGGTCAGGCTCAGCCCGTCCACGAAGAACGACAGATCCAGGCCATAGGCCGGCACCCAGCCGATGCGGGCCGAGACGCTGCCGGCTTCCAGAACCGGCTCAATAAGCGTCAGCAGGAAGACAAATATGGCCGCTGGCACCAACGCTAAAACCCAGCCGGTCAAGGGCTTGGTAAAGCGATGCAGCAATGGCGCTAGGGCAGCGGCAACAAATGGCGCAATGGCCACCAGTGCGATGCTCGCGTCAATGTTTGGCACCAAGTGTGAAACTCCATGGATTATCAGGCCTTGCAGCCGCTTTGTTGGGCGGCAACCTTAACGATTGAACGCTCTGGAACAAGGCAAAACGGACCGGGTGCGACGAAGTGACGGCTTCAGCTGGGGAAATCGCGGTGCTGGCAATCAGGCGTGGCGCACCCTA
>TARA_R110002124_G_scaffold48028_8_pt1 | contig 10089 bp, 7 predicted proteins | sample TARA_R110002124 | Tara Oceans TARA_R110002124 (sample SAMEA4397445) | marine metagenome | biome: Polar Biome; feature: [SRF] surface water layer (ENVO:00010504); material: water (ENVO:00002006), including particulate matter (ENVO:01000060) such as... | depth 5 m | reverse complement strand
AGGACTTTGAGGACCTGAGGCAGTTCATGACCGCGCTTCAGGATGTGGCCGCTGGCGGCGACAACCTTGTACATGCCCTGTTTGCGCGCCAGTGCCGGGTCCTTCTCCACATAGAACATCGGCATTTCACTGGAGCGCCGGAAGATCGAAAACACAGCGCGGTCCTTCAGATGATCGATCGCATAATCGCGCCATTCTCCTCCTGCCACCTTGAAACCGTAGATTCGCAGAATGGCTTCCAACTCAGCCCGATTGAACGTGACCTGCTTGTGGTTGGACTTGACGCCAGGGACGGAAGAGGTGGATCGAGCAGAAGAGGAGGAAGGAAACGAATGAATTTCGGCGCTTTGGCTTGAACGGTCAGATTTGCGTTTCGAAGCATCGGAGTTCTCATTCATGTCCGCCATATAAAGCCGCCCATGCTGTTGGTCTTCAGATACTAGGATGACGTGAGTTTCGGGGTATTGCAAGCCTGGATTCCAAGCTGTTTATCGTGCTTCGGTCTCAGCAAAAATAAAACCACTTTTTACCATCAGCCAAATTTTCATCACATATTATTGCGAAAAATCACAATTTTGCCCTGTTTCAGCCCTTGGCCAGCCATCTTGAATACCCATATTAATTGTGTTGCCTCAGACAGCCCGGTTTGGGACCACCCCATTTTTCAGCCCCCCAACCTGAGGGGTGACTCTCAAACCGGGTAATTTTAAAACTGTGGTTCAAGTATATTTCCGGCCCCTTTTGGGGCCGGCTTTTTTTTAAGCTCAATCAGCCTGGCAGCTATTGCCTTCGCGCCTGGCAGTCGCGGCGGTGAGAACCATGAGGAAATCCGGTCCCCGAACATCCTTGAGAGATGACTTTTAGGTTTATCTTGCGAGCGAAGCTGCAACGGGAACTCACACGATCTTTTGGTGCCGGGCTGCAATCATCTCTCCGGGTTTGATCTTTCTGCGTTGCTTTTACCTGTCTCGCTGATCTATTGCGGTTCGGGTAGTGGATTTGGCAAGGCGCTGCTAACAGCTGACGAGTGGCGCGTGATGCCTTGAACAGCTTGCCCGTACTCTTATCTGTGATGAACGTGCACAGCTGATGCATGATCTCTTACAGAAAAGGAAAACCCGACATGTCTCTTGCAATAAATGACATCGCTCCCGATTTCGAAGCGGAAACGACTGAAGGCAAAATCAGCTTTCATGACTGGATTGGCGACGGCTGGGCTGTTCTGTTTTCCCACCCCAAGGATTTTACCCCGGTCTGCACCACCGAGTTGGGTACAATGGCGCAACTGAAGCCTGAGTTTGACAAGCGCAATACCAAGATTATCGGCCTGAGTGTCGATCCGGTGGACAACCACAAGGAATGGGCGAAAGACATTGCGGAAGTGATGGGTACTGCGCCGAACTACCCGATGATCGGCGATACTGAACTGGCGGTCGCAAAACTTTACAATATGCTGCCAGCTGACACGGCAGGCACCTCTGAGGGTCGCACCGCTGCGAACAATCAGACAGTGCGGTCGGTTTTCATTGTTGGTCCCGACAAGCGGATCAAACTGATGCTGACCTATCCGATGAGCACCGGTCGTAATTTCAATGAAATTCTGCGGGTGCTGGACAGTCTTCAATTGACCGCAAAAGAAAAGCTCGCAACGCCTGCCAACTGGTCGCCGGGCGATGATGCGATCATTCTGCCAGCAGTATCCAATGAAGATGCCAAAACGCTGTTTCCGCAGGGTTGGAAAGAAGCCAAGCCCTATCTGCGCTACGTGAACATGAACAAGGGCTGATTAGCGCCCGAAGCGAAAGGCCGGCACGTCGTCGGCCTGTCTATTTTTACGATCCGCGTGCCATCTTTCTGAGGCACATAACAAAGAGGCGAAACCTGTCCGGGTGTCCGGAACTGGTTTCGCCTCTCTCGTTTTGGGTCTGCGACACGTCGCTCTGACGTGTCAGATCAGACAGTCTTCAGATCAGTTTTGTGACAGCAATGGCGTGACACGACGCACGCTGACGCGGCGGTTTTCCTGTTCTGCATAAGGAGTGGGGATGCGCAGATAGCGTTCCCCATATCCGATGGTAATGAGATTGGCCGCTGGAATATTGAAGTAGTCCAGCAATGCTTCCTTGACTGCCAGAGCCCGTTGTTCCGACAGACGCAGATTATAGGCGTCGCTGCCCACAGCATCGGTATGACCTTCGATCAGGAAGATTTCCTCAGGCCGGTTGTAGACGACCTCCTCGATGATTTCGCCGATCGCATCCAGGTTCGAGATTTCCTCGGCACGAATGAACGCTTCATTTGTACCAAAGCGGATCGTATCCAGCTCAATACCTGGCATTACATCGCGCAAATCAGGCTGTTGCTGGAATTCCCGGAGAGAATAGCGGCGCTGAATATCACGTCTTGGCGGTGCCAGAAGCTGCCGTTCGAGCGTATCGTGATCTTCTTCCGCGGCGACAATATCGAGGCCGAACTGAATTCCGGACGTTCCAAGTTCAACGGTGAACCCATCCGGTCTGCGGGCCTCACGACGCAATTTGCGACGACGATCTTCACGGGCTGCGAGCAGACGTTCGCGTTTTTCCGCCCTGTCATTTTCCAGCATCTGCTCAAGACCGACCCGGATAGCAGGCCGCATACGGCCATCTTCCAGCAGGGAACTTGCGTGTTCGATGCGCTCGTCAAGTTCGCGATCATTCAAAGTGCTGGATGGACGCCGGTCTGCCAGAAGTTCGTCACGCAAACTCCGGTTTTGCAGAATCTCAACCCGCAATTCACGATCAGTGGTACGGCCTTCCCGTTCGGCCACACGACTGCGCAATTCGTCCCGGTCCTCAGCCAGACGGTCACGCAATTGCTGGCTCAGCCGTTCACGCAGGCCATCTTCCTGAAGCACTTCACGGGTGCGCCGCACCCGCTCACGCAGTTCCGGCATGCCAAGACGGGCTGCCGGACGAGTGTCTTCCAGAAGCTGGCGTGCTGCCCGATTGGCCTGCGGGTTGCGGTCATCGCGCTCGGCTGTGTCCTGTTGCTGCTGCCGATCGGCATTGCGCTCAGCTTGACGATTTTCCTGACGCTGGTCACGCCGTTCCTCGCGGCGGTCATCCCTGCGTTCTTCCCTGGTAGCGGATTTGCTTTCCAAAGCCGTCTTGTCAGATGCAAGCCGGTCTTTCAGTGCATTTTCAAGAGCGCGGCGCAGGCCATCCAGCTTCAGAATGTCTTCTGTCTCGCCAATACGGTCGCGCAGTTGGGCGACGGTCAGACTGCTGGATGCTCTGTCATCCTCCAGCGATCTGCGGGCAAGCCGATTAGCGTTTGGCTCGTTATCGGTGTTGTTTGTTTCCGCATTGCGCTGTCTTTCAGCTTCTGCGGCAGCAGTGGCTGCTGCTTCTTCTCTGCGTCTGCGCTCAGCTCTTGCAGCCTGATCCTGTGCAGCTTTATCTTGTGCTGCCTGATCCCTGGCTGCCTGATCTTTGGCGGCCTGTTCTTGAGCGGCCTGTTCTTGAGCGGCCTGTTCTTGAGCGGCCTGATCACGAGCGGCCTGATCTTTGGCGGCCTGGTCCTGGGCGGCCTGATCCTGAGCTGCCTTTTCCTGTGCTGCACGGCGTTCGTCGCGGCGCTCTTCTCGTCTTTGCTCGCGGCGGTCCTCGGCCTGCTCGTTTGCTCCAGCATTGTCTTCAGCAGCCTTCGGTGCGGCTGCAGGTGCTTCAGCATTATCGTTTTGCTCGCCGTCCTCAGCTTTGCCGCGCCGGCGCAGCTCCTGACGGTCTGCCTTCAGCAGCGCTCTCAGCTTGACGCCGCCAATTTCGGCAACATTGTCATTCAGCAACCGCCGGTTCAATTGTATCCGCAACGCCAGATCCGCGTCGCTCAATTCACTTGGCGGCACCGTGATCAGTTGTTCCAGGGTTTCCCGCGCCAGGCCTTCTTTCTGGCCAAAGGAGGGAGTGCCCACCAGGCTTGCGCCGATAGCGAAGGCAATCCCCGCGTTTTTTAGTGATTTTACAGTTAGTCGGGAACGAGTCATGCAACGTCTCCATTTGTTAATTCAAGCAAAATGCCTCCAGAAGAGGCATTGAATTGCGCACCCTATGCAACATCGTGTCTGAACAGAGCCTGAACGGAAACATCGTTGGGAATGGGGCGGAACTCGCCGCCGTCAAACCGTTTTCGCCAACATTGAGTCAAGCGCGCGTGGTAGAAACGGTAAGACCGTTCCCTTGGTTCCATTGAAACATTTGACCAGGGTCTGAACTCAATCAGGAGATTGAATTGGCGCTGCCGCCACAGCACACTTCGTGCCATAGTGATTATGCTCACAACTGGAGTAAATCTACCTTCGGCGGGCGCGCGAATCCGGCACTTGGCCCAGCCTACGGCGCTCCAGAGCGTAACAGACCAGAAACCGGGAAAACTGTGTAAACCGTGCTGCCCCACGAACCGGGCAGGGCGAATTATAGCAACCGGTCGATTTTAAAACCGGCCGGAATTCAATGGGTCAGGCTCAGGGGAGCTAGCCGGCAGCTGCCATGCGGGATGCTTTCTTGCGCTCATGAGCCAGCAACAGACGTTTGCGCAGACGAATTGATTTCGGTGTGACTTCCACCAGTTCATCTTCCTGAATATAGGACAGTGCCTTTTCAAGTGTCATTTTCGTCGGCGGTGTCAGGCGCACCGCATCGTCCTTGCCGGAGGACCGCATATTGGTCAGCTGTTTGCCTTTCAGAACATTGACCTCAAGATCATTGCCCTTGGTGTGCTCGCCGACAATCATGCCTTCATAAACACGATTGCCCGGTTCGATGATCATCGGTCCGCGGTCTTCCAGGTTCCACAGGGCAAAGGCGACAGCCTCGCCCTGACCATTGGAAATAAGTGCACCGGTGCGGCGGCCCGGAATGGAGCCTTTAAAGGGCGCATATTCGTGGAACAGCCGGTTCATGATGCCGGTGCCGCGCGTGTCGGACAGCAATTCGGGCTGATATCCGATCAGGCCGCGCGTCGGGGCATGCAATACAATACGGGTACGCCCGCCGGTTGAAGGGCGCATTTCCACCAGTTCTGCCCGCCGTTCAGACAGTTTCTGCACAACTGTGCCGGAATGTTCGTCATCCACGTCAATGATGACTTCCTCAATGGGCTCAAGCCGGTTGCCGTCTTCATCCTGCTGGAACACAACCCGAGGCTTGCCGATCGACAATTCAAATCCTTCGCGGCGCATGGTTTCAATCAGCACGGCGAGCTGCAATTCGCCGCGGCCGGCAACTTCGAAACTGTCGCCATCGACGCCTGGTGTCACTTGCAGCGCCACATTGCCTTCTGCTTCTTTCAACAACCGGTCACGGATGACGCGGCTTTGCACCTTGTCGCCTTCGGTTCCGGCAATCGGCGCATCATTGATGCGAAAAGTCATCGACAGGGTGGGCGGATCAATCGGCTGTGCGGGAATCGGCGTATCGACCGTTGGGTCGACCAATGTGTCGGCCACCGATGCGGTGGTCAGGCCGGCCAGCGCCACAATGTCACCGGCGAAGGCTTCCTCGACCGGCACACGCTCAAGGCCGCGGAATGCGAGTACACGGCTGACCCGGCCGGTTTCGACCACGGTGCCGTCGCGGGCCAGTGCCTTGATCGTCTGGTTCGGCTTGATCGAGCCGGCCCGAATCCGTCCGGTCAGAATGCGGCCCAGATAGGGGTTGGACTCAATTGTCGTTGCCAGTAGCTGAAATGCACCGTCTTCGACCACAGGTTCGGGAACTTTTTCCATAACCATTTCCAGCAGCGGCCCGATATCTTCTTTCGGTCCTTCGGCGTCGGCAGCCATCCAGCCCTGTTTGGCCGATCCGTAGAGCACCGGGAAATCCAGTTGGTTTTCGTCTGCATCCAGACTGGCAAACAAATCAAACACCTCGTCCAGCACTTCGTCCGGCCGCGCGTCAGGCTTGTCGATCTTGTTGATGACGACAATCGGCCTGAGGCCGATTTTCAAAGCCTTGGAGAGCACGAATTTGGTCTGCGGCATCGGGCCTTCGGCGGCATCGACCAAAAGGATGGCACCATCCACCATATTCAGAATACGTTCTACTTCGCCGCCAAAATCGGCGTGGCCGGGCGTATCCACAATATTGATACGCGAATCCTTCCAGTTCAGCGATGTGACTTTGGCAAGAATGGTAATGCCGCGCTCGCGCTCCAGATCATTGGAGTCCATGGCGCGTTCGTCAACCTGCTGGTTGTCGCGGAACGCGCCGGTGGCCTTGAGCAGAACATCGATAAGAGTGGTCTTTCCATGATCAACGTGCGCGATGATGGCGATATTTCGCAGGGACATTTTCAGGCTTTCAAAATTTGGAAAAATCAGGCGTCAAGTCACTTCAATTGACGCTGTTGCAGTGCGGGATATATCCCTCATGCCGCGCTTGTGCAATCCCTGTCTTGCAAGGGAGTGCTTTCCAGAGGCCGCTTACAGGTCTGCCACAAGGCCGAAATCCGCTTCCGGCCTCGTTTTTTTAGCGCTGAATTGCCTGCGCAGTCGCTTTTTGACCGCAGCATGTCTGCCGGAATTTACGCCCGCGGCGTTCCCGAACGGCTCGCTGTCCCCAATCAGCCGCGTTTTCTGCGGTTTGCGAGTGTGCGCAGACGCAATGCATTGAGGCGGATGAACCCGGCAGCATCATTATGATCATAGGCAATGGCACCTTCTTCAAAGGTCACCAGATCCTCATCATACAGTGAATTGGGCGAACTGCGTGCAACCACGCTGGCACTGCCCTTGTAGAGCTTCAGCGTCACAGTGCCGCTCACCAGCTCCTGACTTTTATCGATCAGAGCCTGAATCATCTCGCGCTCGGGCGAAAACCAGAACCCATTATAAATCAGTTCGGCGTATTTCGGCATCATCTCGTCCTTGAGATGCGCCGCGCCCCGGTCGAGGGTGATGGATTCAATGCCGCGATGCGCGGTCAGCAGTACGGTTCCGCCTGGGGTTTCATAGATGCCGCGCGACTTCATGCCGACAAAGCGATTTTCCACCAGATCAAGCCGTCCGATGCCGTTTGCGCCGCCCAATTCGTTGAGTTTTGTCAGAAGGCTGGCGGGTGACAGCGCCTCACCATCAATGGAAACCGCATCACCCTTTTCAAACCCGACTTCAATGATCGTTGCCTTGTCGGGAGCGTCTTCCGGCGCGACCGTGCGCGAATAGACATATTCCGGTGCGGCCTCCGCCGGGTCTTCCAGAACCTTGCCTTCGGAGGATGTGTGCAGCAGATTTGCATCAACCGAAAACGGCGCTTCGCCGCGCTTGTCCTTGGCAATTGGGATCTGGTTCTGTTCGGCAAATTCCAGCAGCCGTGTCCGCGACGTCAGATCCCATTCCCGCCAGGGCGCGATCACCTTGATATCCGGGTTGAGCGCATAGGCTGCCAATTCAAACCGCACCTGATCATTGCCTTTGCCGGTGGCGCCGTGGGAGATCGCGTCAGCACCGGTTTGCGCCGCAATTTCAATCAGGCGTTTGGAGATCAAAGGCCGGGCAATCGATGTGCCCAGCAGATAGACGCCTTCATACAGGGCATTGGCGCGAAACATCGGGAACACAAAATCGCGGACAAACTCCTCGCGCAGATCCTCAATATAAATCTCTTTGATGCCAAGCAGTTCGGCTTTCTTGCGCGCAGGCTCCAACTCCTCGCCCTGGCCCAGATCAGCTGTGAACGTGACAACCTCGCACTGATAATTTGTCTGCAGCCATTTGAGGATGATCGATGTATCCAGCCCTCCCGAATAGGCCAACACGACTTTTTTGATCTTGCCTGTCTTGGACATGCAGAACTCCTGATTGTCTGAACGCGGTTGCGTCTGTGGATTGATGCCAAGGCACCGCTCCCGGGCACCCTGTATTTGCGGCGCACTATAGAAATAAGGCGGACGGGTGCAAGGGAATCTTCTACGCGGCCGCAAGAAACGGATTGGATTTCCCCATTGTTCGCGTTAGAGCATTCTCAGGTGACGGAAACCATCCGGCTGTACCGGATTTTTGAACTGGAGGGTTTGATCTTGGTTTTTTTGCCGGAAATTTCAGTCCTGATTGCATTTTCAATCGCTGCCATTGCGCTGACGCTGACCCCGGGTCCGGACATGACGCTGTTTCTGAGCAAGACCATCGCTCAGGGGCGGAAGGCCGGGTTTGCGGCGTTTTTCGGCGCGACCTCAGGCCTGTTGGTCCACACCCTCGCTGTGGCTCTGGGTCTGTCGGCGCTGCTGGCGGCTTCAGAAACCGCCTTTATCGCACTGAAGATTGTCGGCAGTCTCTATCTGCTGTGGCTTGCGTTTGATGCGCTGCGCAATGGCTCATCTTTCTCTGTTGATGCAACTGTGCGCAAAAAGGAAAGCATCGCGTCAATCTATCTGAAAGGGCTCTGGATCAATCTCCTGAACCCTAAGATCATTGTCTTTTTCGTGACCTTTCTGCCGCAATTCGTCAGCGTCACCGATCCCTATGCAGCCTACAAGCTGATGTTTCTGGGGGCTTTGTTTGTCGTTGTGGCCGCGCCGATATGCGGCGCTCTCATCCTGTCTGCAGACCGCATTGCCGATTTTCTGAAACGCTCGCCGAAAGCGACGCGCCTGGTTGACTGGCTGTTTGCCACGGTTCTTGGCGGCTTTGCCATCAAGCTGCTGCTGACACGTTCGAATTAGATCGCTTCACGGTTACATGGATGCTTGAACCAGTGAGCAGCGCCAGACCGCCCAGCAGCAGCAACAAGTCAGAAATCACGTTGGTCCTCAAGCGTCCGTAGACGCCCTCCAATTAAAACCAGTTTTCGGGATTTCGTTCAGCTTCAATTGCAAGAACCACGGTTTTCCACGTCGCCCAAACCGCACCGGGCAGCAAAACGATCCCCAGGATGATATCTACGGTCAGGTTGGTAGCGAGAAAACCATGCAACGCCCAGATGGTGGAAACGGCGACAAGCCATATCTCTGAGCCGATCATTATGATCGCACCCAGGGCCGCTAGTGCCGCAGGCACAACTGCCATTTTTGCAGGAGAAGATTTAACCCCGTTTGGAGCTTCATGAGTTTGAGAACAGGACGAAATCGGCATGATAGTGGGTCCAAGGCGCTCACGATATGGAACGCGGTCAATATCAAATGTCCATGCGATCAGGCCAAATCAAGATCGCCGATTGGCTGCGAGAAAATATTTATTGAAGGTCGTCAAAGTCGGTTTACGAAGGGTCGGAACAAACCTCAGCCTTAAACGTCCCTTACTCTTTTAATCGGAAATTCAAAATTGTCAGTTCTGTCTGTCCGGCTCGCCTAAGCCGGAATGCCTACCGGCCAGCAGCCAGTAGACCAGACCCCAGGCGCTGCCTCCGGCGAGATACGCCGTGGTGCTGACCGGGAAACGCCGCAGAAATGTCTCGCCGAAAAAGTCCTGAAACAGCGCCCCGAACTGACTGAACGCCTGATTGTCAGCAACGGTCCATGACAGGATATAGCCGTTCAGCAGGCCCAGCAGCACGAAACCGACGAATGACCGGTGTCTGAAAATCTCGGCGATTATCAGTCCGATCAGGCTTGCCGGAAAAGCGACGGCCGCAAACGCCATGGCAACCAGCAGGCCGCCCAGGATCAGCTCGAGCTGACCGTCCATCGGCACGCTATCGGAACTGCGCCAGGCGCCGTAAATAGTCAGCCCCGCCGCTGCACTGGCGGCCAGATAAGCAAACGGAACAATAAATACCAGACGCAGCAGGGCGCTCATCGCGATCAGTTGCCTGGTGTGGGCGCAGTTTCCAAAGCGTCGCGATCGCGTTTTTTCATCCGCTCGCTTTCCGATTTCAACTGCCCGCAGGCGGCAAAGATATCGCGGCCGCGCGGTGTGCGGATTGGTGATGCATAGCCGGCCCGGTTCACAATTTCCGCAAAGGCTTCAATCTGCTCCCACTCGGAACATTCATAGGGCGAATTGGGCCAGGGATTGAACGGGATGAGATTGATCTTGGCCGGAATGCCTTTCAGCAGTTTGACCAGTTTGACGGCATCTTCCAGACTGTCATTGATGCCTTTCAGCATGACATA
>TARA_R110002124_G_scaffold135697_3_pt1 | contig 10096 bp, 10 predicted proteins | sample TARA_R110002124 | Tara Oceans TARA_R110002124 (sample SAMEA4397445) | marine metagenome | biome: Polar Biome; feature: [SRF] surface water layer (ENVO:00010504); material: water (ENVO:00002006), including particulate matter (ENVO:01000060) such as... | depth 5 m | reverse complement strand
CAAGTGATTCCAAAGATTCAAGATGTTCCCGGATGGACACTAAGAGACTGGACCCGTCAAGTTCAGACCATCAAACCCCGAGGCACCAGCGCATGACGGCCTTCTGCGCATGCAGCCGGTTTTCGGCCTCGTCAAAGATCACCGATTGCGGGCCGTCCATGACGGAGGAGGTGACCTCCTCTTCGCGATGCGCGGGCAGGCAATGCATGAAGAGAGCATCGGGGTTCGCCGCCTGCATCAGGCGGTCGTTAACCTGATAGGCACGCAGCATATTGTGACGCCGCTCGCGCGAGCTTTGGGCATCATGCATCGAAACCCATGTGTCCGCGACGACGAGGTCGGCGCCATCGACGCCCTTCCAGGGATCCCGTTCGATCCGCACATTGGTACCGGCAGCGCGCGCCTCGTCCATGAAGTCACGGTCGGGATCCAACTGCTGGGGCCCGCAAAACGTCAGGTTGAACCCGAACTGAGTCGCGGCGTGCAGGAGAGAGGCGTAGACGTTGTTACCGTCGCCCATCCACACCACGTTTTTGCCGGCGATGGAGCCGCGATGTTCCTCGTAAGTCATGACATCCGCCATGATCTGACAGGGATGCGTGCGATCCGTCAGGCCGTTGATGACCGGGACGGTGGCGTTGGCGGCCATCTCATGCAGCACCGCCTCGTCAAAGGTACGGATCATGATCATATCGACATAACGCGACAGCACACGGGCGGTGTCGGCGATAGTCTCCCCATGGCCGAGCTGCATGTCCTGTCCCGAAAGCACCATGGTCTGCCCGCCCATCTGGCGCACCCCGACATCAAAAGAAACGCGCGTTCGGGTGGAGGGCTTCTCAAAGATCAACGCCACCATGTGCCCCGCCAGAGGCTGCTCATCGTCGGCTTCGCCCTTGGGGCGTCCGGCGCGGGCGTCTTTCATTGCGCGAGCCTTGTCGATCATGGACCTGAGCGCGGTTTTCTCCGTGGTGTGAAGGTCGAGGAAATGATTCATTTGGTCATCCTGTAGTCAACTGAGGCAAGGGGCGCTGCCCCTGACCGCGATCTGGCGATCGCGATCCACCCCGGCGTATTTGCGGCAAGGTGAATGGCAAAAAAAGGTCGCGAGGTTAAAGGCGCGCGGCGCGAGCGGTTCCGGCTGAAGGACTGCGCGCGCCCCGGCCATGGATCAGGCGCCTTTCACAACGCGCCTGGCGGTTTTGTCGAGCCGGGTGATCGCCTCGGCGATTTCATCCTCCGACAGGGTGAGCGCGGGCAGCAGGCGAATGACATTGTCCGCCGCCGGAACGGTGATGAGCTCTTCGGCGTAGGCCGCCGTGAGCACATCGGTGTTGCTCGCCTTGCACTTGATCCCCAGCATGAAGCCCGATCCGCGCACCGACTCATAGACCTCGGGGTTTTCGGCGACGAGGCCTTCGAGCTTTTGACGCAGGAGGGCGGACTTGCGCCGCACCTCCGGCAGGAAACCGTCGGCGGTGATCGCCCCGACCACCGCCAGACCGACCGCGCAGCCCAAGGGGTTGCCGCCATAGGTGGAGCCATGGGTGCCGGCGACCATACCGCTGGCCGCCTCTTCGGTGGCGAGCACCGCGCCGAGCGGGAAGCCGCCGCCGATTCCCTTGGCGACCAGCATCACATCGGGCGTCACGCCGCACCATTCATGGGCAAAGAGCCGCCCGGTCCGCCCCATCCCGCACTGGATTTCGTCAAGGACCAAGAGGGTGCCGGTCTCATCGCAGAGCTGGCGCAGCGCTTTCATATCCGCGTCAGGCATGACGTTGATGCCCCCCTCGCCCTGCACCGGCTCGACAAGGATCGCAGCGGTCTTGTCCGACACCGCGGCTTTGGCCGCCTCCATGTCGCCCCATGGCACCTGATGGAAACCGGGCAACAGAGGGCCAAAGCCCTTGACCATCTTTTCGCTCGGGGCGGCGGCGATGGCGGCGGAGGAGCGGCCATGGAACGCGCCGGTAAAGGTGATGATCTCGACCCGGTCGGGTTGACCCTTCTCGTACCAGTACTTGCGCACCATCTTGACGGCGAGCTCTGTCGCCTCGGTCCCGGAGTTGGTGAAGAAGACCGTATCGGCAAAGGTGGACCCCACCAGCATATCCGCCAGCGCCTGCTGTTGCGGAATTTCGTAGAGGTTCGAGACATGCCAGAGCTTTTGCGCCTGCTCCGTCAGCGCATCCACCACCACCGGGTTGGAATGGCCGAGGGCCGCGACCGCGATCCCGGAGCCGAGGTCGAGAAAACGGCGACCGTCCTCTTCGATCAGCCAGGAGCCTTCTCCTTTGACGAAATGCAGCGGGGCACGGGAATAGGTCGGCAGAACGGACGGGATCATCGCGTCATCCTCTGGTTAGGAAGCCCTGAGGAAGCATAAGCCTCAGGGCAAAGTCAACAATGTCAGGAACTAAAGCGCATTTCAGCGCGGACAGGCGAACGGAGCGTCAGACGCAAAAGCGTCGGCGTCGGGGCGTAGGGATATGGGTTTGCCGTGTCATGCTTTGGTGCATAGCGCGAGGCATCGCGCTTGGGAAGATATATTTGGGCGCAGGCGGACCGGGGTGCCCGCAGCAGGCATGGCAGCAACACGACCGCTTTGGTCGTTGCGTGCGCGAGTGTTTTTGGCCCTTCAGCTGCAAGGGCGGCCTTTGCCGGCCCGGTTACTCGGCCGGTTGCGCCGTCTCACCGGTTCCGGAGGTCTCGCCAGAGGTTGACGCTCCGCCCGTTTCGTCACCTGCCTGATCCTCCGAATCCGCGCGCGCGGCGTCATCGCCCAGCCCATCGTCACCCGTGCGCAGTGCGCCGTTCATCCAATCGCCGGTCTCTTCCTCTCCGGAGGCGTATTTCATTTTGCCCTCGCCCTGCCGCCGGCCCTGTTCAAAAAAGCCCTCGTAGACATCGCCGTTGGCATAGGTTGCGACACCCTCACCGGTGATTTCGCCGTCTTTCCATTGGCCGGTATAGGTAAAACCGTCAGCCATGGTGATCGTGCCCGTGCCATGGCGTTCCCCGGCGACAAAGCTGCCCTCGTAGACGGTGCCGTCGGGATAGGTGGCCTGACCCTGACCCTGACGCTCACCGCCGACCCAGGTCCCCTCGTAACGATAGCCATCGGGATAGGTCATGATTCCCTGCCCCTCGTTCCGGGCGTTGACGAAATCGCCCTCGTAGGTCAGCCCGTTCGGATAAGTGGCGAGGCCGGAGCCATCGATAACGCCGTCGCGCCACTGCCCTTCGTAGGTGGCGCCGTCGGGATAGGTGATCTTGCCCAGGCCGTTGGCGATGTCGTCGCGGAATTCGCCCTCGTAGATCGAACCGTCGGGATAGGTGACGCGGCCCGCGCCCTCGATCTTTCCGTTCACCCAATTGCCCGCGTAGACATAGCCGTCGGACCCGGTGAAGCGGCCCTGACCATTGCGCAGATCGGCGGTGAAATCGCCCTCGTAGACGTCGCCATTGGCATAGGTGACCTTGCCGCGACCCTCGCGCTTGCCCTCGACCAGCGCGCCTTCGTAGACGTCGCCATTCGGCTGGGTCAGGGTGCCGATGCCATCGATCTGGCCGTTTTTCCAGGTGCCCTCGTAGATTAGCCCGTCCGGCATGATCAGGCGACCGTCACCCTCGCGCGCGCCGCGCACGATTTGGCCGACATAGATCGCGCCATCGGGATAGGTGATGGTGCCCTGCCCCTCCTTCACGCCGTTGACCCAGTCGCCGTCGTAGATATAGCCGCCGGGTGCCGTCATCACGCCCTTGCCATGGTGCATCGCGTTCTGGAACTCACCCTCGTAAGTCGTGCCATTGGCATAAGAGGCGATGCCGCGTCCGTTGATCTTGCCCTCTTCCCAGTTGCCCTCGTAGGTGCCCCCGTCGGAAAAGGTGATCTTGCCGACGCCATGCGGCTTGCCCTTGGCAAACTCGCCCTCGTAAATCGAGCCGTTGGGAAACCGCGCGGTGCCCCGACCAAGGATTTCGCCCTCGACCCAATCGCCGGCATATTCATACCCGTTGGGCAGCGTATAAGTGCCCGTGCCATGTTGCAGACCGTCCTTGAAGGTGCCCTCGTAGACACCGCCGTCGTCATATTGCTTGGTCTGGACCTGCCCGTCCTGCGCGCTGAGCGGCATGGCGAGCCCAGCCGCAAGCGCGGCGCTGCACATCAGGGTGGTGAGGTTTTTGCGCGTCATGATTTCCTGCTCTCCGGGACGCCGGCCGTCTGACGGGCCGGAACGGGTCAAAACCTAGTCGCACCTCAGGATGGCCGCAATGCCTTTTGCCCAAATCGCCTTTCCCTCACGTCTCCCTGCCGGTACTCAGGCGAGACTGAGTGAGACGAGAGGCCGAGATGACCGACAGGTTCCGCATATTGCTATGCCAGCTTAACCCGACCCTGGGCGACATCGCGGGCAATGCCGCCAAGGCGCGCGTGGCCTGGAACGAGGGTAAAGCGGCGGGCGTCAACCTCGTGGCGCTGCCGGAAATGTTCATCACCGGGTATCAGACGCAGGATCTGGTGCGCAAACCGGTCTTTCACCAGACAGCCATCGCGGCAATCGAAGCGCTGGCGGCAGATTGCGCGGATGGCCCGGCCCTGGCAATCGGTGGTCCGGGGCTGGAGGGCGCGGGCCTGTTCAATGCCTATTACATCCTCAAGGGCGGCAAGATCCTGTCGCGCGCCCTCAAGCACGAATTGCCGAACGAGACCGTCTTTGATGAGGTCCGACTGTTCGACAGCGGCGCGCCCGCCGGGCCGGTGGCCATCGATGGCGTGCGCATCGGCACACCGATCTGCGAGGACGCCTGGCACGAGGACGTCTCCGAAACACTGGAGGAAACCGGTGCCGAGGTGCTGCTGGTGCCGAATGGCTCGCCCTACTACCGGGGAAAGCTGGAGACCCGTCAGAACATGATGGTGTCGCGCGTGATCGAGACCGGGCTGCCGCTGCTTTACCTCAACATGGTGGGCGGACAGGACGATCAGGTGTTCGACGGGGCCTCCTTTGGGTTGAACGCAGGCGGCAATCTGGCCTTTCAGATGGCGGCCTTTGACGAGGTGACGGTCGAGGTCGCGCTGAACCGGACCGCCGAGGGCTGGCAGATCGAACCGGGCGACTTTGCCCACCAGCCCGATCACTGGGAGCAGGATTATCGCGCCATGGTGAAATCCCTGCGCGATTACTGTGCCAAGACGGGATTCGGGCAGGTCCTGCTGGGGCTTTCCGGCGGAATAGACAGCGCGATTGTCGCCACCATCGCTGTCGACGCGTTAGGCGCAGATAACGTGCGCTGTGTCATGCTGCCGTCTGAATATACCTCCGAGCATTCGCTGGAGGACGCGCGCGCCGTCGCCGAAAACCTCGGGTGTCGCTACGATTACGTCCCGATCACCGAAGGGAGGCAGGCGATCACCAATACGCTCGCCCCGTTGTTCGAGGGCAGCGAGCCTGACCTCACCGAAGAGAACATCCAGTCCCGCCTGCGCGGGTTGCTGTTGATGGCACTGTCCAACAAGTTCGGTGAGATGTTGCTGACCACCGGCAACAAATCCGAAGTCGCGGTCGGCTACGCCACGATCTACGGCGACATGGCGGGGGGCTACAACCCGATCAAGGACCTCTACAAGACGCGCGTGTTTCAGACCTGCGATTGGCGCAATGAAAATCATCGGGACTGGATGATGGGTCCCGCTGGCCTCGTCATCCCCGAGCGGGTCATCACCAAGCCGCCCTCGGCCGAGTTGCGTGATGATCAGAAGGACAGCGATTCCCTGCCCGACTATCCAGTGCTCGACGGGATCTTGGAGATGCTGGTCGATCTCGATGCCTCTGTCACCGATTGCGTCGCGGCGGGATATGCGCGCGAGGACGTCAAGAAGATCGAGCGGTTGATCTATCTCAGTGAATACAAACGCTTCCAGTCCGCGCCCGGGACCCGTCTGACAAAACATTCCTTCTGGCTGGATCGTCGTTATCCAATCGTCAATCGATGGCGCGATCCGGGGTGATTCAGGCTGAGCGTCGGACGGCTGGGCGCGGCCGCCTCGGGCGGCGTTGAGCCTCAGCTAAGGTGCTAGATTGACATGCGCGCCCCGACTCTGTCGTTGACGAGGCCGGTCAGACGCGCCAGCCCTGCAACCGAGACGCCGCCGCTGTCACATTCCGCCTGTACGACATCCACCGCGTCCAGCAGGACATCGTCCTTGGCCGCGCGCGCCACACCGCGCAGGAACTGGGCGACGTAGCCGACGGTCTGGTCATCCGCCGCGTGACAGAGGGTTTCGGCGATGGCGGCCATGTCGTCGCGATAGGCCACGGCATCCGGAGTCACATCGGTGGAGTCCACGAGGCGCGGACCTGCGGGTCGGCGATCCGGAGCCACATGGCGCAGCACCTCCGCCTGGAAGGTGGCGATCTTGCGCACCGGTTTCGCCAGAAAGCCATCTGCCCCGGCGCTGAGCGAGGCCTGCTCGCTCCCCTCGTCGCCGGAGGTCGCCAGCAGCACATCGACACGGGGCGTGAGGCGATTCATCTCTTCGATCAATTCCAAACCCGACCCGTCCGGCAGGCCGACATCCACGATCATGACCGTCGGGCGGTAAACCTGCAGATGTCGGCGCGCGGAGGCGAGACAATCGGCCCGCCTGATCCGCGCGCCTGATCGAACACACATCAGGCGCATGGCCTCACTGGCGTAGCGGCTGTCCTCCACCACCAGAATCGTCATGCCCAGGAGCGGGCGAGAGGGTGTCGGAACGTTGTCGCGAAGGGGGTTCGGGCCTTGCATGGAAGTCTCCTTTGGGGTCGAAACTGCGGGCAGGATTGATCGGATGAGCGGGATCGGTTCGCAAGTAAGGTTAAAAAGGCGGCGTCAGGACAGCCTAGCCTCGACAGACTACAGGCCCGAATCTGAAAAGGCGGTTAACACGGCAGAGATTACCCGCGTCGCCCTGCCGCGCTTGCCCTTGGGCCGCGTCCGCCGCATAACCGCTGCAATCAATGTGCCCCGTGCCAGGTGGCCTAGCCCGGAGAGGAGACCCCCATGATCGGTCGTTTGAACCACGTTGCCATTGCCGTACCCGATTTGGAGGCCGCGGCGGATCAATACCGCACGGCCCTGGGCGCGAAGGTCGGTGCACCCCAGGACGAACCGGACCACGGGGTGACCGTTATCTTTATCGAACTGCCCAACACCAAGATCGAATTGCTTTTTCCCCTCGGCGAAGGCTCTCCGATCCAGGGGTTTCTCGACAAGAACCCGGCAGGCGGCATTCACCATATCTGCTATGAGGTCGACGACATTCTCGCCGCCCGCGATCATCTAAAATCAACCGGCGCGCGTGTGCTGGGGAGCGGAGAGCCGAAAATCGGCGCGCATGGCAAACCGGTGATCTTCCTGCATCCCAAGGACTTCAACGGATGTCTCGTGGAATTGGAACAGGTCTAGGATGGGCATCACTTCGGCCATTGTCCTCTTTGCAGTGATCTGGTTCATGACACTGCTCTGCGTCGTGCCGATCCGGCTGAAGACCCAGCAGGACATGGGCAAGGTCACGCCCGGCACCCAGTCCGGAGCGCCCGAGGTACATCACCTGCGCGCAAAGCTCTGGATCACCACCGGCATCTCGATCGTTCTCTTTGCCATCATCGCGGGTGTCATCGTGTCCGGCTGGCTGAGCGTGGCGGACATCGACCTTTACAACCGCATGGGTCCGTCGAACTGATCAGAAGCGTTGCGGGGGATTGCGATCAAGGAGGCGTCGAGCCCCTTAGCCCGCCTCCAGTCGATTGAAGATATGGGTGAAGGTCGCCGCCCCGAGAATCGGGATGATGAGGTTCACCAAAGGCACGGACAAAGGCATCGCCATCAGGATACCGGCGGCCCAGATCGTGACGAAATGCTTGCGTCGCAAGACCTTGGCCCGGTCCCTCCCGACGCGGCGCATGGCTGCAAGGGTGAAATATTCCCGCCCCAGCAAGAAACCGTTCATCCCCCAGAAGATGAACAGCGCAAAGGGCGCTAGGAACACATAGACGATCAGCGCCAGCAAATTAGCTACGATGATCACGCCGAGAAAGGCAATCGTGTCGCGCAAGCCGTCGAGGAACGAGATGCGATTGGCGGGCGGCAGATGCGGGTAGTGGCGCGCTTCGACCGCGTCGGCTACGTCCTCCAGAAACAGCGACGTGATGGCCGAGGCAACGGGCACCATGAGGAAGACAGACAGGATCAGCATGACCCCGATGCTCGACCATGTCAGCAGATCGTTCAGCCATGTGACCTCGCCGATCAGCGGCAGGGTCGCCTCGTCCCCGACACTCCATTGCAGCAGGCCGAGGAAGGCCGCGTAGACCGCGACCAGAAGCGCCACGGTCAGCACCAGCCCCAGTATCAGAACGCGGCGGAACCGCGCGTCCCCGATCTGGCGCACCGCCGCGAGGAAGGACGACAGGATTACGCCGATTGCCACGTCGTGATCCCTTTGACATCCGGGCGCTGGCGTTCGACGGGGGCGGAGGCGTAGCTGCCGATATGGACGATGCCGGCGACCTCTTCGTCCGCGCCCAGCCCCAGCCCCTGTTCGACGAAACCGCGATCAAAGGAAACCCAGCCAGTTACCCAGCCCGCCCCCCAGCCAGAGGCCAGCGCGGCGTTAACGAGACTGAGGCAGACCGCGCCGGCGGACAGGGTCTGCTCACGCGGCGGCACCTTTTCGGACACGACGGGCGATTCCACCACGACCACGGCGAGGTTGCCGCGATCGAACTGCCCGCGCGCCTTGACGATGTCGTCGGCGTCCCTGCCCAATGCGCGCGCGCGTTTCTCAGCGAGATCGGCGAGCCGCGCCATCGCGGGTTTTTCGACCACGATGAAGCGCCAGGGCGCGAGCGCGCCGTGATCCGGCGAGCGGGCAGCGAGATCGAGGAGAGATTCGAGCTGATCGCGCGTTGGCACGGGGGCGGTCAGCACCTTGGGTGAATGGGACCGACGGGTGGCGAGGAAATCGAGGACGGCTTGGTCTGTCATAAGCGCTCCTTTGGGTTGGCGCATATGTCGGACCTGAGGCGCACGGGGTCAAGAGAGCCTGAAGCTTGGCGGTCTCATCACGGTCTAACCGAGCGATAATCACGCGCGCGAACCGTGCCCGGAAAACGGGAACCGTCACGTCGAAAATCCAACTGAACGCACGCGAATATGGTTCTAATTGTGGATTATCGCCACATTTGCGCCTTATTCTTCGGTGGGTTTCAATGGCACAAAACGCTTGACTCCGGTTATCCAACCGATGGGTAAACCTTGTAACCTATAGGTTATTTCCGGAATATCAGCTAAATCTCCGGTTGCTTTCCAACTGTGATTTCACGAGCGGCACACATTAGTGTTAATATATTTTATCAATTATATCAGTATATTAAATCATAAGTTGAACTTCCCTCTCTGGTCGCACAACCCAAAATTGTCGCCCGCCACAAGACTCTCGTCACTTCGAATCACACCGCCTTAATCTGCTATTCATCACTTTTGTAACGCCGTCATTACGTAAAAGTTAATCCTTCTGCCCAGATTCCGCCGCAATCTATTTGTCTGGTTGAAGACAACCTTAAGTGGTTTTTATTTTAAGTTTTTTTCTCGACAAGGGTCTCAGGATCCGACGTCGACTGTTTATGTGAGGAGGACGAGTATGTCTGTCATGTCAAAGCGACGTGAGCGTAGCAGACGGTGTGCATTGGTCGCCGCCACGTTGATGGTCCTGGCCCTGATCGGGGCGCCCAAATATGTGCTGGCGGATCTCAGAGACACAACGGGTTGTATCGTGACTGGCACCTGCATCGGGTTTGGCAAGCGAAAAGACGTCGATCCGACAGGCGTGGTTCATGAGATATACCTCGTTGGCGACACGTTTTTCCCCGATATCGTACATCTCGACTATGGCGATGAAATACTCTTCGTAAATATGCTGAACCGCCCAACCGTGATTATCGCCACGGATGCCTCATGGCGCAGCATTCTGCTCCACCGGAATGCGTCATGGGGTATGGTCGTCCAACCCCGGACCCGGTTGAGCTTTCGCGAGATCAGCATCCTG
>TARA_R110002124_G_scaffold36451_1_pt1 | contig 10105 bp, 7 predicted proteins | sample TARA_R110002124 | Tara Oceans TARA_R110002124 (sample SAMEA4397445) | marine metagenome | biome: Polar Biome; feature: [SRF] surface water layer (ENVO:00010504); material: water (ENVO:00002006), including particulate matter (ENVO:01000060) such as... | depth 5 m | reverse complement strand
AGGCAGGTCAAGCAACCACTCGCCCGGGTAGTCAACGATGTCGAGATTGAGTGTCGAGGGGCCGCGCAGGCCGGAATACCAGTGCCGAGACTGGTATTTGAGAACGATGCGCAGCTGCGAAATGCGGCTTGTTCCCTCCGGCCACACCGGGTCTTTGCCGGTCAGCGCCGCCAGATGCTGCTCATAGGCAAAGCGGGGGATGGTGGCGTCCGGATATTCTGCCAGCCGCGCGGCAATGAAACGGCCCTCGGCCACCGGCGCAAAGCCGGGCATGCGACCGCCGGTCAGCAGGTTGTGCACCAAAGCGGTGATGAAGATGGTCTTGCCCGCGCGGCTCAGGCCCGTGACCCCGAGCCGCAGCGTCGGGGTCAGCGTGCCGGTCGCTGCATCGGCGAAATTGGCCAGGGCAATGCCCAGTTCGTCGACTATGGTCGTTGGAGGCTGAGGCACAGGCTGGTCTCTCAATGAACCTGCAAGATAGGGATTTGTGGTCGCGGATCAAGCGCCCATGCGGGCTGTCGTACCTGCCGATTGCCTGCTGCCCTTCGGCTAAGGCGAGCGCGTGGCCAGAGAGTTGCCGATATTGGCCATGTCATAGGGCGTGGTCTGGTAGATCTCGTTGATCCAGTTCTGGAACAGGAGATGGGCATGGCTGCGCCAGCTGTTTTCCGGCGTGGCGGCGGTGTCCCCATGGGGGTACAGATTGGCCGGCGGCGGGGTATCGAGGCCCGCAGCACGGTCACGGTCATATTCGTCTGCTAGCGACCGATTGTCGTACTCAAGATGGTTCATGAAATACACGGCCCGGTGCTTTTCATCGCCAATCATGCAGACGCCGATATCCGGGTTGTCGATCAGCACTTCGAGGTCCGGGCCCAAGGTCGTCCGGTCAATGTCATTATTGCGCGATACCGGGATCATCGGCCCATCGGAAAAGCCCCGCAGAAAGGGCGAGCGCGTGGCGGTCACCTCGTGGCGAAACACGCCAAAGGCCTTTGATGGCAGGCGGTAGCGCCTGGCACCGTGAAAGTGGTGCAGGGCGGCCTGCGCGCCCCAGCAGATGAACATGGTGTGATGGACGTTGGTCTGTGTCCAGTCCATGATTTCGAGCATTTCGGGCCAGTAGCGCACCGCGTCGAACGGAATATTGGCTATGGGGGCACCGGTAATGATGAAGCCGTCAAACTTGCGGTTCCGAACCTCTTCCCAGGTGCTGTAGAACGACTTGAGATAGTCTTCAGGAGTATTCTTGGACTGGTGCTCGGTAACCCGAACCAGAGTCAGATCGACCTGCAGAGGCGTCGAGCCGATCAACCGCGTGAACTGGGTTTCGGTGCGCTCCTTGTTGGGCATCAGGTTGAGCAGGCCAATTTCAAGCGGGCGGATATCCTGGCGCGCGGCACGCGTGGAATCCATAACGTTGACGCCCTCTTCCTCGAGGGTCTTGCGGGCAGGCAGGTTGTCAGGAATTCGGATAGGCATGGCAGCCTCTTAGCTGGCGACATTTACAACGCGATTCAAGCGGTGCGCGTCTCCCGTCGGAGAACGCGCTAACGCATTCGCTTGTCGATCGCGGCAGCCATCAGATCGATGAATTCATCGCCGTCGCGGACCAGGGCAAGGTCGGAAGCCTCGACGACGTAGCCGAAATTGTCCGCCAGGGTCTGGTAGCGTGGCAGGCGATCATGCAGCAGCGCTTCAAAGCCCCAGGCCCCAAAGCCAATCGGGTCGACATTGGCGTCGTCATGGATGCCATGAATGAGTTTGTACTCGGCCCATTTCTCGATGAGAAACTGTGGCGGGTAGTACATAGGCTTGGGGTTTTTCCTGAAGCGCCTGATCAGTTCGGCGGCGTCCTTGCCGGTGCCTCGGATATACAACATGGTCGTCGCATCAGCGAGCGTGCTGATGACGGGGTCGTTGGGATCGTTGGGGTCGACGACCTCGATCAGCGAGCCGCCGGTGTCGGCAATGAAATTGTCATAGCCATAGAGCTGCTTGGCCCGCTCGATGAAGTGGGGCACGTCCTGCAGGGCAGCAATCTCGGCGATGCGATGCTGCTCCTGACGGCGCTGGTATTCGGCCAGCGGCAGCCCGTGTTTGTCCGGATCACCGGGCGTGCCCAGATAGCTGGAGAGCGGGTCGAGATTCTCGAAGGTCAGATTCGAGGAGATATAGATGGAATCCGAGCGCAGCAATTCCGCCAGGAACGGCACCTTCATGGCTTCGCGCTTGAAGTTGTCGACAATGGCCTCACCCATATAGCGGGTGCCGATGCGGTAATCGGCCGAATAATGAAACCAGTTTGATGCCCGCAGCATGGCGGACAGGCGCGTCTTGCCAACGCCAGCCATGCCGAACACCGTCACGGCACGGCGTGGCGACTGAATGAACTCGTCGGCAGACTTGAACAGCATGAAACGCCCCAAATTTCTGGCCTTCCCAATAATGCAAGCGTCCCGGCTTCACAAGCGGGCGGCAATATCTGCCGTCAGCCCGGACTCTTTTGCCTGCTGATCCATGGATGCTCGCACGGGCAGGCGAAATTGATGAGCAAAATCAATGGCGAGGTCAGTTGGCACTGTACTTGCAGTTAAACGCTCGATCAGGCGCCACCAGGCGCAGAAAGTTTTCGGGAGTGATTGATGGGTATCTATGGCGCTCTTTCCAGTGCGGTGACGGGTCTTCGGGCTCAGGCGCATGCGCTGGAAAATATTTCGGGCAACATCGCGAACTCGCAGACGACGGGATATAAGCGCATCGAGACCGACTTCCTCGATCTGATCCCCGATGCGCCGATCAAGCGCCAGGTGCCTGGTGCCGTGCTGGCGCAGTCGCGTGGCACCAATGATATCCAGGGCGACATCAAGACGGTCTCGAACGAGACGTTCATTGCGCTCAATTCCAACGGCTTCTTTGTGGTGGAGCCCAAGGTTGGCCAGTCGGACGGCAATTCAGTCTTCGCTGGCACGAATTTCTACACCCGCCGCGGCGATTTCGAGATCGACAAGGATGGTATGCTGGTCAACGGCGCCGGTTACTATCTCAAGGGCCTGCCCATCGACACCACAACAGGCAATATTTCGGGTTCCGTGCCCGAAGTGATCAAATTGTCCAATGCCTTCCTGCCTGCTCAGGAAACCAATCGGATTGCGTATCAGGCCAACCTGCCGCAATTGCCCAAGACGACGAGCTACAATCCCACTGTCTACAACAGTGAGCTGATCAACGCTTCGAAATACGCCGGATATGGCGCGGGGTCGGCGCCTGCGAGCCTTTCGGGCGGGGCCCTTACGGGCACGGATACCGCCAATCCTGCGGTATTTGCCGTGGGCGATACCTTGTCGATGAACGTCAATGGAACCGCGGTAACATTCGAATTCACCAATGGTGGGGCAGCGGGTACCGGGCGACAGGCCATCGACGTGGTCACCGGCGCGCCAGACGTCGCTTCCGTGCTCGCCAGCATGCAGACTGCCTTGCGCTCCGCAGGCGGGCCGGCAGCGGCCGACGCTGTCATCGACATCAATGCCGGCAATCTGCGGATCAATCTGGGCACGGATTATCATGCCAAATTCACGATCACTGGCGGCACCGGCGCTGGCGACACGATTGGCCAACTGGGGCTTGCTGCCTCTACTACCTCCAGCAACCCGACCCGCGATACGATAACCACGATTGCCGCCAGCAATGACGCGCTGTTCAAGTCGAACTCGGTCGCCGGTGGCGCCATCACGGTCTATGCGTCAAACGGTGCGCCGGCGAACGTGCAGATGCGGTGGGCAAAGACGGATAGTGCGGCGGCAGGCGGCACCGATACCTGGAGCCTGTTCTATATGTCGGACAGCGCGGCTACGGGCAGCTCGCCCATGTGGACCAGTACCGGCACCACATACCGGTTTGGCCCGGACGGCTCGCTCGAAGCCCCTGGCGTGGCGTCGGCAGATATCAACAATCTCGTCATCAACGGCGTCGCCATCGGCAAGGTAGAGCTCAAGCACGATACCAACGGTGTGTCACAGTTCGCCGACGTCAACGGAACCGTCAACGTGTCGACCCTGAACCAGAACGGCTACGGCGCGGGCGAGTTCGTGTCTGTCGCCATCAACGACAGCGGCCGTGTGGTCGCCACCTATTCGAATGGTGAGCGTATCGACATGGCGCAGGTGGTGACGGCTCAATTCAACGCCATCAACCAGCTCAAGCGGCTGGATGGCGGTGTGTTTTCAGCGAGCTCGGAGTCGGGTGAGGCAATTCTGGACCTGTCCGGTGAAGGCATTCTCGGCGGTGCGCTGGAAGCCTCCAACACCGATATTTCGGACGAATTCACCAAGCTGATCGTGACGCAGCAGGCCTATGCAGCTGGCACCCGCATCGTCACAGCCGCGGACAAGATGTTGCAGGAAGCGCTGAACATGATCCGCTGAGGCGGATGGACAAGTAAGGCTCGGGGCCAGGTGCTCCGAGCGGCGTTCTTATTTCAGGAGCCCTGTACATGGGTCTGACGACTTCACTCACCAACGCTGTGTCTGGTCTGCGGGTCAATCAGGATTCGCTGGCTCTCGTCAGCAAGAACATCTCCAATTCAGGGACGCCGGGCTATCACAGACAGTCCCTCAATGTCGTCGACTACAATACGCAGTCGAGCACCTATGCGCGCAGCGTGGGTGCCGCGCGTGCCTTCAACACCAGCCTGCAGACCTATTACAACCGACAGGTGTCGGACACCGCCAATTCCTCCATTCAGGCAAGTTACCTCGACCGCCTGCAGGGCTTTTTGGGCAAGCCGGGTTCGGCCGGATCGCTCGACACGATTTTCAGCAATCTGCAGAATGCGCTGCAGGGCATCGCCACCAGTCCGGACGACTACACTTCGCGCGCCAATGCGGTAGCGTCGGCACAAAATATGGCTGAGACGCTGAACCGCCTCTCCACGACAATTCAGGGAATGCGGCAGGAGACCGAAGGACAGATTGCGTCCGACGTCCACAACCTGAACGGCATGCTGAACTCCCTGGCAGAGGTCAATGGCCGAATGCTCGACCTGGGCATGACCGACAGCGCTCGCGCCGCCTTGCTCGATCAGCGTGACCGCCTGGTCGGCTCTGTCGCAGAGCTTATCGACGTGCGCGCCGACTATCGCGGTGACGGGACCGTTGCGCTGATGACCCGCTCGGGCGTCGGCCTGCTCGACAATGGCGTTTCGACATTCAAGTTTGAGAGTGCGGGCAGCCTGTCGGCAAACTCGGTATTTGACCCCATGTCATCCGACGTCAAGGTCGGCAAGCTTACATTGACTACGCCTTCAGGGCTGACAATCGACCTGGTGAGCCAGGGCGTGCTGCAGGGTGGAGAGCTCGGCGGCTTGATTACGCTGCGCGACAAGACCTTGGTGGAAGCGCAGGATCAGCTCGATGAAATCGCATCAGGACTGGCTCAGGCCTTTTCGACGGTAAAAAGCCCGGGTACCGCCGTGACGGTTGGGGTTGCCGACGGCTTTGATGTCGACGTGAGTGCGCTCAAGCCGGGCAATGACGTATTGCTCAACTATACCGAAGGCGGCGTGAGCAAGCAGGTCCGGGTGATCAATTCCACCGACCCTGTGGACTACATGGACGCATCCGGGCAGCGGGTGATCGGTATCGATCTTTCAGGCGACTCGACTGCTGCTGCCGCGGCGCTCAATGCCACGCTGCCCGGACTGGACATTACCAGCACCGGAGCGGGCAATATTCGCGTCCTCGATGACGGGGCCAACGGCACTACCGCAGTCAAATCTGCAGTGGCGCGTTCCACTTCAACGGGGCTGCAGGGGGCCGGTCTGGCCATCAACCTGTTCGTGGACCAGGGCAATGCGGCCTATACCAACAATCTGGATAGCGATCCGCCACAAAAACAGGGGTTTGCTGCTCGCATCTCGGTCAATACCGCTATTGTGGCGAACAACAAGCTGATGGTGCAGTACGAGGTTGGTGGCACGCTGGGCGACGCTGACCGCGCCAACTACATCATCGATCAACTGTCCAATATGAGCTTCACCTCCGGCGGCAATCCGGCAGCTGACGCCGACAAGTTCCAGCTGACCGGCAAGCTCGGTGAGATCATCGGCCAGGTTATCGGCTTTCAGGGTTCGAGCATCAATGCCGCGTTGAGCAAGGCAGACGACCGGCAACTGACGCTCGATACCATCTCTGACCAGATGGAGACCGAATATGGCGTCAACCTGGATGAGGAAATGGCCCGCTTGATGGAATTGCAGAATGCGTATTCTGCCAATGCCCGTGTGGTCTCGGTGGTCAAGGAATTGCTCGATGCCCTGCTGGCTGCAGTCTGACGGAGTAACATGAGATGATCGTCAACAAGTCGATGTTCCCGCTCCAGACCGGGTTTGGTGTGATCACCAAGATGCAGGATCGGTTCGCCGATTTGCAGGTGCAACTCGGTACCGGCATGAAGGCGTCAACGCTGGCCGACATGGGGCGCGACCTGCCCCTCTCGTTGTCGGTTCGCTCCAGACTGGGAAAGATCGAAGGGTTCACCTCCAATATCGCTACGGTGGAACTGCGGCTGAGCTTTCTCGACAAGACAATGTCGCGCTTCGATTCTCTGGAAAGCGAAACCCGCAACTCGGCAGTGCAGGGACAGTACGGCACCAACAACATCAACATGGCGACCGTGCCGAGCCTGTCCAAGGCGCGGCTGGACGAAATGGTGACCCTGCTCAATTCGGACGTGGCCGGGCGCTACCTGTTTGGCGGCTCCAACACCGACAGTGCGCCGGTTCCCGACACAACGACATTGCTGGAAGGGCAGGGCGGCAAGGCAGGCTTCAAGGCTGTCGTCAGCGAGCGCAAGGCGGCAGACGCCGGAACGGATGGGCGCGGGCGTCTGACCTCCGGGCAGGTAGCGGGAACCTCGACGGTGACCCTGGCCGAAGATGGCCTGCATCCCTTCGGGCTCAAGCTGTCCAACATCTCGTCCACCGCGCCAAACACTGCGGTCAGCTATACCTCGCCGGTCACGTCGACGCCCGCTGCTGCCAAAAGCCTCGACGTTACCTTTGCCGACGCGCCCAACATGATTGTTGCGGACCAGACCATCACGATGGGCTTCGCGCTGCCCGACGGAACCGAGACGCAGATCACGCTGCGAGCCGTGGATACCGCCTCCGTCCCGCCCGCGGCCGACGAATTCGTCATTGGCACGGATGGGGCGACGACAGCGGCCAATTTCAAGGCGACCCTGGATGCCAAGCTGGTCGAGGTTGGATCCAAGGAGCTGTCCGCCGCCTCCAATTTTGTGGCATCCAGCAGCTTCTTCAACGCACCGGGAGAGCCCGTGCTGCGCGTGCAGGGTGACCCGGCGACCGCGACGTCGCTGCGGGTAGCCGACGAGAGCGACACCATCATGTGGTACAAGGGGCAGTCGCCCGCTGTGGCCGCAGATGGCCTGGGGCGCATGCATATCAGCACGACTACCGATACGGTTACATTGAGCGAAACCGCGCCCGTATCGGCCAAGCACGGCTTTCAAATCACCGGCGTACTCACGGACACGACCGACATTGACACAACCCTGAACGCGGCTGATCCGAGTTCGGTCGACGTCAAGTTTCTGGCCCCGCCGGCAGCGGGCAAGACGGTAACGGTGACGCTGACCGAGCCTGGTGGCAATACCCGCGAGCTGACACTGACGGCAGTGACGGGCAAGGCAGGATCGGGCCAGTTCACTATCGGCGCCGACGCCAATGAGACGGCAGCCAATTTTTCCAAGGCGCTCAACATCGTGGCGACCGAGGCGGCGATGGCTGCCGAAGGCAATCCACGCACGAGTGTGACTTCCCAGGTGGATGACTCCACCCGCGTCTCCTATGGCATCCAGGCCAATGAATCGGGCATGTTGCGCCTGGTGCGCAGCCTGGCGTCGATGTCGGTGGAGAGCTTTCCAGATGGTGACCCTGTCACCGAAGCCAGCTCCAAGGCCCGATATGATGCAATGGCCAGGCGACAGCAGCTGCAATTGTCGGAGTCACACAATTCCGAGCGCGGTTCGATCGAGATCCTCACCATGGAACTGGCGGTTGGCCATACTGCGCTGAAAAACGCGACCGCGCGACATACCGACTACAAGGCTCAGCTGGATAATTTGCTCAGCGACGTGGAGACCGTCAGCAAGGAAGATGTGGCCATGGAAATCCTGGCCCTCCAGACCCGGTTGCAGGCGAGCTATCAGGTAACTTCGATGGTCAGCCAGCTGAGCCTGTCCAAATACATGTAATGACGCCGACAGGCGCTGACAGACAAAGAAAAACCCCCGCAGCAATGCGGGGGTTTTTGTTGGCTGGGCGGTATCGGATCAGGCGCCGCGCAGACCGGTGGCAATCTGGCGGTTCAAGCGCACCAGCACGTCAAGGCGCTGCGGCTCGGGGACGGGTTCAAGCAGGATTTCGCGCGTCTCGTTGAGAATGAACAAGCCCAGATTGGCGATGTTCTGGCGGATTTCACGCGGCAACGGACTGTCTTCCTTGGTTACCGACGACATGAAGATGGTCCAGAGCTTGCGGTTGAAGGTCAGGGCCGTCTTGAGATCTTCCTGCGTTCCGGTCGCCCAATCGTCCTTGACACGCTGGATGCCGGCGGCTGCCTTCATCAGCAGTGCAGACTCACGCTCACGCGGATTCTCAACTGCCTTGGTCGTCTGCTGGTAAGCGTGGGCGCCCTGTTGGTACATGATTCAAGAGATCCTGTTCATACTCAATCAGCCTATGCGCGGCCTTCAGAGCTTTGTAGAGCGCCCCGGTTAATATCTCGTTATTGATTTCGTTTACTATTTCGATGGCGGAGGGAACGGCTTCGAGAAATTCTCTGACCAAGCCAAAATACGTTTCCTGGCCGCCGCCAATGTCGTCCTCGATATACATCAGCTGTACAGCCAAATAGATTCGCTTGGCTGGCGAATTGGCCGTTGCAGTGGTCAAAATGTCTTTTTCCCGCAGGATCGGGGACTTGCCATCAATGAACAGCCGGGTGCGCTGGTCCGAATTGGTGATGATGCAATTGCCTACCAGCAGTTTCTCGCCGGGCTTGAGTTCAACCTTGAGCGCCATGGTAGCAGTCTCCCAGACTCCGATGTTTGTCTGGAGTCCTCTACCGCGCAATATGCTTTAAAACAATGAAAGCGGGCCGTGGCCCGCTTCTATGTATCTTCGAAGGTGCCCGGAGTTTACCGAAGCAGCTGAAGCACCGACTGGTCCGCCTGGCTGGCCAGCGACAGCGAGTTGGAGGACAGCTGCTGGCGGGTCTGGAGAGCCAACAGGTTCGCCGCTTCTTCGTTCATGTCTGCCAGGGTCAGATTGCCCGCGCCGGTTTCCAGCGTATCGATCATGGATCTGGTGAAATCCTGACGATTCTGGACGATCGACAGGTTCGAACCAAAGGTCGAGGCCTGCGAACGAACGCTGTCCAACGCAACCTTCATGTCCGAGAGCAGGGAGTCGATATCGGTGTCGCTGTCGAGCTGCTTTTCCTGCAGCGAGGTTGGCACCCCCAGATTGGCAGCGTTGATGGTCTTGCTGTCCTTTGTCTGGATATCGATCGATGAGGTACCGGTCTCGTTGAAGGTAATGGTGAGCCGGTCACCGCGCATCAGGTTGATACCATTGAACGAGGCATCATCAGCGAGCTTGTCGAGCTGATCGCGGAGTTCGTTGAACTGATCGGCCAGGCCGGCACGTACGGAATTGCCTTTGACCGTGGACGTGTTGCCCGTGCTGCCATCAAGTTTGCCGTCAGTGTTCTTGCCAACGATCGAGAGGTCCTGGGTAGACTGGTTCTCAAGGCGCAGCTTGCCATTGTCGTTGGAGGCGCGAATCTTGCCCTGCAGATTGGTATCGGCGTTCACGGCGTTTACAAGTTCGTCGACGCTGCGCGCAAATTTGAGCCCGGTCGAGGGAGTGCCCGACACGATGCCGTTGGTTGCCGAACCGAACAGAGTGGCATCGGCGCCACCGATCTTGAGTGAGCCGGCGTCGTCCTTGATGGCGCGGAATGCCAGCTTGCCTCCAGTTTCCTTGTAGGCTTCGAACTTCTTGTCGCTGCCCAGCTGC
>TARA_R110002124_G_scaffold5220_9_pt1 | contig 10106 bp, 5 predicted proteins | sample TARA_R110002124 | Tara Oceans TARA_R110002124 (sample SAMEA4397445) | marine metagenome | biome: Polar Biome; feature: [SRF] surface water layer (ENVO:00010504); material: water (ENVO:00002006), including particulate matter (ENVO:01000060) such as... | depth 5 m | reverse complement strand
CGCCATTCACCATCTTGTTGCGGTTTACTGGCGGCTATCTCAACGCCCCGTGCGTCAAAACGTGGTGCACCGTGGCCATGTGGTGGTTCGATTGAATCAAAGTTTTTTGATGTCTTTGCCCAAATCGGTTCGTCGCCCATTACATCACATGTTCCCTGTGAAATCAGAAATGATGTACGGCGCAGTTTTGGTCCGTCGGACAATTCTTTGGTCGCGGCCGCGCGCCCAATAAAGTCTGATTTATTCAACTTAACAAACCGCTCCATGCCGCCCTCGAATGGGCCATAGATCGGGCGTAGTTCCGCAAACCACGTCGGGAAGTTTTTTTCCAACCGCATGGACAGCAAGGCACGCATGCCAAAGTCGCGAATGCCAAATTCCGCACCCGCCTGTTTCAAACCAGCATAAACGCGCCGCTGATATTCGGGTGCCATCCAAATCTCGTAGCCTAAATCACCCGTGTAACTGATTCGATTGACCATGCAGGGCGCGCCATTGACATCCATTTCACGAAAATCCATGAAATGAAATGCAGGGTTTGAAACGTCCTGATCAACCAGTTTTTCCAAAACCTTGCGCGCATTCGGCCCTGCGATTGACAGGCCATGCAGACCCATATCAAAGCGGCGAATTTTAACACTACCATCCTTGGGTTGGTGCTGTTCAAACCAACGCATGTGATACTTGGTGGCGCCCAACGAGCCAAACATCACGAAACGTTCTGCGTCGGCCTTGGCGATAGTGAAATCACCGATCAATTTACCGTTCTCATTTAGCATTGGGGTTAAAATGATACGGCCCTGTTCGGGCATCACATTGGTCATTAGTCGGTTCAAAAAGCCTTCGGCGCCTGCACCGGTGAATTCATATTTTGCAAAATTCGAAATCTCAGTCACACCGACAGAATCGCGCACAGCCTTCACCTCGGCGCTGACGTGTTCAAAATCATTGGAATGGTGGAACGATAAAATATCCTGTGCCGCATCCGCTGATGGGGCAAACCACAAGGGTGTTTCAAGACCCCATGTATCACCCATCACGGCATGGTTTTCATTTTTCATCACGTCATACAAAGGCGTGGTTTGTTGTGGCCGCGCGGCGGGCAATTCTTCGTTCGGGTAGCTGATGGAAAATCGACGGGAATAGTTTTCGCGTACCTTGGCATTGGTGTAACGCAATGTAGCCCATTCGCCATAACGTGCCACATCCATTGCGAAAATATCGAAACCAGGATCGCCATCAACCATCCAATTTGCCAGCGCCAAACCAACACCGCCCCCTTGGCTAAAGCCTGCCATAACGGCGCAGGCAGACCAATAATTCGTCAGACCCTGAACGGGCCCCACCAGCGGATTGCCATCAGGGGCGAATGTGAATGGCCCGTTTATGACCTGCTTGATTCCAGCACGTTCAAAGGCGGGAAAATGTTTGAAACCAATTTCCAATGACGGCGAAATACGTTCCAGATCGGGTTGCAATAATTCGTGCCCAAAATCCCAAGGGGTGTTGACGGGTGACCACGGCTTGCAGGCCTGTTCGTAGGTTCCAAGCAACAATCCATTGCGTTCTTGGCGTGTATAAATCTCGCCTTTGAAATCAATAACACCGATCAGTTCGCGCCCTGTGTCTTGATTGAATTCAACAACTTCTGGAATGTCATCTGTCAACATATACATGTGTTCCATGGCCAAAACAGGCAGTTCTAAACCAACCATTCGCCCGACTTCGCGCGCCCACAGGCCGCCGGCGTTGACAACATGCTCGGCTTTAACTGTGCCGTTTTTTGTGACGACATTCCACATGCCGTCACTGTCTTGGGTGATTTCTATCACGGGATTTCGTAACTCAATGTCCGCGCCCAAAACCTTGGCCGCTTTGGCATATGCGTGCGTGGTTCCCGATGGATCAAGGTGCCCCTCGACCGGATCCCACAATGCTCCGACAAAGTTGGATTCGTCCATCAATGGGAACATTGCTTTGGCTTCTGATGGTGTGATTAATTCGGTTTCCATGCCCAAACAACGCCCACGCGCGTGCGTCATGCGCAGGAAGTCCATGCGTTCAGGGCTGTCTGCCATCATCACGCCGCCGGTCAAATGCAAGGAGCATGATTGGCCTGAAATCTCTTCCAATTCTTTATACAAACCAACAGTATAGGCCTGTAATTTCGCCACATTGGGATCGCCATTCAGCGTGTGAAACCCACCCGCCGCATGCCATGATGATCCGCTGGTTAATTCGGATCGTTCGATCAACATCACATCTTTCCAGCCCGCTTTGGCCAGGTGATACAAAACGGAACAACCAACAACGCCACCCCCGATGACAACTGCTTTGGCGTGTGATTTCATGGGGTTTCGTTCCTTATCTTTAGTTCAGTAAAACGCAAACAACCGCTAAATCCAAGGTTCGTCACCGACAAAACTTGTCACAGAGCGACCTAATCAGGTGCGCCGCCCGTAAATGCATTTCCGTTTGCATAATCACACGGCGCTTCTTGCATTTCCAGGTGCAAACCGTTGCCTGTGTATGGGTTTGCACGCGCCAACGCCTCGTCAAAATCAATCCCCAAACCGGGCGCGTTTGGCGCGTGAATAAAACCATCCTCCCACTTAATAGTATGTTTAATCAAATCACCCGCAAATCCGCCGCCGGTTCGAATGGTTTCGGCCATCAGGATATTGGGAATGTTGACCGCCAACTGAATATTTGCGGCCCATTCCACCGGCCCTGCATATAAATGCGGAGCCATTTGTGCGTTATACACTTCGGCCATTGCGGCGATCTTCTTGGTTTCCAATATTCCGCCAGAGCGCCCCAATGCGGGCTGCAAAATTTCTGCTGCGCCAGCGCGTAATACGGGGGCAAATTCAGCTTTGGTTGTCAGACGTTCACCCGTGGCAATCGGGATGCGCACGGCGCTGGCAACGGCCGCCATGGCAGCGATATTGTCTGGTGGAACAGGCTCTTCGTACCACAGTGGATCATAAGGTTCCAAGACGCGCCCCAATCGAATTGCACCCGCTGTTGTGAACTGACCATGCGTTCCAAACAGCAAATCCGCTTTGGTCCCAACCGCATCCCGAATGGCCGCGCACATCCGAACGGACAGATCAATATCCGTCATCGCAGGCATGTGCCCGCCGCGTAATGTGTAAGGGCCGGCCGGATCGAATTTCACCGCTGTGAAACCCAAATCGACCATCGCCTTGGCCGATTCGGCCTGCATATCGGGGGATGTCCAAAACGCGGATGGATCGTGGTGATCCAACGGATACAGATACGTATACGAGCGTACCCGATCATTCATTTTCCCGCCCAGCATTGCATAAACGGGGCGATCATTTGCCTTGCCGACAATATCCCAACAAGCGATTTCCAAACCTGAAAATGCGCCCATAATCGTCAGATCTGGACGTTGAGTAAAACCCGATGAATAAACACGTCGGAACATGAGTTCGATATTTTCGGGATTTTCGCCCAGCATATGACGCGCAAAAACATCCTCGATCACAGGGATCATCGCCTGTGGGCCAATCGATGCGGAATACACTTCGCCATAACCCGTGATGCCATTATCTGTCGTCACTTTGACAAAAATGAAATAGCGGCCACCCCATCCGGGCGGCGGATTTCCAACGACGATAACCTCTAAATCTTGTAATTTCATATCACCAGTGAACCATTGTTTCGAATGAAAAACAATCGGGTTTATCCTGCGCCGCGTCGCCGCGATTCCGCGCTGTCTGGAACATAAGTGCGAAAGGCAAAATCTTGGATTTGTTTGGGGATGCTATGTGGGAAATTTGGTGTGCCTTCTGGTAGTGATCCGCATAATGCGTGCATGATCTGTTCGCCGATAACGTCGCCTTGGGCAACGGGCTTTGCGCAATCTGCCAGGTATGTTCCCAGGGTTAAACCGCAAACGGGAGTGGTCTCAATCGACAAGGGATGTGGTTTACCGTCCGCGTTTTTCAGGATTGGTATCAATGCTGCAAACCCGTCTTGGCCAACGCAATATAGGGCAACAGTTGCCGTAGCCGCCTCTTCTGCCATGCCCCATGAAAACCCCGCACCGCGTGTTGCCTTTTTAGCATTCGAGAAAATTTCAGATCGTGTCAGCATGGCAATGCCCCGTATGACCAATTATCCGCGCTGGTCAGTTCATGCGGAAAAGGTGCGTTTTTAAACATACAAATACGTACCCAACGATCCGAGCGCGGATCAAATTTTGTGGCACCAAAAAACGACAACTTGCAGCGCAACATATCAATCGGCAACATTTCGGCGTCCAACAGATTATCGTGAATCTCGCTGTATGGGAATTTTTGTGCCAACTGCACGCGCCGCACGATGTGGCGATGTTCGGGATTACGCAGCAGGAAATCGGCCAACGGTTGATCGACGTTCAATGTTGCATGCAACGCCGCAACATCGCGTGCAATCGCAAGGGGCTGTTCCAATTCACATCCCTCTTCCTCGGCACGCTCACCCAAACGAGGTTCCAATTTCGCCTCTGACACATACCAAAATCGCGCTTGATCGCGCGGAGCAGAATAATCCGTACCCAAAGCCCAATCATACGATGTTTCGATTTGCGCCTTCAATTCATTGGTGGTGCCTGATGCGTTCAATTTGAAATGCTCCGCCTCGTCGATAAACATGCAATCGGACAGGTCATCCACCAATTCCGGATATGGTTCCAATAATGCGGATACAACCTGTTCTTGAACATCCTCGCAGGCGTTTTGTTCAACCCAGCGATACAGTGCATCCCAAGGTTGCGCTTCTGTTCTTAATGTATTGAATTTGTTCAAAACATCAGCCATACCGGCGCATAAGTTGGCCACCTTGGGCTTTTGAATTTCGTGCTGGCTGTTCCAATTTTCCGCATTGCGCAGACACAATTGCAAATGGCCCTGCATTTCGTCAAAAACGGCGTCTGGCACATCCGTGACTGCACGTACACGCGCCAATGCTGTTTCTCGCGCTAAAACCCATGTATTCAGCAATGCAGGATGATGCACCAAAAAGGGCGCCATGCCCAATCCGGTGGAATTTCCAATGCCAGTACAGCGCCGTAACTCTGGTTCCAACACAACCGCCGTGTCACCGCCACGCATCCGCGCCATGTGTTCAACCAGATCCATCACAAAATTACGGATCAAGTAAACCGTCAGCATTTCTACCTGAAACGGATTACGCAGGGAATTACGATCCATAATATCACAGCGATCCGACGCGCCAAATTTCCCTGATCCATAAACGGCGGTGGTGCGCATCAGATAGCCAACGGCGTACAATTGTTCAGCCTCAGGTTGTTCCCCGCGCGACAGGCAATCAACCACATATTCCCACAAACGAACCGAACGATTTGCACGTGCTAATGTAAGCTCTTTGGATGAAATTCGCCCAGCCTCTTGCAATGGAACATTGGCACGAAGACGTTCAATATCAGCGGCCGTCGGGATGCCGTCGTGCAATGTAAATGTTGCATCCCACGCCTCTGCGATCACCCGATCTGAACGTAATTCGGCAGGCAAGTCATGTGCGAAAGCAACCAACGAATATGTGTGGTTTGGCCCATGCACAGTATAAACCGCATGGCCAACACCGGCATTATCCACTTGCCAATCAGGCGCATCAAAGCGCCAGTTTTCGGACACGATACGGCGCAATAAAACGCGCATAAAACTGATCCGTGATTGGTGAAAACTACCCAATCGCGACAGGCGCATTACCACTGACGGTGGGCGTAAGTCGACCTGTGGGATCATTTTTCTGCCCCAAAATTGGCGTCATAAAAGCGTAACCAATTGCCGCCCATGACCTTGCCAGTGTCTATTTTGGACATACCGATTTTGTGTAACCCGTTGGAAATGTTATTAAAGTCACGATTATCTTTATACCAACATGGCATTGGGGGGAAGCCCGCGTTGGATGCGGATCCCTCACCGAAATCAATGCCCTTGGTCCAACGCCCAACGCGCATCCATTCCACAATGCTGTCCGGCTGATCCTGACACAGGTCGGTGCCGATGCCGATACTATCAATCCCCATCACATCCGCCGCATCCGCAATCATTTGACAAAAGCTGTCCAACGTACAGGCGGACCCATCCTTCAGGTGGTGAGGGTAAATTGAAAATCCCAGCATGCCGCCTGTTTCACCCAGTGCACGCATAACCGTTTCCGATTTGTTGCGCAATGCCGCGTGCCAGCTGTGCGGGTTGGCGTGGGTAATTGCAATCGGGCGGCTTGAAAACTCGATCGTATCCATCGTGGATTTTTCACCTGAATGGCTCATATCGACGACCAAACCGACACGGTTCATTTCGGTCACTACTTCGCGCCCCATGCGCGTCAGACCTGCATCATAATCCTCGTAACAACCCGTCGCCAGCAGCGACTGATTGTTATACGTTAACTGCATAAATCGCGCACCCAGTTGATGCAAGATTTGCACCAACCCAATGTCATCTTCGATTGGGGACGGGTTTTGAAAACCGAAAAATATCGCCGTACGGCTAGATTCGCGTGCCAAACGCACATCTGCACCAGTGGTTCCAAGGAAGATTAAATCAGGAAATTGCTCGAACCAACGGTTCCATTGCTCCATATTCAAAACAGTTTCACGAAACGTTTCGTGATAGGCGATGGTAACATGCACCGCATCCAAACCACCCGTGCGCATTTCACGAAAAATCTTCTCGGACCAGTTTGCGTATTGTAGACAATCAATGCGATACTCAGTCATGCGGATGGCCCCTTGGACAGTGTGACCAACTGTTCATAAATCTTTTTCTCTATTTCAACGGCTTCAGGCATTTTAAAACGTGATCCGGGCAATCGCGCGCCGTCCTGTTCATTTACAGCATCCGCAATCCGTGTAATGCGATCATAAAACCAATCACCATGTGTCGCAGGATCAAGGATGATATAGCATTGCCCCAAATCATGTGGCGCCCCGTCCGGAACCTTCAATCCTTTAACGTCCAACGAATTCACCGACCCCGTAAAGGCAGCCGCCAACACCTCGGTCATCAGGCCAAAACCCCAACCCTTGTATCCGCCCGATGATTTCAACGACCCCTTCAAAGCAGCATTCGGGTCTGTAGTTTCATTTCCGTCGGCATCGACCGCCCAGCCCAGTGGAATACTCTCGCCTGCCGCCGCGGCCATGGTGATTTTGCCCAGCGCAATCGCGGATGTACTTTGATCAAATTGAAATGCCACGCCGCCATTACCATCTGGAACCGCCATGGAAATCGGATTGGTTCCAAGAATTGCTTGGTTACCACCTGGAGGGGAAACAACCGCGCTGGCGTTTGTTAAACCAATTGCAATATAACCTGCCTGCGCAATTTGTTCGGTGAAATATCCCAACGATGTACAGGTGTGCGAATGCGCAACAGCCAACGAACACGTGCCGGTGTCGCGGACAGTTTCCAATGCCATTGGCAAAGCACGTTCAAATGCGGCTTGCGCAAAACCGAACTGTGCGTCCACATGAACTGACGCGGATTTCGGGCGTGAAACAACGGGCTCGGAGGTTCCGTTCACACGTCCCGTAAGCAACTGTTTGCAATAGCTTTCCAAATAATAAAGTCCGCAAATTAAATTGCCTTTCGCCTCGGCCATACGCACGGCGCGCGCGACAGAATTTGCAACCCAAGTGTTTGCGCCGTGTGCCACCAAAGCCTGTGCTGTCAGCCTCTGAATTTCAGACAAATCAATTTTATGTTTTTCCATAATGGCACCATGCTGTATTTTTTGAGTCCCATAATGTAAAAAAACGACATGGCGTCCATATAAATCGTAACCTTGGGTGTGGTCAAAAACACCTGCTCTGCGTTAGTGTCCTGCTATGACACGCTATTTTTCGGAAAAAAATCGCCCACCTCATTTGGGGCCCTACCCAATGGAGCGACTTACACGCGGTGCTGCGAATATGCGTGATGTGCCCAATATGCTTGCGAACCGTTTTGATCGTGCTGAGACGCCCCATTCGATTGTGAACGCCATGCGCGAATATCAGGCGATGATGGATGCGATGCGGTCGGGTTTGGTGAACAAGGGGAAATCTGAAATACCGGACGATCTGTTGGAACGTAGTCAGCATTTGAAATCCTTCGCTTACTTCCAAGATGCGTCAGTTGTGGGAATTGCACGCTTGGATGATGGCAGTCGTTTGAAAGCGCCAATCGTTAATCCCGACATCACGCGATTGGCACATGATTTGCGCACTAAGCAGACCAAAACATTTGCGGCAGGTATGGATGTTTTGATGGCGGAACTACGCGAAGCTGTGGATGCGCCACCAATAGGGATCGAAAGCCACACCCATGCGATTGTGTTTTTGTATGAATACCCTCGCGACCCTGCGGCGGACGAGGTTGGCTGTGAATGGATCCAAGATGCACAGGCCGAACGCGCCACGTTGCTGGGTACGGAAACAGCGAATGTGATTTCCAATTATTTACGCTTGCTGGGATATGATGCGCGGTCGCATTCGGCCACCTGTTCGGACGCTGATTTGAACCGTTTGGCGGTGCTGGCAGGCTTGGCCAGTGTCGAAGATGGTGCACTTTTCAACCCCTATATCGGCACGCGATTTGGATTGGTGGCGGTAACCACGACGCTGGAATTATTACCAGATCAACCACTTGCTACATGGACAGAGCAGCCCAAATCGCACACTCATGGCCTGGCCTGGAAGTTGGGAAAAGGGTTCAGCAAAAGCGCACCCAATCGCGAACCTTATGGCAAGCGCCGTTTTGTTGATGGCGCCATGCCGTTTGAAAAACTAAAGCGGGTGGACAAGCCAACGACATACATGGACGAAGACCATATTCCCCGTGTTCCCAAACGCGCGGATTTGTTCGCACGCGCCCAATTTGGTGATCTTGGTAAAGCTATAGAAGATGGCGCACGTAACGGCCATTATGTAAGGAAAACAGCAACTTCCGCTGCTCAGCGAAAACCGATGAGCGCGTTTGTCTTATTGCAAAACAAGCCACCCGCAGATACGGTTTCAGACAGTACATTGGATGCAAGGCGCAACGCGGATAACGTCAAGGCGGCGTGTTATTTCCTTGGTATCGACGCCGTTGGCATTTCACGTTGTCCCGAATGGGCGTATTATTCGCACGATGCGCTGGGCGTGGAAATTCATCCAACCCAAGATCAAGCAATTTCAATGATTGTCGATCAGCGCTTTGATTCCATGGACGGATCATCGGGTGATGATTGGATTTCTGTATCCTTGTCGATGCGGGCCTATTTGCGGTTTTCCCTGTTGGGAGGGGTCATCGCAGAGCATATTCGATCATTGGGTTATGAAGCCAAAGCGCACACAGCCACTGACAGCGATGTTATCCATCCGCCATTGTTATTACTGTCGGGTTTGGGCGAAGTTAGTCGCATTGGGGAAGTGATCTTGAATCCATACCTTGGTCCGCGTTTAAAGTCGGGGATTGTCACCACAAACATGCCAATGACGCATGACAAACCGATTGATTTTGGCATGCAGAAGTTTTGCGAAAGCTGCAATAAATGTGCCCGCGAATGCCCGTCAGGGGCGATCACGGCAGGCCCAAAACGCATGTTCAATGGTTATGAAATTTGGAAGTCAGACAGCCAGCGTTGCGCCACATATCGGATCACATCCCCCGCGGGTGCAATGTGTGGACGTTGCATGAAAACATGTCCCTGGAATTTGGAAGGCTTGTTCAGCGAAGCACCATTCCGGTGGGCCGCGATGAAAATCCCCGCCGCGGCGCCGATGCTGGCTAAGTTGGACGATATGGTCGGTAACGGCGAGCGCAACACAGTGAAAAAGTGGTGGTGGGATTTAGAAATCCAACAAGACGAGGGATACCGTCCAACCACAAACGGCAGTCACGTACGAGATTTGCAAAAGAATTTGAAAATCGATTATGTAGATCAAACATTGGCAGTTTTTCCCGCGGACCAGGCACCACACCCATACCCATTTCCATTTCCAGTTGACCGTGAAAAGGGCATTCAAGCCTATGAAAAAATGGTCAGTGCCGACGAGCATCGTGCGCGGGTGACCGCGGGTGACACGGACGGGTTGTTTCATG
>TARA_R110002124_G_scaffold25271_5_pt1 | contig 10124 bp, 12 predicted proteins | sample TARA_R110002124 | Tara Oceans TARA_R110002124 (sample SAMEA4397445) | marine metagenome | biome: Polar Biome; feature: [SRF] surface water layer (ENVO:00010504); material: water (ENVO:00002006), including particulate matter (ENVO:01000060) such as... | depth 5 m | reverse complement strand
GCCACAAGCCCCTGCATGATTTGACCGGACAAATCGACACCGTTCTCCAGCGCCGACCGCCGCCGGGTCATTGCGTTTTCGCCAGGCACGCGCACCTTATCCACCCCCGCACGGGGAGGATTGTTCTGGCACAGTTTCACCAGATGGTCCGTCGTGCGCGTGAACGCGTCTTTGCCTGCAAACGCACGCGGATCGAAAACCTGAAGGAACCCCGAGGTGTAGGTGCCTGTCCGTTCTTCATCGCGCCCGATGCCGGAAAACCCTTGCGTCAACGCTTCGACCATCAGGCCAAGCGCATATCCCTTATGCCCGTGGTCCAGCCCGCCAATCGGCAGCATCGTGCCACCATCCAACAACGCATTAGGATCGTCGCTGGGGTTTCCATCGACATCCATCAACCATTGCCCCGGGAACCGTTTTCCTGCGGCAGCGTATTGAAGCGACTTGTTGCGCGTCGTGATCGAGGCTGAAATGTCCAAAAGGATCGGATCGCCGGATGTAGGAATTCCGGCGGCGATGGGGTTCGGCGTCATGATCCCCACCGTGCCGCCATAGGGCGCAACACCATCAGACGATAGCGTCGAAGACGACAGAACCGCCATCATGCCTTGTCGCGTCGCCTGCACCAGATACACGGCCAACGCTCCCATGTGGTAGCTGTCCGTAAATGAAACAGTACTACATCCAAACGTCTTGGCCCGTTCAATGGCGAGATTCATGGCGCGCTTTGACACCGTGGCGCCCGGCAATCTGTGGCACGTCCACGTGGCGCAGGCCGCCATATCTGCCAGCACCTCAATCTCGCCGCTCTTGGCCATCCCACCGGTTTCAAGCGACTTTAGATACATCGGGACAAGCGCGAGCCCATGTGTTGCATGACCCATCATATCGGCCTCAATCAAGACCTCGGCGACATCAGCGGCTAAATCGTCGCGCAATCCAGCAGCAATGAACACACTACGGATAAAGTATTCCAGTTTCGGTTTGGCGATGCGTTTTGGTGGGGCTTTGGTCATACGTTTCCTCCTTGATTGCGCCCAGTATCAAGAGTTCGCACCTGATCGTCGAGCAATAATTGGTATCAATGGACGCCCCACTGATACCAATAGCGTATCAAAAGAATAACACCTAGCATTGGACACGGGTGCCCACGGAGTGGAGTTTACAAGGAGACTCGACCGCTAAGGCATCATCGGCGGACCTGTCCCCCGCCCAAACACGTCTGATCAATGCCCCATGAGGAACCAAACATGCACAACGACACCCCCACCACTCAGCAAGGCACGTCTCCTCTCATTCGCCTTCACCCGAACGACAGTGTGGCGATCGCGCGTGTCTCGATTTCCGCCGAAACCGACCTCGGGCAAGGACTCATCGCGCAGGACCGGATTCCCGCGGGCCATAAGATTGCGCTAGAGGTCATGCCCAAGGGGGCAAACGTCCGGCGTTACGGCGAGGTCATCGGCAGTGCAACGCAAGACATTTCTCGGGGTGGACATGTCCATAGCCACAATTTGGCGATTGATACGCTAGAACGCGAATACGCCTATGCGACCTCACAGACCCCCCTGACAAAGCCGCAATGCGACCGCGAATTTATGGGGTACGTCCGACCGAACGGTGACGTTGGCACCAGAAACTACATCGGCATCCTGACAACAGTGAACTGCTCGGCCCGCGTCGCCCGCGCGATTGCCCGCAAATTTGAAAAAGATCCTTTCTCGGATCATGACCCGTTGGCGGAGTACCCCAATGTGGATGGCGTCGTTGCGCTGACCCACAAGACCGGCTGTGGCATGTCCGCCGAAGGACCGCTGAAGATTCTGCGGCGAGTGATAGAGGGCTATGCGACCCACCCGAACATGAGCCATGTGATCGTGATCGGTCTTGGCTGCGAAGTGAACCAGATCAGCGGTATCTTGCAAGGCAACGAAGCCGTTCGCCGATTAACCATCCAGAAAAGTGGCGGGACCCGAAAGACTGTTGAAAGTGGGATCGAATTTGTCAAAGGCGTGCTGGACGAAGCGAATGCAATCCAGCGCCGCGCGGTTCCGGCTTCGGCCCTCAAACTGGCCCTGATTTGCGGCGGCTCTGACGGGTATTCCGGAATCTCGGCGAACCCCGCCCTCGGCAAGGCCAGCGATCTGATCGTTCAACAGGGTGGCACAGTCATCTTATCGGAGACCCCTGAAACTTGGGGCGCGGAACATCTTCTGACCCGCCGCGCCACGACCCAGGACGTCGGCAAAAAATTGGTTGAACGTATTCAGTGGTGGCGCGACTATGCCGATCTGCACGGCGTTTCGTTGGATGCCAACCCATCACCCGGCAACAAAGCCGGAGGGTTGACCACTATCCTTGAAAAGTCGTTGGGGGCACTGGCCAAAGGCGGCGAAACGCGCCTTGCCGAAGTGATCGAATATGCCGCGAAACCGTCGAAGGCAGGCCTGATCTTTATGGATGCGCCGGGCTACGATCCGGTTCAGGTAACGGGGCAAATTGCAGGCGGGGCCAACCTTGTGGCCTTTACAACCGGACGCGGCAGCGTCTCTGGTTCCAAACCTGCCCCGACGGTCAAGCTGGCTACAAATACACTTATGTACCAACACATGATTGAAGACATGGATATTAACTGCGGCACGATCCTAGATGGAGCCGAGACGATAGAACAATGTGGCACGCGCATCTTTGAAACGCTGTTGGCCGTGGCCTCGGGTGAGCGGTCGAAAAGTGAAGCACTGGATTTCGGTGATGAAGAATTTGCCCCTTGGACGATAGGCCCCGTTATTTGAAACAAGCCGATCGGAATCAATCGCATCAGCCCTCTTTGGGGCAACGTGACTCCAGTTTCCGCACGCAATAGGCCGGCCTACACAGGCGTTGCGCTCATGATGATCGTTGCTGCGATGACGGCAATCGACGCGGTTATCGTACGGGCAGTGTCGCCAGACGTTCATCCATTCGTCATCGGTTTCACCCGATCGTTTTTCGGTCTCCTGCTCCTCCTGCCCATGATTTGTTTCGACCCAGCGTGCTGCGATCTAACTTCCGTTTCCGCCATGTGGTGCGTGCAACGTTGAAACTTGCTTCGCTCGTCGCATTCTTCGCAGCTTTCGCTCGCGCCCCTTTGGCTGACGTGACCGCCATTGCCTTCACGGCGCCAATCTTTGTCACAATCGGCGACATTCCTTGCGAGCGTGCGCACGAACTTTATTGAGAACGGCTTAACATCGACCAGGCGATACGGTTGGGATCTCGTCAGTTGAACTCAAGCCAGCCAGCCGCTGGTCATCGATGGAAAAATGGATGCATCAACAACCCTTAAGTGGTCTAGCCCATGAACCTTCAAGTCCGGTCAGTGTCCCTACTGCAAATGTCTGATCTTGCGACTTGAGCAATGGACAACATTTGCGCTCAAAGTGCGATCTTGCAGCGTTATTTCCAATGTCTGCATCACTTGGAACAGCGGTTTTGGGTATACTCATGGCGATACCCATGCTGCAATTCGCGAGGTTGAATGTGTTGAGGGCAAAAACGCCGCAAATTTGCACCGTTCAATGGGTGTTCCGCCCGGATGAGTGCACGAGTAATAGTTTGCTGTGGTGAAGTTCCGCTAATATCATTGCAAGAATGGACGGGGAGTAGATCGTGCAAGCCCAACAAGATGAAGCAGGGCTGCTGTCTGACCTGGTTTCCGGTGACCGGGCGGCATTCGAGATCATCTACCGCCGCCACAACCGCGCGATGGTACGGTTTGCGACTGCTATTTTGCGAAATCCGGCCTCGGCGGAAGAAGTAGCACAGGATTCCTGGGTTTCCGTGCTGCGGAACATCGGCGGGTTCGAGGGCCGGTCTTCCTTGGCCGGCTGGATATTCACGATCCTGAGCAACAAGGCACGCACCCGTGCAAAGCGCGATGGCCGGTCGATATCCTTTGATCAGGACGGTGAAGTGGATGGCCTCGCTGCCGCCTTTGACGGGCGTGGTCGCTGGAAGGACATGCCGGAGTTGTGGGAAGAGATCACACCAGAACGGATTATTGCAGGGCGCAGCATTCTTGAGCATGTGAACAGTGCCATCGAGGCCTTGCCACCCGCACAGCGGGCGGTCCTGGTCCTGCGCGGCCAGCAAGGGCTGGCCGCAAGTGAAGTCTGCAAGATCCTGGAGATTTCCGAAGGCAACATGCGGGTTTTGTTGTACCGCGCCCGCTTTGCCTTGCGTTCAGCCATGGATCGACTTGTCAGGTAAAAAGTGCCGGCAACGCTGTTGAAGATTTTATTTTACCGAATTTTGTAACGAAGACCGGGCTGCGATGTCCTGCCTGTATCTAGCAAGCGTAAAGGACATCGAAGATGCTGACCTGCAGTGAAGTCGCCAAACGTGCAGAGGACTGGCTCGACCAGGATCTCAGCACGTGGCAATCCCTTCAGATGCGTCTGCATCTTGCGATGTGCAAAGGATGTGATCGGTTTATCGACCAGATGCGCCGGACACGTGATCTGACCCAAGCCGCCGCGAGCGCCGAACGTGGCAATCTGCACGAAGGCGACAAGGACCGGATCGACGCAATCCTCTCGCAGCTTCACGATGAGAAGCAAACAAAGGGCTGAGGCCCACAACAAAGGAACACGAAAATGCAGAATATCTCAGCTGGCCTTTTGGCCGGGTTCATTGCGACTGTCGTTTTGTCAGTGATGATGGTTATCAAAGGCATGATGGGCGTGATGCCCGAACTGGATATCGCTGCCATGATCGGCACGATGATGGGCGCGTCTGTCGCCGTCGGGTGGGTCATCCACTTCATGATCGGCACGATCGCCTGGGGCGGTGGATTTGCCGTGCTTTACAATGTGATCCCGGGCGGCAGCCCTATCCTCAAGGGCATCGTGTTCGGGATCGCCGCGTGGCTTGGCATGATGATCATAATCATGCCGATGGCGGGTGCCGGCCTTTTCGGCATGAACTTGGGTATCATGGCACCCATTTTGACGCTTGTCCTGCACGTCATTTTCGGCACCGTTCTGGGCGCTGTCTATCAGATGCGTGCCATACCCGTGCTAGCGAACTGACGCCGACACTTACACCGACTCCTTCGCCCGCCAAAACCAGCCTTTGTCGGCCATGCCAAAACATCGTGTTCTGGCATGGCGGGCGATGGCCAAGACCCAACCCGCCCTACTTGGCTGTTAAGAAACGGACAGAGCATGAACCAGGATGAGATCCGCAAGCTGGCGGCAATGCCACCCTTCAACCCGAGCTATCCTTGCGGACCTTACCGCTTTCTTGGCCGCGAATACCTGATTATCACCTATGAGACCGACCCAGAGGCGATCCGCGCATTGGTTCCCGAACCGCTGGTCCCGGATGGATCAGGGCAGGTCCATTACGAATGGATCATAATGCCCGACAGCAGTGGCTTTGGCTCCTATCAGGAATCCGGTGTGGTCATTCCCTGTCTGCTGAACGGCGAACCGGTGAACTATACGGCCATGATGTTTCTCAACGACGAGCCGCCAATATCAGCCGGGCGCGAGATCTGGGGCTTTCCCAAACGTTGGGGCGAACCCAAGCTTGAAGTTCGGACCGATACGCTGACCGGCACATTGCATTATGGCGGCGAGCGGGTCGCGATGGGCACCATGACCTACAAATACGAAAACCGAATGGCCCCCGACCCTGCAAAGCGAGGTGCGCATCTGCGGAAGACCTCGGTGAACCTCAAGGTCATTCCCTGCGTCACTGGCGGGCAACGGGTTGCGGAACTGGTCGCCTTCGAGCTGACCGACATCCATATGCATTTCCACTACTCCGGCCCCGCGCGGCTGCACCTGATCCCGCATGTCAATGCACCGGTGGCCGATTTGCCGGTGCGAAAAGTGATTGGGGGGCGGCATTTCAAGGCCGATCTCACCCTGCCTTACGGGCGCATCATTCACGACTATCTTGCTTGATAAACTAAAAGGACAAAATCAATGAGCAAACCTAAATCCGCCATAATCACCGGCTCGAGCAGCGGCATTGGCCACGCCATCGCAGAGGCGCTGGCAGGTGCCGGCATGAACGTGGTCCTGAACGGGATTGAGCCTGCGGATCAGGTCGAAACGGCCCGCCTGGCGATCGAGAAAAAGTTCGGCGTGAAGGCGATCTACAGCCCGGCCAACATGATGAAGTCTGAGGGCGTGCGCAGCCTTGTCGCCGCAGCCGAGGCGGCATTCGGTCAGGTCGACGTGCTGGTGAACAACGCGGGCATCCAGTTCGTGTCCCCTGTCGAGGACTTTCCGGACGAAAAGTGGGAGCAGATCATCGCGCTCAACCTTTCGGCGACATTCTACGCCACCAAGGCGGTTGTCGCGGGCATGAAGGAACGGGGGTGGGGCCGGATCATCAATATGGCCTCCGCGCATGGCCTTGTCGCCTCGCCCTTCAAATCGGCCTATGTTGCGGCCAAGCATGGCATCGTCGGCTTTACCAAGACCATCGCGCTTGAAACGGCGGAACACGGTGTCACGGTCAATGCGATTTGCCCTGGCTATGTGCTGACGCCGCTGGTCGAGAAACAGATCCCCGACACGGCCAAAGCACGCGGCATCACCGAAGACGAAGTGAAGCGGGATGTGCTGCTGGCTGCGCAGCCCACAAAGAAATTTGTCACAGTCGAGGAACTCGCCGCGCTGACGGTGTTTCTCACCACAGACGCAGGTGCGTCCATCACCGGCACTGCGTTGCCGGTTGATGGCGGTTGGACAGCACACTGATGGAGAATATCGTGAAAAAACTCCGTAATTCTGCCACTCCGCGCAAGGCCACGAAGAACCGCAAACGCGTAAACCTTGCGCTGCAAGGTGGCGGCGCACACGGCGCCTTTACCTGGGGAGTGCTGGACCGCATCCTTGAAAACGGCCGGTTGGAGATAGCCGCGATATCCGGCACATCCGCAGGAGCCATGAACGCGGTCGCACTGGCGGATGGCTATACCACGGGCGGTGCAGACGGCGCGCGCGAAAAGCTGGAAGGGTTCTGGCGCGCGATGAGTGATGGGGCAAAAAATAGCCCGATCAAGCGCGCCCCGATTGACGTGATGATGGGAAACTGGAGCCTGGACCGTTCCGTCGGCTATCACATGATGGATGCAATGACGCGCATGTTTTCGCCCTATCAATTGAACCCGATGAACATGAACCCTTTGAAGGACGTGCTTGAATCATGTGTTGATTTCGAGTGCGTTCAAAGCTGCAACAGCATTGATCTCTTTATCTCCGCCACCAATGTGGAAACCGGGCGGGTGAAAGTATTCGACAGCCAGTTGCTGACCTCGGACATGGTCATGGCCTCGGCTTGCCTGCCGAATGTTTTTCAGGCGGTGATGATCGACGGCATACCGTATTGGGATGGCGGCTATATGGGGAATCCATCCCTTTTCCCGTTCCATTCGAAATCCAATTCCGGCGATATTATCGTGGTGCAAATCAACCCGATCGAACGCAAGGGTGCCCCGCGCACACCGCAGGAAATTCAGAACCGGCTGAATGAGATCAGTTTCAATTCAAGCCTTCTCAAGGAACTTCGGGCGATAGATTTCGTGGCCCGTCTGATCGAAGAGGGAAAACTGGACGAAGCGGAGTACCGCCGCGAACGGATTCACATCATCGAAAACCAGACCGCCCTGATGAAGATGGGGGCGTCTTCGAAGATGAACACTGCATGGGAATTTCTGACCCATCTACGCGATCTGGGACGAGAGACAGCCGAACGCTGGCTGGAAGTGCATTTCGATGACGTCGGCGAAAGTGGCACTGTGGATCTGCGGGCGATGTTCCAGGGCATCGGACCACAACATCAGGGGTAGACCATGAACCGCGACCCGTTTGGCTTTGGCATTGCCCAACACTGGCCCGAGATCGACGCAGCCGGGATGGCCGAAGTTGATCGACTGATGGTCGAGTCCCTTGGTATCACGTTGCCCCAGATGATGGAAAATGCGGGTCTCGCGCTGGCGACGCTGGCACGGGACCGGTATCTGGACAACGATGCACAGGGGCGGCGGATCGTTGTTCTGGCCGGTTCCGGCGGTAATGGCGGCGGCGCGATGACGGCCGCGCGTCGGCTCTCGGCATGGGGCTGCGAGGTCCATCTCGTGCTGGCGCCGGATGAGCACACGATGAAAGGCGTCCCGGCCGATCAACTGGCAATTCTTCGGCAGATGGGTCTGCGACCGGGTGTATTGCCAGACGGGGCCGTAGACCTGATTCTGGACGGGTTGGTTGGCTATAGCCTGCAAGGCGCGCCACGCGGTCGGGTGGCAGAATTGATCAAATGGGCAAACACGCAAGTTGCTCCGACGCTGGCGCTGGACGTGCCATCGGGCTTCGATGCCCGTATCGGTTCGATCCACGATCCGACATCACATGCCGACGCGACGCTGACGCTAGCGTTGCCCAAACGGGGCCTCCTCGCACGTCGCCACGCGCATGTTGCAGGTGCGCTTTATCTTGCGGATATTTCGGTTCCCCCCGAGCTCTACGCCCGCTTGCCTGAGCCGTTGGAGGTGCCGCACTTCGCGGGTGGTGACATTCTGCGGCTGGTGCGTCCCGGAGAAGACATGTGATCACCGGTGCGTCCATCGATAAAACCACCCCGACAATAGTTTCCGCTGTAGCAGCCTTATGATCTTCGCCGTGTCCCTGCTCATGGGTTTAATCCTGGGGTTTGCCGCGCATCGGGTCGGCCTTTGCACCGTCAAGGCTGTGGCCGAGGTGTTGACGACGCGGCGGTCGCATGTCCTTTGGTCTTTCGCCAAAAGCGGATTGTGGGTGATGGTCGTCGCGGCACTGGTCGGCATGTTCGCCAAAGAGACGGGGCTCCGGCATTGGCCGCTGGGCGCCGCCTCGGTTTTCGGTGGCGTGGTGTTTGGCTCGGCGCGGGATTGAATGGCGGCTGAACATTCTCGACGCTGTCGCATCTGATGGACGGCAATATCGGCATCCTGGGCATGATTTGCGGCTGGCCGATCGGAATGAAACTGGGTCTGTGGTTCCTGTCGGTCACGGCCACTACGCCGGTTGCCGTTCCCGCCCACCTGAGGCTCGTCGACCGTTTCCGGGTCAAATTATTGCTGGCGGCCTGGGCCTTGTGGGAGATCCTGCGCCTGATCCAACGTATGTGGCGGGCTGTAAGTTTCTGGGCTGTGGTCGTTTACCGGCACGATCCAGTGCGCCCTGGATGCCGGAACCCTCGCGAACTGCACCGATCCGTTGCTCCCCTGACGGTTTTTTCGGCGGCGCTGGTGGGAATGCTCGCCTCCGCAAGGCTCACGCGGAGTATCGAGAACTGAAGCGTCACCTGCCAAAGTCACTAGAGGTGTCACTGCCGGACATCACGCCGCAGGTTCGCGCATTTTCGAAAGTTCGCGAGCACCAGTATGCGCGCTCGAAATAGTCACAACATCTCCACCGGTTTCGCAAAAAATCAAACGAACCGATGTCCCGGCCAACGAGGGCGCCGGGCTGGAAGGAAACACCATGGGAACTATTGTTGAACGTCGCACAGCCATCGTGCCCAGCAATCTGCCCTTCCCGCGCCTGTCTGCCTTTGCAGGGCAAGTCAGTGGAACCAGCGACCCTGATGGCCCTAATCACGGCCAGAACAGAGACGAGATTTGGCGCCATGAGCGTCGTCAAAACGCTTTGGCTAAACGCCTTCAACACGGCCTTTCCTGTGGGCCTTGTCCTCGCGCTGGTGCTGACAACCGCAGTCCGGCCGTGGCTGACTGCAATGCTTAAGGCTTCGCCGAGAGGTTCACATTTGAGTGATCGCTCAATAATTTAATTGAGTGATCGCTCAAAGTGGCTTATATCTTCTTCATCGAACTCGAAGACATGCTCCTGAAAGGACACACCATGGCTAACTTCACGATCCACACAATCGAAACTGCCCCCGAAGCCGGCAAGCCGCTTCTGGAAACCTCCCTCAAGAACAATGGTCGCATTCCGGGGCTGCACGGCACAATGGCCGACGCGCCACCGCTGCTCGCCGCTTACAACTTTGCACACCAGCAGTTTATGGCCACTACATTGTCCGATGAAGAGAAAACCGTTGTTTGGCAAACAATCAACGTCGAAAACAAT
>TARA_R110002124_G_scaffold21687_1_pt1 | contig 10142 bp, 11 predicted proteins | sample TARA_R110002124 | Tara Oceans TARA_R110002124 (sample SAMEA4397445) | marine metagenome | biome: Polar Biome; feature: [SRF] surface water layer (ENVO:00010504); material: water (ENVO:00002006), including particulate matter (ENVO:01000060) such as... | depth 5 m | reverse complement strand
GCGCCCTGGCCAAACGCGGCTGGCGCGTGCGGGTCGCGGTCCGTCAACCCGGTCTGGCCTATGATCTCAAGCCGCTGGGCGACGTCGGCCAGATCCAGGCGGTCCGCTGCAACATCACCAGCGAGGCCGACGTGGCCGAGGCCCTGCGCGGTGCGAGCGCGGCCGTGAACCTGGTCGGCATCCTGTATGAGACCCCGTCGCGCAAATTCCAGGCCCTGCATGTCGACGGCACCCGTCACATCGCCGAGGCCTGCGCGGCCGCCGGTATCGACCGGCTGGTTCAGGTGTCGGCCATCGGGGCCAATCCCGAAAGCAATTCCGCCTATGCCCGATCCAAGGCCGAGGCCGAGATCGCGGCCCGTAACGCCAAGCCCGATACCGTGGTCATCCGCCCGTCGATCGTGTTCGGGGCCGGTGACGATTTCCTGAACCGGTTCGCGGCCCTGGCCGCCATCGCCCCGGCCCTGCCGCTGATCGGCGGCGGCCAGACGAAATTCCAGCCCGTCTATGTCGGGGACGTCGCCGAGGCCATCGCCCGCGCCGTGGTCCGCGTCGATGCGGCCGGACGCACCTTCGAACTGGGCGGACCGGCCGTCATGAGCTTCGAGGCCGTGCTGAAGCTGGTGCTGCGCGAAACCAACCGCAGTCGCCCGCTGATTCCCCTGCCCTTCTTCGTCGCCGGGATCATAGGCAGCCTGGCCCAGCTGACCACCCTGGTCGGCCTTGCCCCGTTCCTGACCGCCGACCAGGTGGAGCTGCTGAAGACGGACACAGTCGTCAGCCCCGATGCCGAGGGCCTGGACGCCCTGGATATCCAGCCGACCGGCGTGGATGCCATCGCCCCGGCCTATCTGTGGCGCTACCGGCGCGGCGGCCAGTTCGCCGACAAGCCGGCGATGCAGGACACCGCTGCCGCGACGCAGTGATCCCAGGGGGGGCCGCCCTTCAATTATTTTTGCTTCAGGTGAATTGATCTGCCCCTGAAAAATGGCCCGAATTCAAACTGAAACGAAATCCGGGCCGGGCTGGACCGCGTCCAGCCCGGCCCGGATTTCGCTCTAGACCACACCGCCCCAGATCAGGCCCAGTCCGACCACCCCGACCACGATCCGCCACCAGGCGAAGGGGGTGAAGCCATGCCGGGCGACGAAGTCCAGCATCGTCTTGACGATGACCGCGCCGCTGATGAAGGACACGACGAAGCCGATGGCGATCAGGCCGAGGAAATCCCCGGTCAGCATGTCGCGACTTTCCCAGAAATCGAGAGCGAAGGCCCCGACCATGGTCGGGATGGCGAGAAAGAACGAAAACTCGGCCGCCGCCCGCTTGTCGACCCCCAGCACCAGACCCCCGGCGATGGTCGCGCCGCTGCGCGACACCCCGGGGATGATGGCCAGGCACTGGAACAGGCCGACGCCCAGCGCCGTTTTGAGCGAAAAGGCCATCGAATCATGCAGACGCGGCTTGGGGGCCCAACGCTCGAGGGCGATCAGGGCGAAACCGCCGATGACCAGGCTGACACAGACGATGGTCGGGTTGAACAGAACCTGTTTGATGAAGTCGTGCAGGGCCAGGCCGACGAAGGCCGCCGGCAGGAAGGCGACCAGGACCGCCAGGGCGAACCCGCGCGACGCGGGGTCGGTCGGCAGGGTGATCAGCACCTTCCACAGTCGGGCGAAATACAGGGCCACCACCGCCAGGATCGCCCCCAGCTGGATCATGACGATGAAGGTGTCCCAACTGGGATCGGTCAGCCCCAGCATGGCCTTGGCCAGCAACAGGTGACCCGTGGAAGAGACCGGGATGAATTCGGTCAGCCCCTCGACGAGGCCCAGAATGATTGCCGCAAGCCAGTCCGCCATGAACGCTCCGATAGAGGCCGGCAGGATCAATTCGCGCCGGGTTCGGGTCCCACATAGCGCAGCCGGGCCCGGATAGGCGAGCCGTTCGTCGCCTGATCCAGGGCGTGGCCCAGCAACCCGGTCAGACGCCCGAGCATGAACAGGTCGGCCGCCCCCTGCCGGGGCAATTCAAGGCGTCGGGCGATAATGGCCAGGGCCATCGCAAACGTCGCCTGACCGTCCCCGGTCGCCTCACCGGCCTGCTGAACCGCCCGCAGATCGGCCGGCAGGTCCGCCGCCGACAGCAGGGCCGCGGCGCGTCCGGCGTCGTGGCTGCTGGCCACGGCCGTAAAGCCCGGCAGGCTGCCGGTCTCCTGCAGACGCCGTCGGCTGGCCTCCACGGGGCTGCGACGGGCGTCCACGACCCAGGTCGAGGCATCCGTCAGGTCCCGCAAAACCGTCGAACCGACCAGGGTGGTGAGCCCGGCCAGGGCTGCCCCGGCGATGGGAGCGCCCCCCCCGGCGGCAGCGCGGACCGCCAGAACAGCCGAATCCAGCTCGTCGTCGGCCGACAGCACCAGGGCGCGGCGGATCATGTGGGAATCGCGGTCGACGGTCTTCCAGGCCCGCGCGAGACGCTGGTGAAAATGCAGCCGCGGGCCGGACCCGGAGGCGGCGTCGATCGTCTCGTTCAGAATACAGGCCGCCTGGGTCTTCAGCGCCTCGGTCTCGCAGGCCAGGGACGTGACGTCCTCCTCGGCCCGGCGCGACAGGATGGCGAAGGTTCGCGCCCGGATCGACACCCCGATGACGCCGTCCAGCCGTGGCTTGATGCCGGTGAACAGATGGGCGTCGCGCAATCCCCACAGCCGGCAGGCGATTTCCTCCAGCGTGGCCTGTTGCGACAACTGAACCGCGTCGAGGCCGCGGTAAAACAACCGGCCATCGGCCACGACACTGAGGGAGGAGGTGATATCGGCCTCTCCCCGCACACCGCTCCGGTCCGGCGCGGTGGTCGGGCGCAGGACCGGGCCCTCTCCCCGCAGCAGACGGTCGATATCTTCGGCGTCATAGAGGCTGCGGCGTGAGTCCGCCGGGTCGGGGCGGGCGATGATCCGCCCCCGGCTGACATAGGCGTAAAGCGTCTGGGTCTTGATGCCGAGACGGTCCAGCGCCTCGTTGCGCCCGATCCAGCGTCGGGTGACGTCGTCAACTGCCTGCAAGCCGCCCTCCACGTCCGGATTGATCTCAGTACCCGCCCATGATGCGGCGCTTTGGTGACGGTAAGGCTAACAGACCGATAAAAGTCATCACGCTCACCGGGGCCCGGCCATTGGCAAGGCGGCAGCGATCGGCGACAAGGCGTCAATGACCTCTCCTGCCCCCTCGTCCTCCCCGGAGCGCACGGACGCCGACGCCATCGCGCGCAACGTCACCCGCCTGTCGGTCGGGGTGGCGGTGATGCTGATCACCCTGAAGGCCTTCGCCCTGGGCGCGTCCGGCTCGGTGTCGATCCTTGCCTCCCTGGCCGATTCGGCACTGGATCTGGTGGCCTCGCTGGTCACCTTCGTCGCCGTGCGCTGGGCTGCGGCCCCGGGCGGCGAACAGCACCGCTACGGGCGCGGCAAGGGCGAGGCCCTGGCCGCCCTGGTCCAGGCCGGCCTCGTGTTTGCCTCGGCCAGCTTCATCGGCTGGGAAGCCGTCCTTCGCATCTTTGATCCCCGCCCGGTCACCGCCGGTGGCTGGGGCGTGTCCGTGATCGTGATCTCGACCGTTCTGACCCTGGGCCTGGTATGGATGCAGTCGCGCGCTCTTCGCCAGAGCCGGTCGATGGCCATCGCCGCCGACCGGGCCCATTACGCTGCGGATCTGGCCGCCAATCTGGTGGTGCTGATCGGGGTCATCTCGGGGGCCTTCCTCGCCGCCCCCGGCCTCGATGCCGCAGCCGGCCTCGTGGTTTCGGTGTGGCTGTTCTGGGGGGCGCTGGGCCTGCTCAGAAACGCCGCCGACCATCTGCTGGACCGGGCCGTGCCCGACAGTGACCGGATCGCCGTGACGACGGCCGTCCTGTCCGACCCGCGCATCCACGGCGTCCATCAACTGCGCACCCGCATGGCCGGACCGGTGATGATGATCCAGATGCATGTCGACATGGACCCGGCCCTGACCCTCGAGGCCGCCCACGCCATCATCGTCGCGGCCGAAAATCGCCTGCTGGCGGCGTTTCCCCAGGCTGACATCCTGATCCATCCCGACCCCCACGGCCGGGCCGAGCCCGAGACGATGGCCACCGGCGGCGCGCTGCCCCCGGAAACCGACAGCGAGGTCGCGTCCGATCCGGACAGTGCCCCAGCGGCGGCCCGGCCCGGCCCCCGTGGCCCCTGGTCCTGAGCCCGTCACCCCTCACGTCACTAACGAGCGATTAACGCCCGCGGGCGCATGGATTTCTCATGTCGGCCTGCGTCCTGTTTCATTTCCCGTTCGATCCCGGCTCCCGCACGGCGCGCCTTGCCCTGGGCGAGGCGCGCGTGGAGTGGTCAGAGGTCCTGGTCCGACCGTGGGAGGCCGGCTGCCCGCTGGGTGAGCTCAATCCGTCCGGCATGCCTCCGGTCGTTCAGACCACCGAGGCCGGCAAACCGCTGACCCTGTGCGAGCCGGCCGCCGTTCTGGGATGGCTGGAAGATCGCGCCAAGACCCCCTTCCTGCTGCCGGCCGACCCCGGCGAACGCGCCGAGACCCGGCGGCTGGTGACCTGGTTCGACCGCCGGTTCACGGACGAGGTCGACGCTGTCCTGCTGCACGAGCGGATGGAAAAACCGCTGCTGCGTCTCGGTCCGCCCGAGGCCCGGGCCCTGCGCGAGGGGCGCGAGGCCCTGCGGATCCATCTCGCCATGCTCGAGGCGCTGGCGACCCAGCGCGACTGGCTCGCCGGTCGCCGCCTCAGCCAGGCGGACCTGGTCGCCGCCGCCCATCTGTCGGTCCTCGACTATTTCGGCGAGATCGCCTGGCAGAACTGGCCGGGACTCAAGACCTGGTACATGAAGCTGAAGTCGCGCCCCTGTTTCCGCCCCCTGCTGTCGGACCGGTTCCAGGGCCTGCAGCCGTCGGCCCACTATACCGACCTCGACTTCTAGGGCGCGGCGCGTCAAACGACGCCCATGGCGACCGACCTCAGTCAAACCATCAGGGACAGCGCCGCCGCCCTGGGCTTCGACGCCTGCCGCTTCGCCTCGGCGGCCGAGGCGTGGAGCGCGGGCGAACGGCTGGCCCATTTCGTCGAGGCCGGACGGCACGGCGAGATGGGCTGGATGGAGACGACGCTGGAACGGCGCAGCCATCCGACCGCGATGTGGAGCGAGGCCCGCACCGCCATCGTCCTGGGCCTCAACTATGGCCCCGATCACGACCCCCTGCCCGAACTGGCCGACCGGTCGGCCGGCTATATCTCGGTCTATGCCCGGGGCGACGACTATCACGAGCTGATCAAGGGCCGGCTGAAGACCCTGGCGGGCCAGATTGCCGCCCGCACCGGCGAGGACGTCAAGGTGTTCGTCGACACCGCCCCCCTGATGGAAAAGCCCCTGGCCCAGCGCGCCGGACTGGGCTGGCAGGGCAAACACACCAATCTGCTGTCGCGCGCGCATGGCAACTGGCTGTTCCTCGGCGTCATCCTCAGCGCCGCCGACCTGCCTGTAGATACGGCCGAGACCGAACACTGCGGCAGTTGTACCGCCTGTCTGGATGTCTGCCCCACACAGGCCTTCCCGGCCCCGTTCCAGCTGGATGCCCGCCGCTGCCTCTCCTATCTGACCATCGAATTTCCCGGCCCCTGGCCCGTCGAGTTCCGGGCCGCGACCGGCAGCCGCATCTATGGCTGCGACGACTGTCTGGCGGTCTGTCCATGGAACAAGTTCGCGGCCGCCTCGCGCGAAGCCCGGCTTCAGGCGCGTGACGGCCTGACCGGCCCCCGACTGGCGGACCTCGCCGGTCTGGACAATGCGACCTTCCGTACCCTGTTCGCGAAGAGCCCGGTCAAACGCATCGGTCGCGACCGGTTCCTGCGCAATGTGCTTTACGCGATCGGCAACAGCAGTGATGCCGGCCTGATCCCGGCGGCGACACGGCTGCTCGACGACCCGGCTCCCGTTGTGCGGGGCGCGGCCGTGTGGGCGCTGTCGCGTCTGATGCCGGGCCCGCATTTCGCCGCGCTGGCCACGGAACGGGGAAGGACCGAACCTGACCCGGAGGTCAGGTTCGAGTGGACCGGGGCTCTCGCCCTCTAGCCCATGGCCGCGCCGGCAGAGGCCTCGCCGCCGGGGGTGTGGGCGACGTCCAGCAGCTTGATGCGGAACACCAGTACCGCATTGCCCGGAATCTTCGGCGGGCCGCCGCGTTCACCATAGCCGAGCGCCGGCGGCACATAGAGCAGCCACTCGTCGCCGACCTTCATCCGCTGCAGGGCCTCGGTCCAGCCCGGCACGACATCGGCCGGCGTGGTGACATAGGGGGTGCCGCGGGCAAAGGAGCTGTCGAACACCGTGCCGTCGGTCAGCGAGCCTTCGTAGTCGACACGGACCAGATCATTGCCGTCAGGGCTCTGTCCGCCCGCCGGCCCGGCCTCGATGACCTTGTACTGAAGGCCCGACGGCAGGGTCTGAACCCCCTCGACGCGGGCGTTGTTCGTCAGGAAGAACTCAGCCGCCCGGGCATTGGCGGCCAGATCGGCGTCCGGTGCCGGGTCACCGCCGCAGGCCGCGACCAGAAGTCCCAGCGAAAGGGCCGCAGCCCTACCCCATCCGAAGCGCATAACCCTTGTCCTTCAAGGCCTCGCCGATCGCGTCGGCATGGGCGCTATCGCGCGTTTCGACCATGATGTCGAACTCCGCCCCCTTGGCCGGTACATCCAGCGCCAGACGGTTGTGAACGACATCGATGATGTTGCCGCCGACGTCGCCGATCACGGCCGCCATCGTCGACAGAATTCCGGGTCGGTCGTCGCTGAGAATGCGGAAAACGACCAGCCGGCGCTCGCGGACCATTTCGCGGTTCAGCACCACGGCCAGCATCCGGGCGTCGATATTGCCACCGCACAGGACCAGGCCGACCTTCATGCCACGGAAGCGGTCCGGGTGCGCCAGCAGGGCAGCCAGGCCGCCGGCACCGGCCCCCTCGGCCACGGTCTTCTCCAGCGTCGCATAGAGGGCCACGGCCTTTTCAAAATCCTCCTCCTCGCAGACGAGCACATCCTCGACCAGCGGATCGGCCAGGGCGAAGGGGATGTCCCCGACCGCCTTGATGGCGATGCCTTCGGCGATCGTCGCCCCGCCGCACTGGGGGGGCAGGCCCTTCCGGCGGGCGCTGAAGGACGGGTACATGGCCGCCTCGACGCCGAAGATGCGTATATCGGGCTTGATCGCCTTCGCCGCGATCGAACAGCCGGCGATCAGCCCGCCACCACCGATCGGAATGATCAGGACGTCGAGATCGGGCGCATCCTCGAGGAATTCGATGGCGCACACCCCCTGGCCGGCGACGATGCCTTCGTCGTCAAAGGCCGAGACGAAGACATAGCCGTGCTCGGCCTGCAGGCGTTTGGCCTCCTCGGACGATCCCGTGAAATCGGCCCCGTGGATCACCACCGTGGCCCCGTGGGCTCGGGTGCCGTCGACCTTGGTGAAGGGGGTGCCGACGGGCATGACGATCGTCACCGGAATGCCCAGCCGCCCCCCGTGATAGGCGAGGGCCTGGGCGTGATTTCCGGCCGAGGCGGCGATGACGCCGCGCCGACGTTCGTCCGGGGTCAGCTGGCTGAGCCGGTTCAGGGCCCCACGCTCCTTGAAGGAACCGGTGAAATGCAGGTTGTCGTATTTGACCCAGACCTCGGCCCCGGTCAGTTGCGACAGCCGGCGCGAATGCCGGACCGGCGTTCGGTCAACCTGACCGGCGATACGCTGCCGGGCGGCCTGGATGTCGGCGAAGGTGACGGTCATGGATGATCCTGGCGCTTCCGTTGCCGAACTTCGTCCGGTCATTGTCGCGCTTTTGACCCACAGAGACACGCGTCGCAACCTTGACCTTGGCCACCGCGTTAGGCGTGATGAGACAATTACCCGCCCGACGAATTACCGGAGTCCGCCCCATGTCGATCCGCCCGCTGCTCGCCCTCGCCGCCGTGGCCGTCCTCGGCGCGGCCTGTGCCCCGACCACCGGCACCATGTCCCAGGGCGCGACCGCGTCCACAGCCTTCAATGCCGCCGCCTTTGCCTGGTCGGCCCAGACCGGCCAGGCCGTGATCAACGGCCGGGTCGACTACCGGCAGGACGGCCAGGCCTATGACTGCACGGGGTCGGTCGCCCTGACGCCGGACACGCCCTATACGCGGGCCCGGTTCAACACCCTTTACGGCTCGATCGATCGCGCCGCCGTCCCTGAGGCCGTCGTACGCGCCCGCACGGTCTCCGACCCCAATGCCGACTACCGCTCGTTCGTGCGGTCGACCACCTGCAACGATCGCCGGTTCAGCTTCACCGGCCTGCCGGACGGCGGCTGGTTCGTCATCGCCCCGGTCAGCGCCGGAGGCGAACGGATCGTCCTGATGCGCCGGGTCGAGACCCGTGGCGGCCGAACGGTCAACATCACCCTCTAGAGCGTGCCCATGCGTCCAGCCGGGCCCGCGCCATCAGGACGGGCCAACTCCGGGAGTTAACCATGCGCCACCCCGCCCTGTTGTCCGCAGCCCTGGCCGTCGCCGCCCTGACCCTTGCGACCACGCCGGCCGCTGCCCAGCATTATGGATATCCGGACCGTGACCATGGCCAGGTTTATGGTCATGCCGACGGATACGACCGCACCGGCTGGGGCACATCTTCGGCAACCCGCGACTGGCGCAGCCAGCTGGACCGGCCGGGTGACTATCGCTGCGACGCCTTCTGGGACGCCAGCCGCAGCGACTGCGCGGCTCCGTGGCGCGATCAGCGCCGGTCATCCGGCTATGGCTGGGGTGACCAGACCTATGGCTACGCCAGGGGCTATTCCGGCTACCCGGCCGCGTACGGTCATGGCGGACATGGCGGTGCTGGCTATTCCACCCGCCGGCGCGGCTACGGCCAGGCAACCTTTGACAGCCGGGACGGCGAGGCCTGGCACGGGGCCTATGGCCGCCCGGATCTGATCTATTCGGGCGACGACAACCGGTCCGGCCGGGACGGCCGCCGGATCGGCTGGTGCCGGTCCACCTATCGCTCCTACGACCCCGCCAGCGGCTATTATCGGGCCTATAGCGGGCGCCTGGTCTACTGCGGCTAGGCCGGGACGGTTTCCCGTCGTATGAGGCGGGCCGGTCCGGGCCGATCACAGAACTGTTGGTGATCGCCGTTCGCCATCCTTTGGCCGTATCGTCCCCGCCTTTGGGGTCACTCCCCTTCGGGGATCCAGTCAATCGGGAGGCTCCATGTCCCAGCACAACATTTCGGGTTCAGAAGCCTTTGACCGCACGCCGCAGGTGATGATCCGGTCGGTGAAGACCGGCGGCCTGCGCCGGCGTCGGGCCCGCATGGCCGGGGCCTTCATCGCCGGCGCGATCGCCACAGTGATCGGCGGGGCCATCGCCGCCGCCGCCGTCTTCAGCCCGACCCTGTTCGGCTAGGGCGAAACCGGCCTGGACGCGCTCGCGTCCAGACTGTGAAACGGTGTCGCCAATCCGCGTCTAGGCCAGCCAGACCATGCGACGGATATCCGTCTCGGCGTTGCGCGCCCGGCTGAACGACCGGCGAACCTCACCCGTGTAGAGAAAGCCGGCCTTCTCCAGCACCCGGCCCGAGGCGGGATTGTCGGTGAAATGGCCCGCCACCATGGCCCGCCGCCTCCAGTGACGCCCGGCCCAGACCAGGGCCCCCTGGAGCGCCTCGGTGGCAAAGCCCCGCCCCCAGAAGGGCCGGCCGATCCAGTAGCCCGCTTCAGGGGCCGGATCGCCATCCTCGAACAGGCCGATGACACCGACGGGGCCCAGGTCCTCATGGTCGATCAGGAAGGTCGCCCCGCGCCGCGGGTCCTGCCCCTGGATGGAGTCGATAAAGCCCTCGGCATCGGTGACGGCATACGGATACGGCATCCGCAGCGTCATGCGCGCCACATCCATATCATTGGCCAGGGCCGCCAGACGCGGCGCGTCCTGCAGGCGCGGGGCGCGCAGGACCAGGCGCCGGGTTTCGACGACAGGGGAGATTTCGATCACGCACATGGGCGCCTCGCGAAATTTGCGCCGCCGTCCTTGGATCAGGGCTCGGGCGGGCATCGAGGCGG
>TARA_R110002124_G_scaffold786_1_pt1 | contig 10146 bp, 8 predicted proteins | sample TARA_R110002124 | Tara Oceans TARA_R110002124 (sample SAMEA4397445) | marine metagenome | biome: Polar Biome; feature: [SRF] surface water layer (ENVO:00010504); material: water (ENVO:00002006), including particulate matter (ENVO:01000060) such as... | depth 5 m | reverse complement strand
CTGGATTCAAGAGGGGAACCCGATTTCGCAGGAAAGGTTTGTGAGTGGGATTTGATTTGATATGATATATAAGCGAATGTTGAAGTGAATTCGTCATTTGACACAGCCGACCAGTAATAGAGAGCGGCGACATGCGTCTGCTCAGATCCCACCTGAACTTCCTTCCCGATATCAGCGAGCTGAGGTGTTGAACATGAATGATCCAGCAAATCTGATGCAGGCGACGCTTTCCCGACGATCGTTTCTCCAGTCTGGATTTCTGACTCTGGGTGGTCTGGGTCTGGCGGATCTGTTGCGGCTCAGAGCCGAAGCTGCTTCAAATTCAGGATCCACTCCGGATACCTCGGTAATTCTGATCTGGCTGCAGGGCGGTCCCAGTCATATGGAAACGTATGATATGAAACCCGAAGCGCCGGTGGAATATCGGGGTGAATTCAATCCGATTCATACGAATGTGCCGGGCATGGATCTCTGCGAGTATCTTCCCCTGCATGCGAAGGTGGCAGATCGCTTCACGTTGATCCGTTCCATTTCACATGGCTTCGCCAATCATGCGGGCGGTGCCGGTCGCTTTCTGTCCGGCCGCGATCCCTTAAGACCACTGGAACGTACTTCGCAGTTTCCCACGATCGGACCCATCGTTTCCAGAATGCGCGATCATGTGAATATTGGCATCCCGAATTATATCGGAAACCAGCCTAATGTGTACGGCGGCGGCAGTGCCTACCTGGGCGAGTCCGCGCTTCCTTTCGTTGTCGGCTCTGACCCCAACGCGAAAAACTATCGCGTTCCCAATATTACCCTGGACGATAAATTGAAAGGTCGTCTGGATGACCGCGTCACATTGTTGGCTTCTTTTGACAACATGCGCCGCGATCTGGATCAGAACGGTTCGCTGCAGTCCATCGACAAATTTAACAGCCGCGCCCTGGATATGCTGACCAGTGATAAATCACGCGATGCGTTTGACATCACTCAGGAAAGCGAAGCGACCCGCGATAAATATGGCCGCCACAAATGGGGACAACGCGCCCTGCTGGCCCGCCGTCTGGTCGAAGCAGGCAGCAGCTTCGTCACGATGCAGATGCAGAATCCGGGAGTCAAAGGTTGTGCCGGTAACTGGGATATCCACGCCGTCAACGGTCACCTCTACGACGATCTGCGCGGTCGACTGCCGATCTTCGACCGTGCGGTCTCTGCGCTGATAGAAGATATCTACGAGCGTGGCCTGGACGATAAAGTGATGGTCATTGTCTCAGGCGAATTCGGTCGTACGCCCCGCATCAACCCGCAGAAAGGGACTCGTTCCAAAGTCATGCAGCCCGGTCGCGATCACTGGCCCGGCGCGATGTCGGTCCTCGTCTCCGGTGGCGGCATGCAGATGGGGCAGGTCATCGGTTCCACAACGGCCAATGGTGCGTATGCGAAAGACAACAAACTCGATCCCAACGATCTGCTTTCCACCGTCTACCGTTTCCTGGGCATCGACCAGAATCACGAATTTCTCGACCACAGCGGCCGTCCCATGCCGATCCTCCCCAGTGGAAAACCGATTGTAGAATTGAGCTGATGCGGGGGATTATTGTTTGCGGGAGAGAGAGCGTGCGATCCGTTCCGCTTCTTCGAGAGATATGGATCCAGAGATAGTGAACTCACTCCCAACGGCATCATGAATGGTCGGGGCCATGATGATTTTTCTATCGACCAGAATTGCCAGAGGCTTCGAGCGATGTTTCTGGCTAGATTTCGTGATCAACGCCGCGCCTTCTTGATTCAATTTCACATTAATAGTGGGATTTTTGTATTGGTCCAGATTTACCTCAGCTTCCAGAAAGTGTTCGTTGGATAATACGGGTTCCAGTGGTAGCCAGATAGAATCCCCCGTTGCGTGAATGACGTGTTCTTCTAATCCCTCCCCAGGGCTGGTTTCTGCCAGGTAAAATTCCACTTGAACGTCTGGTTGTAACTGACGCTGCAGAACTTCAGATCCGCCAGCAAAATCATCACTGGAATTTCCTGGATGAGAATGTTTTCCTCCGGGGAAATCTGCAAATGGGTCAAAGTGCACTATCAATGCCCAGCTTCCGTAAACCAGAATCAACAGCACGTTGAAGAACACGGTATTCCACCAGGATCGGGAAGCATTGACAAACTTCTCAAAAGCGTTTGGTTCGTTCCGTCGGATGCAACGCAGGCTTGAGAGGTATTTACGTAGTGACCAGGCCAGCAGCAGAAATGCCGTTGCTCGAAATAAATGGCCAAAGACAAGCAGTCGACCGCTGTGGGAATCGATCAGGAGAATTCCCGGTTCGACTTCGTAGCGAAGCTGAAATAGAAACAGAAGTGTGGATAAAACAAATCCCAGGATCAGAAACACATACACGATAGATGCGGCTGGCAATGACCGTATCAGGGGAGCCAGCATATGCTTTGGTTCCGGAGATGTGGGCGTTGTGTCACTAGTCGGTTCCGAGTCAGTCATTAGTAGCGCTCCGATTGGGTCTGAAGGGAAAGTCAAGTGAATTGTCGAGCCCACCCTGTCTGTATCATAAGGATACTGTCTATGTTTATCCTTCGGTCGTCTGTGAGCAGAATACGAGATAGTTGCCGAACGGATCATAGAGATTGAGGTCTGTATTCCTGCCCTGATAGCGTGGATCAACGGCAATCGGCTTGGGGTAATTCGCGTTTTTCGCAATCAGGTAGTCACAAAAATTCTGCAATCCCAGGATGGGAATATTCACTTCGGCAGTGGGAGTCTCCTCCGTGGCATGTCCGTTAAGATGTAGGAGGGCTTCCCCCAGATGGATCTGCATATACACGGGCGCTGCCGGAGAGAACCGTGATTCCCAGTCGACCTCAAAGCCCAGATAATCCAGATAGAAGTCCTTCGCTTTCGCTTCATCGAACATTCGTAAAACCGGGATGGAAGATCGGATCTCGAATCCATACTCTGATTCATTCATCACAAGTATCCTCAATCACAAAAAACAGATTTACCAGATGCTACAGTTGGCTTGCCCAACAGTGCTGCTGCAAGCAGGAATTTATATCGAAACCGCTGACCACAATCGTACGACCAGCCTGCAACCTCCTGCTCGCTGCGCTCGGCCCGAATTGCATTCGGGCTCACCCATTTCTGAAGAGTTTCCTACAGTTGATTGCTGTTTCTCAATCACTGTTGGCGAGCCAACAGTGCCACACAATACGAACATAGCCCTCAATCTTTCCCAGCCGGCTTCCGTGGAAACTGCGTCTCCAGTAATTGTACCGCTTTCTCAAACTCGGCCTGGTCCGTCGGATGTTCGATGATGTTTGTGTTCTCTTCCGGATCGCGACTGTGATCGTAAAGTTCCCGCGCGATGATCTTACCCGTGTTGAATTCGCGCCATTCCGTGTAACGATAGCGGGGGGTACGCACCGATACACCCATGTTCTCGGGTTGCTTTTTATAATACGCGGGCCGTGGATGCTGTGTGTAGGCGGCTGGTTTCACTGACTGCGTCGGGTCTTTTAATACCGGGACCAGGCTCTTGCCCTCCAGCTTTCCGGGGGAAGGGAGTTCGCATAATTCGACCAGCGTCGGATACATGTCGAGCAGTTCGACCAGTGCGTCCGCTGTCTTCCCGGCCTGCTGCATGTGAGGCGTCGCGATCAGCAAAGGCACGCGTGCATCGTTTTCGAAGTTGGACGTTTTGCACCACAGGCCATGTTCGCCCAGGTGAAAGCCATGGTCCGACCAGAATACAATAATCGTATTCTCGCGCAGTCCCAGGCGATCCAGTTCTGCCAGTACTTTACCAATCTGCGCATCCAGGTAACTGATGCCCGCCAGGTAACCGGTCCGCAATTCGATGATCTGCGCATCGGTCAGCTTCCCCTCCACGGCTCTCAAAATTTCCCGACTGTCATGCAGCGCAACATCCGGTACGTTTTTCGGAGGCTGAGGATTATCGGGAACCGTAATCGGACTGTCGTCATACAGGTCCCAGTATTTCTTAGGCGGATTGAACGGCAGATGCGGTTTCCAGAAGCCAACGGCTAAAAAGAACGGTTGCTGTTTCTGCTTGAGGTCCTGCAACGCTTTGACGGCGAGATCGCCGATGCGTCCATCAAAGTAAGCGGAATCAGGTACGTCGCGGCTTTCGGATCGCGGCGCTTTCGCAAGGTTCACCGGCAGTTCCCGGTTATCGTTTAGCATTGGCTGGTCATCATCGTGTCGCGCAAAATGCATGACGGCAGGCACACTCCACGAAGCGGGATCGCCTTCGATCTTCTGTCGCCAGTTATGAAAAATCTTGCCTATGTTCTGGGTGAAGTAACCTTGCTGCTTGAACAGTTGTGGCAGCGTGACGATATTCGGGTCAGCTTCGCGAAAGTGCTTGGGGAGATTCCAGATCTTGAGACTGTCCGGCCGTCGCCCCGTCATCAGTGAGGCCCGCGAAGGATTGCACAGCGCCTGCTGACAGTAGGCCCGTTTGAACAGCACGCCTTCCGACGCCAGTTGATCCAGATGCGGCGTCTTCACCAGGGGATGCCCGTAGCAGGCCAGATCGCAGCGCAGGTCGTCCGTGCCGATAAACAGCACGTTCGGTTTTTCGACTGCCTCAGCTTCTAAACCGAGAGCAGAGCAGAAGATCAGGAGTAACACAACTACCCGCGGAGAGCGACGTCTGCCAGTAAAAATCATGAGCACAGGCTTTCAGAGTGAGAATTCAGAACGATCAGAAGAGACTCTGTTTTCATTCTGCAGCCCGCAGAGCGATTCCGCAAGCATTGATTTGCAGAGGCTCAAATTTGCGGAATAAATTTATTTTGTAAAAAAACAACGCAGAGAATAAACAAATAATTTGTTTGACAGTGTCTGATAATTGTATTACTGTGTTGATACAGTTCTAAGTGAGGTTTTCCCAATGCAGATTCAATTATCAGAAGCGGATGGCACGCCTTATTACCAGCAGGTTGTGAACCAGGTCAAGTTTCTGGTGGCCTCCGGTCGTCTCGAGGCCCATGAGCAGTTGCCGTCCGTCCGCGGGCTGGCACAGCAGCTGACGATCACCCCCAATACCGTCGCGCGAGCCTATCGCGAGCTGGAAGCCGAAGGGGTCGTGATCTCGAAACGCGGTGCCGGCGTTTTCATATCTAACGGCGTTTCCCCCCTGTCCAATAAAGAAAAACGCCGCATCCTCAACGAACGCATGGATGCCCTGCTGACCGAATCGCGTCAATTGGGCGTAGATGAAGAGACCCTGTTGAAATTACTCCGTCAGCGGAGCCAGAAATTTGATTCACATCAAGAGGTCGAAAAATGAGCGAACATGTCATTGAAGTCAGCAATTTAAGTCGTCACTTCGGCAAGAAACAGGCGTTGTCCGACGTCAGTCTGTCTGTGCCTGAAGGCTGTGTGTTTGGACTGGTCGGCGAAAATGGAGCAGGCAAAACCACCCTGTTGAAACATGTGCTGGGTTTTTTGAAGCCACAGCAGGGGAGCGTGCGCGTGTTTGGCCTGGACCCGGTGGCCGACCCGCCTGGCGTATTGGGAAGGATCGGACATCTCTCGGAAAACCGCGACCTGCCGGCCTGGATGACGGTACGCGAACTGATTGAATTCACGCGGGCCTTCTATCCCAAGTGGGACCCGGTCTACGCGGAAGAACTGCGGATCATGTTTGAGCTGTCACTGAACCAGAAAGTGCCCACCCTGTCACGCGGGCAACTGGCGCGGGCCGGCCTGCTCGTCGCGCTGGCACATCGACCGCCGCTGCTGGTGCTGGACGAACCTTCGTCCGGCCTGGATCCGGTGGTGCGTAAAGACATTCTGGACGCCATCATTCGTACGGTCGTCGATGAAGGGCGGACGGTGCTGTTCTCCTCACATCTGCTGGACGAAGTACAACGCGTCTCCGATCAGATCGCGATTCTCGATCAGGGCAAACTGTTGCTCACAAGCCCGCTCGACGAAGTGCTCGTCTCGCATTACCAGTTGACGGTCCGCTTCCTGGAACCACAACCTTATTTCCCGCAACTCACCGGCGCACTGATGTGGTCGGGTTCCGGCAGGGAGTGGAAGATTGTCTGTAACGGTCAGAAACAGGAACTGGAAACAGAGCTGGAACAGCTGGAAGCCGAGATCCTCGATCAGACCGCACCGACACTGGAAGAAATATTCGTCGCCCGCATGAAATCGGCACAACGTGCTTCTGCCCGGGAGTAAAACCATGACAGACGGTCTGTTACGGGTTACAAGATATTCTTTGAGTATACACCGGCGAAGTGTGTTTGTGATCACATTGGTTCTGGTACTGCCTCCACTAGTGCTACGCTTGCTGCCTCCACAAGGGTTACGGTTCATTAATCATTTCCTGCTTCTGTTCATTCCTCATGAAGCTGCTTCATTAGATGGGCATTTCTTCTTCGTGGCATTCTCCGGATTCCTGTTTCTGGCACTTTGTTTGGATGTATTGGATCGTACACAAAAAACGATGGCACGGATCCCTGTCGCGACAGCAGAAATTGTGAGTGGTTTAATTCTGACTTCCTTGATCATCACAGTCGTAGTCAGTCTGGTTTCGGTTGCAGTTTACCGTCAGTTTATTTTCGGAGAAACGAGGTTTAATGAACGCTGGCCTGTGTTGGGGCCAACACTGTTTCTGGCGACAATGGTTGTCGTCATGCATTGCACTTTCTGGCACTTGAAGGCAATCGGCGTGTTCAAACTTATGTTCTGGCCCTATTTTTTTATTGGGGCCATAGGCTGGTTTGTGACTCGCTACTCTCCCGGCGAATCTGGCGGATTCTTCGTTCCCTGGAAACAGGTTACACCTGTGGAGATTCTGACGATGTCTGCCGTCTTTGTGGTGGCCTGGTTCGGGGCGATTCGCTCTTGTGCCATTGTGCGCTGTGGCGACGCGGTGCCTACTTTGACCTGGGAACGTTTAAAAGCTGAACTGAGGAATCTAAGGCACAGTGCGTTCATCACAGGACGAAAACACCACGATTCCATCTCAGCTGGCCTTGCTCAACTGTACTGGCGAGATTCCTGTCGCTCGGTAACTCTGATCATCGCTTTGTTGGGCTGTTTTGTTTTTTTTATCAATCTGTCCAGTTACTTGTATCACGCGAGTCAGGGGAAGGTTGAACTGGATCCTGTCATGAGCCCCATGTTTGGTCTTTCCGCATTATATTCGATACAGGGTTCTATCGTGATCTTGTCCGGGGGCCTGATGAATTCCCTTTCGACCCGAAACCAGTCCCAAATGAAAGGTTATCTGGCAGGAGTGCCTCTTTCTGATCGGGAACTCTCTGCTGTCCTGCTACGTTGTATTCTGAAATGTGTGATCCTTTCTTTATTGTTTGTGGTGATTCTGGGACTGGGAGGCAGTTATATCGCCTTTGTACTATCACAAGGGATGGATGTCATCAGGCAGTGCTGGCAATCTGTGGTGACCTTTGAATCAAAAAGTGAATTGTTAATCACTGCCGGTTACGCTCTGCTGGCATACTGGATCTTTGTTGCGAATAGTATCTCTTTGTTTTGGCTTAATTCTACGTGTTTCGCAGGGAGAGTGATTCTATTACTTCCGCTATTATTAGTTGCTTCAATATTTGGTATTTTTTATCCAGTGTTCGGCTTTGTTCTCCTGCTACTCTTTGTCGGACTGAGTTGGTCTGCCACTGTAATCGCTTACATTCAAGCTTACCGTGCCAGACTGATCGGTATGCAGGTCATCTGGCTGGCAGCGTTGTTTTGTCTAATCGTTCCTGCCTTCTACTGGAATTTCTGGAGCTACAGCGAATTTCCTACGAAGCTGTTTCAATCATCTTCGCTGGTATTCGCTGTGACCCCCTTCGCGACGATCCCGCTGGCGGTTTCGTGGAACCGGCATCGATAATTGTTTTAGGTGCAACCAATGTCATCTGCCTTTGTTGTGACAACTCGACTGATCTGGAAGCGTGCCTGGCCGCAGGCGCTGTGTTGTATCGTGGCCTTTGTGCTGTTTCCGTATGTGGTTTTGAAAGTGATCGCAGTTGCGGAAGAGTTCGAGGGACGTGTGCACGTCGACATCTTTAAATTTGGCTTCCTCTTTGGCTATTATATGCTCCTGTCCAGCCTCGTTTTTCTGGTCACCGCTGTTACCCTGACAATAGACTTTCAGAAGTATTTTCTCAGGATGCCCATCCCGTCTCGTACCATCGCCAGCGGGATGATGTTCACGGCAGTGACGTTGTTTCTCTCGATGCAGCTGGTGACGAATGGATTCTACCGCCTGCTGTTCTTCGATCAGAACTGGCTGTCCGATTACTGGCCGCTCACGGGAACCCTGTTATTTCTCGTGACGCTCACACTGGTTGGGTATGCTGATTTCTGGTTGATGCAGGCACCCAGTCTGACGCGTCTGTGCGCCTCGGTCAGCTTTATCGCTGGGATGCTGGTCTGGTTTCTTTCCCGGTTTTATCCCGATGGCTTTAGCGGAGCTGTGGTTCCCTGGACCCGGGTGATGCCGGGGGAAGGGGCGGCCATGCTCGGCGTCTCGCTGGGAGCCTGGTACCTTGGAACCGCTGCCTTCGCACAGATCCGTTCCGGCACGTCACTTCCCAGTCCCGCCTGGGAGCGTATGAAACAATGGTGGAACACACTGGCAGTGGGGGCGAGTTCTGACAGAGAGACCGATCCCCATTCGCAAACCGCGATTGCCACACTGAAGCAGGTGCACTGGCGGAACTCCTGTCGCAGTGGGGTGCTCATCGGATTCGGTCTGGCCGGGGTGACATTTTTCTGTAATCTGGCTGCCTTCTTTATCTGGGCAAAACCGGATGAGTTTCTGGGGCCCTTGACCTATCTGCCTGCGTTGTTCCTGACCGGCATGTTTCTGCAATTTGCTGTTGGGGCACTGATGATCAAGTTCGGGGGGACGCTCACATTCATAGGGAAGCAGCAGATGAAGGACTATTGGGCTACCGTCCCTCTCACAGATCGAGAACTTGCGGCAGCGTTGATGCAGAACATTCTCAAGTCCGGGATGCTGGTGCTGCTGGCGATTGTTCCCGTCGGCCTGGGAGGGAGCTATCTCCTGTATGCCCTAATGCAGGGACAGGGAGTTGTCAGTTCAGACTGGCAGTTTCTGGTCGAACATCAGCAGGTTGCGGATGCGATCTATCTAATCGTCTTTGTAATGTTGTTTTTCTGGTCTATCATGCTAAATTTCACTGCAGTCGGCTGGTTTCCCCGACCCTGCGTTGGCTGGTGGGTTCTACTCGCGCTTCCTGTTCTGCTAATTATTTCCTGTTCCGTGAGTGAACTGTTGCCAGTCTTGCAGACGCCAGTGATTCTACTGGATGCCTGCCTGATCCTGGGGGTAACAGTTCTCGCTTTTCTGCACGCGTATCGCTCTGCGTTGATCGGCGGGAAGACGCTCTGGCTCTCGGCCTTTTTCTACCTGCTGATCAGCATCGCCTTCTGGAATTACTGGGATTCAGACCTGTTTTTCGACCGGGTTTTATCGTCTGCCTTGCTGGTATTCACCGTGCTTCCCTTCGCGACGATCCCGCTGGCGGTCTCGTGGAACCGGCATCGGTAATATATGGCTTTTTCAATTGTAAATCTGGATCAATGAGTTTGTGGTGAAATCATGACACATCTGCTTTTTGTCGTTACAAAAACATTTACGAAGCGTGCCTGGCTGGCAGGGGTGCTGGCGGTTTGTTTGCTCGTACTCGGGCCGCTTTCATTGCGTGAGCTGATATACTTCCTGGATGGGCCGACAGACTCCGGCAGTGTGAAACCGTTTAATTTTCACTTTTCATTTCTGGCTGCCTCCTGGGTGACCTTTATTGCCGTTTGTCTGCATGCGCTGCATGGTTCGCAGCAGATGATTCGAGGCCTGCCGCTTTCCTCTGCCAGGATCGCCAGCGGCTTGATGTTTTCTTCAGTGGGAATCGTGGTTCTGCTCAGCCTGGTCACGAATGGCCTGTATCGGCTGGTGTTTTTTGACGAACATTGGCTCGCCGACTATTGGCCCGTGCTGGGGCCGCTGTTGTTTCTTTGCACGCTGGTGATGGTCGGTTATCACTGTTTCTGGAGTATGCACGCGCCCGGTTTTCTGAAAGTCGCAGGCTGGGGGACGGCTTTTGGGTTGCTGTTTTTCT
>TARA_R110002124_G_scaffold30743_3_pt1 | contig 10150 bp, 24 predicted proteins | sample TARA_R110002124 | Tara Oceans TARA_R110002124 (sample SAMEA4397445) | marine metagenome | biome: Polar Biome; feature: [SRF] surface water layer (ENVO:00010504); material: water (ENVO:00002006), including particulate matter (ENVO:01000060) such as... | depth 5 m | reverse complement strand
TAATCATTTTCTATTCCGTTATTATCTAAATCTCTTTGCATTAATTCTATTAAGTTATTTTTCACATCCCATATTTTTTAACGTGTCTAAACAATGTTCTGACGTTGCAACCAAGTAAAACAGATGCTTCTTTCATGTTGCCACCTGTTCTTCTAAGGGCTTCATACACATATAATTTTGTATTGTGCTCAATGTTGAGGTTTTCTGTTTTCATTTGTTTTTCTTTTTAGGTGTATTGTGTTCGTGTCTGTAGTCTACTTCGCCTTCATCTCCCCACATTAAATGAATCCCTACAAGAGATGTAAAAAACAAGAAATCAAAGTGTACCTCTAATTCAAAATGCCTTTGTACCCTACTTGTATCAAGGTTATCTATACATCCATCTCCCCATTGAAGAAACAAAGATGGTAGTAAATTAAGGCTATTTGCTACTTGCCATTCCGCAACTCTTTCTCCTATTCTTATTTTCATATCTCTTTGGTGTTAAAGGTAAAAAAGAGGGGTCGGGGTGTATTTAACCATAAGCGCTTCCCTACAAGGGATTAGTTTAAGATAACCCGCCCCTCTCTTCATTTAAAAAAGTCGTCTACAAATATTGGAGTCTTGTCTCCTAAGTACAGACTAAATACATTGAACTCAGCATATTCAACTGCTTCTTCATCGCTCATTCCTTCTTCCATGAAGTACTCAATAACTTTATCTCTTGAGTAGCAGACTTTTGCAATTGACTCTATCATTGCGACACCAAGTATCGCTCCGTCTAATCCGTCTAAAATGTACAACTCCTCGCCATACCACAGACTCGCTTCGTGGATATCAAACTTATTCATCTGAATCTGATTTAATATCTTGAGATACTTTTATTGAAATGTCACTCTTGCCTCTTCGCTTGAGTATACCTCGTAGCTTTCTTGCTTGTTCTATAGTACCATACGTACCATACAACACACCCTTGCATACAACTTTAAATAGCTTTTTCATATTAGGTTTTTTAATCTTAAACATTCGTCATTCAATACTTGGTTACGCTCGTAGAGTTCTTTATTCTGTTTCTTGATATGCTTGACATTTTTTTTATCTAACTCAATAGATAGACGATAAGCCTCAAGTTCTTTTATCTTATCTCTAAGCCTTCTTGATACATCAATGTACTTAAAGTGTATGTCTTCAACCTCCGATACATGAGGATGTATAGTCTTAGGAACGATGCCATTTGAAAGAAGAAAATCTTCAACCTCAATAAACATATTATCATATACAAGTCTGTAGTCGGGGTCAAACCTATAGTTCATCTCGTGTTTCTTACAAGCGTGTAAAACAGTAGCGTGATTCTTTGATATCACAGAAGCTATACCTTGTAGGGATAAAGACGTATTGTTTCTTGCTATAGTAGAGAACACGTGTTTATGTATTACGTTTGGACGCAACCTATTGTCACCTACTTTATGTTCTGCAGAATACTTTTGCCAAAATTCTGAAAGCGCTCTTACTGAAATCATTTTCTGAAGTTGTTTCTCTATTATCCTCATTACCCCTCTATTTTTTTATTGTGAATCTCCTCTAACGTACTCTTCATTATATCATCTACACCTCTTTGAATCTGCATGAATATGGTCTCTTGCTCTTGTGGTATAGTTTCAAGAATCGGTTTTAAATACGCTTCAATCTTTCTCTCAGTGTTGTTTATAGAACTCTTAATGTCTTGTCTATATAGATGGGGAATGTTTTTAATCTCATCCATCTGCTCAAGAGATGCTTGTAGTATCACCATTAGTTTTACTACATCTCTGAATTTTTTCATTGATTCTTCTTGCTTAGTCATCTAATGAATCTTTTATAAGTCTACTAATCTTCTCTTCGTCTAAGTGCATAATCTTGCGAAGCTTCTTTCTCTCCGAAACCTTTGCTTTTTGATAGTCTGACCTGGGGGAATCTGTTCCCAGGTTTTGGAACAGACTGGCGTTTTGTTTTAATACGCAATCTATGATATGCTTATGCTCTTTGTTATCTTGATATCCCATGTATTAGTATTTAAGGATTCTTATTCTTCTTTCATACTTACGAATGATGTTGGATAGATGACCAAGCTTAGATATAGCTTCATCAGTCCATCCTATTCTTGAAGAGACTATACACGTGTTTATTAATTCAATGTGTAACTCTGTAAGCATTGCACTAATATAATTAACGTGCTTCTTCTTCCGTAATTTTCTTCCAATTATCTCCATAATTAAACCAGTGACTCTCCCACTTTTTTAGATGTTAATACTTTAATTATTAGTAACTGCTTCTGAGACTTGTATTTTCTACCATACACTAAGTCTGTTAACCTATGCATGGTCTTAGAATCGTTACGCATTATATCTTGAGGTGTCGTGAACTTGGATACCGCCCACGTGTCTAATTTGATATAAGATTTACCTTTCTTGTATGATATTAAAATATCTAAGTAGTAAATATCTCTCCCTCTTTTTATGATATCTCCCATTCCCATTTCATTTTTATCTTCTCTGTAATAGCAGACAGACTTAACTTCCCATGTTCTAATTCGTCTGTACTAAATAAAGCTACGTTGTTGTTAGACTTGTTTCTGAATAAGAGGATTGTGAAATCACTCTTCTTAAAATTATTGTCCTCCTCAACGTCAACATAATAATCATCTCCATCTCTGTAGTAATTCGTATCTATGAATCTAAATATGAATCGTCCATTCTTATTCTGTGCTGAAACGAAATGGGGCTGAACATCAATGATATCCAACCCCATGTTCAATTTTAATTCAGCTATAAGTAGCTTAATCATTTTAGAACGGCAAGTCGTCTCCCTGCGTTACTGGAGCAGGTGCGGCAGTCTTCTTGTAAGATTGACCATCGTTACCCGCTGATTTATCATATACAGATATGAACTGATAGTTCTTACCCGCTTTTGACATTCCGCTTTTCAGTGTACAATACACACGAGAAGGCTTACTTGCATCTTTTTGATTAGCTACTAAGAACTTAGCTAAGTCGTTTAACTCTTGTTCAGTCAGACTGAAGTTGATTGTTGTTTGTGGCGCATTTACATAGCCTACGAACGTGTCTTTTTGATACTCTTGATTCTGCATAATATTAATTTAATTGTTACTGACTACTTGTTTATCCTATCTTGAAAGTTCGCGTAGTTGTCAGCATATGCTTCGCTCTCCCCCATTTGTCTATCGTGCATACTTAAATAGTAAGACACGTTACCTATTGACCTACCTAATATATTCCCTATAGTCTGTAGAGTAATCCTTGAATTTCTGTACACATAAACGCAATACATCTTTCTAATGTCAGATATATGCCTATCTCTTGATTTTCCTATGATATCTATATCGTAGATATCGTTTACAATATATGCAAGAGATATAGGGTTTATAGAAGTTTTATTAATCATATCGTTCCGTAAATTGCAAACGTGTTCGTGTCCTTTTCGGGTTGGTCTAACCACGTTCTAATGTTATTAATGGCTGACCAAAACTTAGCCTCGCCTCTCTTCAAAGTCATCTCTGAAGCCTTGTACACACCGCAAGTATAAGGAACAGACTTACCTTGAACTACCCAGTAGAAGTCATCTGTCTGCATTACCTCGCAGTATATATACGCTTGAATATCATAACAGAATTTATCTACATCCCATTTAAATCCATGTAGGTCTCTTGATGTTTTAGAATCTGATACAAATCCATCACCCATTACATCTAAGAATCCACGAACTGGTATATCACCAATCCAATCGTTTATTTCAAACTGAGTAGAACCATTCAGATATTCACGAACCATTCTAATTTCTCCAGTATTCATGTCTAAAACTTCAGACTCATCTAATCGTACAATCATATCTTGTGCTTGTACCATCATGTCTTCATTAACGATAGTCTTACCTTGAGATAATCCTAACTCTGATTCAGAAGCCAACCATTCCTTATAATCTTTAGATGCTCTTGGATTTTTGTATCTATCTGATAACTCTGTTATTTTTTTATCATCATAGATAACGTAATACTTATCCATCAAAGTATCGGGTTCAAGAAGTAATGTATCATAAAGACCACCAAACGTGAATGCATCAGACTCTTTACGAAGCATACCCTTGATGTATAATTCAAACAACTTCATGTCTTGTTGTCTTGAACCATCAGCGGCATACTTTAGAGCGGAGTAAGAGACATATCCCTTACCAGTGCGCTCCATAAGTTTAGAAGCAAACTCCATTACTTAACGAATTTACCTAACGCTTCTTTCTGCTTGTCTGAGAATCCACTTCCGTACTTCATGATTACTTGCTTGTAGGCAATCTCTTTTGCAGATGCATTTTTAGCCGCCTTGATATAGTCTACTGCTTTCTGAAAAGTATCAGAAGCCGATGTAGTAGTTGAAGATTTAGTGTAGTTGTTGTTTGCTCCATGCGTGTTAGTCGCATCAGAGTCTTTGGTATCATCAATCAAGAACATACCATTGAGAGCATACTTACGAGCGTAAGATGAACTTGCTCCAAAACACTGAGCGATATCCATGCCCTTGCGATTCGGGTCTATACCCGCTTGTGCCGTAACGGTAATTGAATCTGTTCCATCGCTTACGATACATGATGTCTCAATGTATGGGATGCCTACAAGTTCGTAAAACTTATCTGATATCTGCATTGATAGTCCGTTAGCAGCAAGGTGGGGTTTTACTGCTTCAAGGATATCCTCTGCGCTACGATAGTTGTATTTACCGAAATTGTTCCTCTGATTCTTTGGTGCTTTTAATTGCGATTGCACCTTGACTAACGCCTTATTTAGTTTTTCCATCTCTGTATTAACTTTTTGTTTATAATTGTTTTTTAATTACTTCAGCTTTTTCTTTGTATGTCAGCTCTTCGCTATCTAATATGTTTCTCACGAAACATTCAAAATTTTCAAGAGCCTCGGTGTACTTGTTACTATATCTATTATCTGTATACATAGTCTTTCACTATTAAATTGAAATTATCTTGAACAAATGTAGAATATTAAATCTGTTTAAACAAATAAACTTGAAGAAATATGAATTTGATTCGCTTGTATTAATATATAATATATAAAAGGTAAAGGGGGTTAGATATTATATATATATATACATTGGGGGAAAGGATGAGGATTGTGATTGATTAAGATTGACCTTAAACCTTTACTTTAAGGGGTTGATATCTCTGTGAATAAAAACAAACAGATTTACATTGTAGTAGGTGGTGTTGGAGTACATTTGAAGTGAATCAAAAAGGTATTCTCTCCCCCACTATCTTTTTAGTTCTCCATCTCTCTATCTCGGTAAGAAAGGGGAGGCGTTAAAACCTCCCCCTCTTGCTACTAAAGTTTACCAAACACTGCCGCAAACACCTTTAGTATCTTGTCTGCATTGTCCTCATCTATAGTACCTTCACTCACACACACCGCAACCGCCATTGCGATTCTTGGCGCTAACAAATCATCAGTGTCCTCATCTTTTGATAACTGATTAAGTTTCTCAGTAACTATGTACGATAGCACTACTGCCTCAATCTTAGTCTCTGTTATAGCATCAATACACATTAAGAAGTCAGTCTTTTTGTCCGCCTCCCTAACAGATTCCAATACAGAGACAACCTTATCTCTTGTCTCATCTGCATCAATGTTGAAGTACCCAGTAATAGTTTCTGAGTCTGTGTTGTAGCCGTTTGCTTGGCTCATGAAATCATCAATATTCATAATCTTTTTTTTTAAAGTTCAGCTATAAATCTACACTCATCATACGCAGTCAAATGGTCTCTTATCTTATCACCTAAGATGTAGTCTGCGTAGTCCTTTAGTTCTTTATCAGTTATACCGACATCTTCGGGTCTTCGTAAGTCGTCAAGTTCACGCTCCTTAAAGTATTTAGCCACCTTTTCAAAGGATGGCTTACATAGTGCTAACTCAGTATTGATTTCATCCAAGTGCTCCTTGTTGAAGTAATACTCTATATACTCTTGGTATCCCTCTGAACCAAATCTATCTGCCGCAGTGCTTGATTGTACTGCGAACATAAACTTACCTTCAATGTCTCCGCTATAATATCTTCCCATGATTCTAAAATTTAATAGTTAAGTTATCTAATATGTATTGAGCAATCTCTTTAGGAAATGGAATGCTATCCCCATCATCAGTAGAACTGCATATAAGCCCTTTACCTACGAATTGGTATCCTTCATCATCACCTATAACGAACTCTCCTATTCTGTCAGAGGCTCCATTTAGCTGACCTTCTTCGTCAATCCATAAGTCAAAGTCACTACTCAAGGCAAGTCGTTCCACCATGTCGCATTCAAGCGATGCATACATATCAGACAAACCAACAGATTCATCATTGAACTCTACGATGTTGATTGATTTTTCACGTGGGTCAATCTCCACAACAAACATTTCCATAATTATTTTCTTGGGTCGTTAATAAATTTGTATTCAACTATATCACTAAAGCTATCATCAAACACTTTAAGTAGGTGGTTGTAATCGCTTGACTTCATGGAGTTTAGAACAGACTCAATAGTCTGAACATCCCATTGAAATTGGAGCATCCAATCTCTCGCTAATCCCAGCAGGTAATATGAATTACCCTCTGTTCCATTTAAGTTATATGTCCTCATATCTCTCAGTTACTTTATTAAACTTATACATCTTGGCGAGTGCCTTTAGTCTCGGTAGGTCAGCTATATACAACTCCTCTGTTGCGTAACGTGCCGCCTCTTCTGCCGTACTATCTGTTTCAAAATACGCTACTATCATGACTCAAACAATTGATTAAGAAACTTATCGTAAGTCTCTACCCAAGGTTCAACGCCAATCTTGTGGCCTCTGTGGATTGTGATACGTGGCTCTGTGGCCGAACGTACCTTGTCTTCTTCCATTGAATCACTTCTATCAATTACAAAGTGTTTCATTTCGTACTGCTCGTACTGATAATCTAAGTCGGCAGTCTCTATCCGCCATTGTGTTGAATGTACCATCTCTATTGGTTTTTTAAAGTTATATTTAAAAGTAGTTCAAATAAATTACAAAAGCAAATTAGTCTAAGTAGCCTTCGTCCATACCGAGCAAATCACATAGTTCCATGTAGGTCTCTTTTCCACTCTGACTCATTCTCTGATAATCCCATCCTAAATTAGTTATCAAATCCTTGATGTCTCCAAGGTATATGTCTAATTGATAGTCGGGGAAGTCGCATGGCTCTGATGTGTATTCACATAAACGACATTTAATTTCCTCAGCATTGTTGTCTGCCGTGTTTACTTTTCCGCAGTCACCACAAGTGACCAAGTGTTTATTGTTTCCCATAATTTCTAATCTTGTATATCAGTTAATTCATCTTTAGTAATCTCTATGTCTAACCATTCAGCATGGTAGTCGGTAACATGACAGAATATCCAATCCTCTAACAAGTCTTTAGTGTTATAGGTATTCACATCTATCGTGCTATCTATCTTGACCTTGATAGTTACCTCGGTGTACAAATTTGCAGTCTTCATGAGTAATAGTTTTTTAAGGTTCTGTATTCTCTTACCACTTCTTTAATAGAACTAAAGAATAACGATGCGCCAATCCATCCGAGCAATACAATTAAGGCGAACATAATACCAACAGACTCCATTTCCATTTGGAATCCCAGTAGTTTTTTCTCTAAATCTCCATTCATCATAAAGTACAGACTACCAAGCGCAGAGCCAAACAGACTCATGGTTAGGAATAGTCTGACTGCAGACATGAAATAAAAAGAAGAGAATCTATCTGACTTTCTCATAATCAATAATGCTACGATTGACCTACCGCAGACTTGTTTAGTTATTGGCCAAGATTGAGGATTGTGAAAGGGGAAGCTATAGTGCCTCCCCTCTTGTTCTGTGTTTACTTCAGAAGACTTAAGTCTGTCTGTACTTTAATGAGCATATCCTTGCAGTATTCAACTGCATTGTCCACGTCTTTAAAGTGAATGCTTTCGGGACTCGGTATACGTAGCGTGTAGTCTGCGCCAAACGTATCTGACATCATAGACTCTTCCACTAAGTCACCTGCGTTGCTCCCATATCCCCATCCCGGCTGAGTTCCTTTGTGTGAGTAGAATTGTCCATTAGGATTCTCTATCATGGAGAATACGTTTCTGCGGAAAAAACTTGGATGTGAGACACCACCTAATCTCTTAGCGTTGCTTGGTTCATCATAATCCTTGACAGAAAGAAATAATGCCATATTGCTGCTTATAGTGTCGCCTCTAATAGCGTCCGTAATCTGATATGATGCAGACACCTTGATACGGCATTCTAATTCAAGTAACTCAGCTAACTTACTGATTACTGCAGACTGAATGTAGAAGTTAATTGGTTTAATGTCGCAGTGAGCATTACCATCGTACACCAAGTGTATACTCGGTGCGTTTCCCGATGGCTTATTCTTAAACCATTGGTCTTCATCACCACTTAGTATAGCCGCAACATCAAAGTCATGGCCTTCAATATCCATAGATATTACTTCTGTCTTAGCCTCAAACTCAGTCTCAAATCCTGCGAATGTAGCCTTCATCTCTTGTGGTTCGTATCCCTTCCATAGTAACTTCTTGGCCGCGTCAAGGTCATTACCAAACTCTCTGTCACCATGGAATGATTTACTGAATCGCTTGTTTGATGACATCTCCTTAGATGGATTGTATGTGTCCATCACATCACAGAACTCTCCAAAGTTCATCGCTACAAGGTGGGTTTTACTTCTACCACCACTACCTTTTTTATCTACCACTTGTTGTATCATGTCTCTATTGTTTATCGTTATGAGGATTGTGAATCGTGCAGACTCTGTTGGGTTTAATTGTAATGAACACCTTCAAGCATTGCACGTTGTTGGTCAGTCTTGTACTCATTGAGTATTGCACGTTCAAGTGCTACCTTAAGTTTAACTCCTCTATTGACCATCTTATTGACAGACTTGGTACGTCTCGGTGTAATCGTTATGCCTAACTTCTCCGCATTCTCACGTATCTTGAATACTACACGTGTAGCCTCTGTATCACCGAATACTGCAACCTCTAAGTCTTTATCGTATCCCCAATTGAATTTCTCGTCAAACCTATCAAGTGTTGCCTTGTCTAACTTGTTACGTGATGAATAGTCCTTGTCTGCACCATTACCGAATGTGTTGGTACACGCTATCACCTTGAAGTCTTCATGCTTGACCACCACTTCATCGGGGAATGTGTACTCATCACCACTGAGCATATTGTTCAGACTCACTGCGACATTAGGATTCATTGCATCAAATTCATCCATGATTAACAGACCACCATTCTCATACATCTCTCGTATAGCAGTGGTAACGTACTTACCCATTGCATCCATGTATCCGATGCATCGTCCAAGACTTATCTCGTTAGTGAATGAAAAGATTCTGTAGTCTAAGTCTAACGCTTTGGCTATCTGTACTGCTCCATATGTCTTACCACTACCCGCATTGCCCTTGAGTAACACATAGCTATTGTCTGCAACAGACTCTAACACATCTTGGAATAGGTAGTGTTGTCTACCCAACTTAATTACATCGTCCTTGCTTGGTAGCTTGACTTCAATAGTTCTCACTTGTGGAATCTTAGCTATACGTATCTGCTCTTGGACAATCTTGGTAACAGACTCCATGTCTACTTCACCTTTACTGCCCTTGGTTATCAACTGCATTGCCTCCATCATCAACTGCTCTGCAGTCTTACTACCTTGTTGTTTTACCACTTTCTTTTCTGTTTTTACTTTTACTAATTCCTCTCTACCGAAAGCCATTACAACTTTGTTATAAATCATTCCCGCTCTTATTTCCTCCACATCGTATTCACATTGACCTTTGCCTATGTCGTGAGAGTAACAGAATTCATACATGACTCCATCCTTTAGACTCACTATTCTGCGAAGATTGTCGTGACCATCTTCCTTGTTTAGCTTGTACACTGCTTGTTTCAGTGATAGCTTACCATTCTCAGTACGTAGACCAAAGTCAAGGAACAGACTCTGCGTATCTTCTGCAGTGCCTATCACTCTGATGTTGTCTAATACTTCTACTATTGCCCATTGATTACTTGTAAATCTTGCCATGTTTTCTCTCTTTTTTAGTTAT
>TARA_R110002124_G_scaffold30743_5_pt1 | contig 10152 bp, 6 predicted proteins | sample TARA_R110002124 | Tara Oceans TARA_R110002124 (sample SAMEA4397445) | marine metagenome | biome: Polar Biome; feature: [SRF] surface water layer (ENVO:00010504); material: water (ENVO:00002006), including particulate matter (ENVO:01000060) such as... | depth 5 m | reverse complement strand
TAATGAGAATGAGGAAATCAACTTAGACGAAAACGGATTAGAAGATACTGATGAAATAACTAAAGTATTTGAAGTAAGAGAAGATGCTAACGGAACCAAGGCTGCTGATGTAGAGTTTACGGTTACCTTTCCTGATGGCACTAAACGCAGTGACCGTGGAACAGTTAAAATTACGAAAAAAGCTAAAGAAGCAGCTGTTAAAAAACCTGTTAAGGAGAAGTCTGTTAAGGGTAAGAAGACAGAGAAAGCACCAACTATTAAAGCTCCTAAAGAAGCAGTTCCTGTTCCTTCTGAAGATGCTAATAAAAAATTAGCTGAAGTAGCTGAGGTTCGCAAAGCTGCACCTAAAGCAAAATACAACGGTGTTAAATCACGAATGAAAAGTAATCCTCGTGGCTATAACACTATAATAGAAAAAACAGACAAGCGTACAGGAAAGGTAACCAGATATGAGGGAGATGTATTTGTAGACCCTAAAACTAAAAAGGTTTCTCATACTGTAACTCAATTTGTAGACGGAGTAAAAGGAAAAACAACTTCATACAAAGATGTAAACTCCTTCCGTGATGCAATAAACAAGAAGATTAAAGCTGGGGCAAAAGAGTCTGAAGCATTTATTCGTGAGTATAACGCATCTCCAGAAGGTAAGTCGTCAGGAGAAGCGTCTAGAACTGTAGAGTTCGTAGAAGAGAAAACTAAAGCTCCAGTAAAATCTAAAGTAACCGTAGAAAAAGTAACATACAAGAGTGACGGTAAAGATGTAGAGCTTAGTGTTAAGGTTAACGGTTCAAACAGACAGAGACAGCTTCCATACGCATCTGTAACAAATGTAGCAGACGGTAAGGTCAGAAGGTTTGAGACTAAGCAGCAATACGATAAATGGAGAAACGGAAGTCTTGCACGTAGAAACAATGTCAAGGTTGAAACTATCTCAGAAAAAGTTCAGACTAAAGATGCTGAAAAAGTATTTGTTCAACAGGAAGCGCCTACTGAAGTAAAAGGAATATTTAAAAGACCTACACCAGTTAACAAAGGATTAGGTAAGGCTCAGAAAAAAAGAACAACTCGCAAGCCATTCCAAGCTGTTGTATATGCTCAGGTTCCTCAAGAGAGCAGAGTATACGTAGTCAGAGATAGCCAGGGGAAAGACAGACTTGTACAGAAGACTATAGGTAAAGATGGTGAGTACGCTACATATGAAGTAGAAGAAAAGCTATTTGCTGGCGGTATAAAGCGTTATGAAATAAAAGAAGGAGCTAAGGGTTATGAAAACCAGAGCAAGTTTATAAAGTCATTACGCGAAGAGACAAAAAAGACTCCAGATTCTTTGATTAAAATAGCCGAAGAGTTTATTGCGCTAGTAAACAGCAAGGAAATGAAAGAGGTTGATAGCATACTAGCTGTTGACAGAACAAAAAAGCAAAGTGCATTAGTAGGAAAGTCAACAAAGCTTTCTAGGAAGTTATCTAAAGAATCTAAAGAAGCAGGACTAAAAGCTACTGACGTTATAGCTGAAGTACAGAGTAAAAAAAGTGAAACAGAGGTAAATCAAACACCTGTAGAAAAAGAACGCTCTCAATTAAATTCTAACCTATCCCCAAAGAAAAGAAAAGTATTAGCCTCTATAGACAAAGCAAAACAAATACTTAAAACATTTGCTCCGAGTGTTGTTTTAATTGTACATGAAACCAATAGGTCTTTTAACGATGCTATGGCTAGAAACTCTGTTAATGGCGCTTACAGCACTTTAGAAGGAGGTAGGTTTATTCAAAATAAAAACACGAACATCAAGGAAATTCACATCAACCTTGAAAACGCTACAGAAACCACTGCTGTACACGAAGCATTTCACGCATTTTTTGATAAGGCCTATGCTCAAGACCCTAACGTAGCACTTGCGCTTGCCAATAGATTGTATTCCGCCTTAAAAAGAGGTAGCAAACAAGACAAACAGATTGCAATAAAACTTGACGAGTTTAAAAAAAGATACTCAGACCCTAGCTTACAGTCTGAAGAAATGCTTGCAGAGCTTGCAGGTATTATGTCTGAAGCTCAAAATGTACTTTCTAAACCTATGCTTAAAAAATTAGCAGACATTATTAAGGACTTTATTCTTCGTCTTGCTAAAAAACTAAACATAGACAACAGAGTATTTAGACTTCTTGAGTTTGATGCAATGCAAAGAGCTGACGAGAATTTAGCTGTAGAGTTTATGAAGGGATTTGTAAATGCTATTGAAGACTCTTCTACTAATCCTCTTGAAAACCCTATAGCCAATATGCCAAAATTCAAGTTTCAAGATTTGAATTTAGGTGATTTGGTTAATGAAATGTCTGAACTAACAGAAGACTACAACACTGAAATCAGAGGGTTTGAATTAGATTTTTATCAGAACACTAAGGTAATTAAGAAGGCTATAAAGAGAGGGCAAATTACAACAGGTCACAAGATGTCTGAACTAAACGATAAGATGTTTATGATGCATCAGCCAGATAACGCAGCCGTAAATGTTATAAAGGATAAAAATGGAAACGTGGTTGCTCAGACTCTTGGTGGATTCTTGTTTCCTCTTAAGTTTGATGGTGCTTTCTGGGCATCTACACGCTCTGCTGCGGAGAAGATGACTTCTGACTTAAACTCAATGCTTGCCTTAGATGGTAAGATTAGAATGGTTCTTACCGCTGCCCCTAAAGACAAAATGATGTCTTCTACGGTAGCTGCAAGAAACGTACAAAGCATTATAAATAACTATGCCGAAAGAATAGGGCGGAGTGAGAAAAATAAATTATCCTACCAAAGAAAAAGATACGACCTTTCTGTTAGAATGTTTGAAAAGTATTCTTTACTAAACCAAAAACAACAGAGTGGTGCTAAACTTACAATAACAGAAAAACAAACAATAGGCTATCTTAAATCTTATTTTTCTTCTTTAGAGAGTGTTGGTTTAATTCAGACTACACCCCTTAAGAACGGTAAGATAAAACTTACCAAAAATAAATTTCAAACATCTGAAGAATACAATCAATTGTTTAGTGAGGTTAAAGACGCTGATACCTCTGCATTCCCTCTCAGAAAAGAACTCTCTGATGTTACAATTGGTGCTTTTGTTCAAAGTCTATCTGACTCTGAAAGAGTTAAGATGGGTAAGTTTGGCTACTCTAAAAGGGTTACCAAGAAAGAAGTAAAAGATGCTATTATTGAGATGATGACAGAGCCGTATTTAGGCCAAATTGAAAGCGGTATGGCATACGCTGTTATTGAAGCAGATACTGCTGTAGAGGCAGTAGAAATAAAAGGAGAGGATTCTCATCCTTCGTACCCGTATCAAATAAAACTTGTAGACTCCTCTAAGTCTGTAAGTGTTAAAATTCTTGAGAACCCAGAAAATCCTTTCTATAATGCAAACATATACGATGTTTCCAAAGACAATGAGTTTAACATAGGTGAGTACATCAAGACTCCAGAGGAACTTGAGTCCATGTCTGCAAAAGACAGAGGTTTCTTTGAGAGAGTTTACAAAGACTTTAAAGACATTGTATACCCCTCAAGTGGTATCACTCAGATGATTATTAGAAACCCTTCTAAGAAGACTATAAACAACATTAACGATAACATCTACGACAAAGTTGCTTCTTACAAGAATTTAGACTCATACAAAAACTCAAGAGAAAACAACAAGAATAAGTACACTGAAAAAAAGATAAAGATTAAAGAACGTTCACAATTATCTTCAGAAGAACAACAGATTTTTGATGCGCAAGCGCCAGTTGAAGAGAATACTAAATTCTTTGCTAAGATTCGTTCTCGCAAAGGTCTTTTTGATTTAATTCAAGGTTTAGGTGCGTTAACCAAGGATACAAGATTAGTATTCACAGAAACACAGAAGAAGGTTCGTATATTCTTAGAGTCTATGAATAGCCAGTTATCTTTCTCCGCTCTTGCTGTAAGAAAGCATGCTTCAAGGTTGAGAAAACTAGCTAACACTCCAGAGTCACTTGCTGATGTAAGGGCTTACATAACCGAGTCTGACACTAAAGCAAAACAAGACATTGCAGAAAGAATTGAAAAGTACCCTAAAGGTGATGCTATTCTAGCTACAGCAGACTCTATGCGTGCTATGGTGGATAATTTGTCTCAGGTATTCTTAGACAACCCGATGTTTGACAAACTTCCAGAAAGAGCGTTTAAGGCTGTAGAGTCTTACAAGTTTAAGAAAGGAAAAGAAGTACAGACTAAGTACCGTGTTATAAATACTAAAACAGGTGATGTTATTGAAGCAGACTTAACTAAAGCCGCTGCACAGAAGGTTGCTGATGCTCCTAGTATTAAGGACGCTATTAGAGCAAACTTAGGAAGCTACTTACACACGTCTTACAGATTCTTTGGTTCTAAAGATTATAAAATAACAGAGAAGGCTAAGAGAAAAGCTTACAAGGCGGAATACGAAACCGCTAAGATGAATGAGTTTAAAAAGATGATTGTGAATGGTGCAACCGAAGAACAAGCTTTAGCTACCCTGAAAGAGCCATCCACTATAAACAGACTCATTGATGATGCTAAGGAATCTATAAACAAATACATATCTGAGATTGAGGAGATGCGCAAGAGTAGTGACTTTGTTTACACAGGTCTTTCTGCTGGTTCAATCAAGATACCTAAAACAGCGCTACAGCAGAAAAAAGGTATCCCAGAGCATATAGCTGAATTACTCGGAAAAGAAAAAGACCCAGTGAATTCATTCATTGATACAGCTATGGTAATGCATAAGACTATCTTTAAAACTCAGATGGTAGCTAAGATTTCTGAAGCTTTCGGTGGAGACTTCGTGAAGGACAGCATAACAAAAGCTGAGAGCAATAGCGGAGAATGGGTACAAGTTAAAGATATGTACTCACCAATAAATGGAAAGTACGTTCAAGCAGAAATCTTTGAGATGCTGCAAAGCAAAACTTTACTACAGGCAGAGAATGCTGTTCTTAACGCCTACTTCAAAGGCTTAAAAGTAATGCGTAAGTCTAAAGTGTTATGGAATCTCCCTACATGGAGAAAGAACCTTACAGGTGGTGTATTCTTTATAGCTGCAAATGGTATAGTTAATCCAGCGTTCCTAAAGGACTTAAAAAACAGAATTGACAGAACTCGTAAAGGAGAAGCAGACCCACAGATTGAAGCACTTCTTAAGGAAATGGCTGAATTAGGATTGATTGGCGCTGATGTTAATGCAGGGCTTATTGATGTTAATGATGCAGCATTAAATGTGTTGTTTGATGGTGACTACGATGGAGCTAATAAACACCTTGCTAAGACATGGAACAAGGCGAAAAACCTTGACGCTAAACTCGCAGAGAAGTACACAGCTATTGATGATTACACTAAGCTTATAATCTACCGTGTAGAGAAAGAGTCTTTTGCTAAGAAGCTGTATGGTAAAGACTATGCTAGTCTGACAGAGACTCAACAGAAAAAAGTACGTGATGAAGCTGGTGAGTTCGTTAAACAGAATACACCTACTTTCTCAAGGCTGCCTAAGTGGTATCTTAATTCATTCTCTAAAGTACCTTTAGGTGATTTCTTAGGGTTTAAGCTTGAGTCATGGAGAAGTATAACAGCAAACCTTAGAAACGCTGCTTCAGACTTAAAGAAAGGTATGGACAAGGAATCATCTCTTGATGACGTTCAACGTAAGGAGTATTTATCTTCTGGACGTAAGAGAATGATGGGTAGTATAGCTACACTTGGAGCGAGAGCGGTAGTACCAGCGATACTAACATCTATGTTCTTAGGTGATGATGATGAGGAGATTGCTGATGACGCTCTAGCTATTAGGCCAGACTGGATGGAAGGACACACCCTTGTTGTCAAGAATATATCTGATGACGGAGAAGTGTCTGTATACAATTATAGCATGGAAGACCCTTATGGAGAGATATCAGATGCTCTTATGGGAGACCTTAGCGGCTTTGCAGACTTTATGAATCCGAATATGTTTGTTAAGCTTGCCGTGCATTTAACAGAAGGTAGAGACGCTTACGGTAGAGACCTTTATGACAAGTCTGACCCTGCTGTATCTAAGTTTGCAAGTATGCTTGGTTACACTACCAAGTCTATGATTATGCCCCCATCTTTAGTGTCTACGGCAAAGTACCAAGAGAATCAGATGCTTATCAGAGACTACAAGTATAACTTAGGTCAGCAGTTCTATTTCTCCGCAAGGGAGTACACTAAAGGAACACCATACAACGAACTTTCAGGAAGGTCTAGAACAAACAGACTAAACGCTCTTGATGATGTTAAGGTTATGTATGACTCTGTTATGAGGGTTGCGATGCATAAGAATAATCCAACCATGATGATTAGTGCTAACAAGGTTCTGAATAGATTCAGCAAACTTGAACGTGCTTATATACAGGGTGGATTTGAAATTGAAGAATAATAATAACTAAAAATAAAATTATGAGTTTCAAGGAGATTTTTAAAGACGACAACAAGTACAATGAGAAAACTATTATTGGATTCTTATCATTCGCAGTAATGGTAGTTGTAATGATAGCGGATGTTGTAACTGGTGCTTTTGGCAGTGACTTACTTATCAACGATTTTACATATAACAGCTTTGTTATAGTAACTTTAGGTAGCTTTGGTATAGCTGGATTAGAAAAATTTGCAACTAAAAAATAACAGATGAAATGGACGAGAAGCTTACGCCATTACGCATATCTATTAACTGCGACTATATTATTGACGAGTTGCAGCGCTCAGTGGCACTTGAAGAAAGCGGTGCAGAAAGACCCATCGGTACTAGAAAAAGACACGTTAATTGTGATGGATACGGTTGTAAGCCCACCTGTGGCTATCACGGATACTGTGATTATGAGGCAACACGATACTATAACTCTGGTAAAGGACAGACTGAGAGTAAGGATAGTGAAGGTCAACGACACGATTACTATAGACGCAATATGCGACTCTGACACTATTATCAGTATTGTAGAGATACCTTATGAAAAGGTTGTTTACGTTGAGAAAGAGAGTCTGTTTGGTAAAATAAAGAACTTAGCAATATACATTGGGATAGCATTCTTGGGGTTCAAATTGGTGGTCAGACTTATTGAAAAATAAAAAAGAGGGCTATTGCCCCCTTCTTATTACCAAACCAAGTTACTCGGTAACCTACTCCTTGTAACTTATGTAAATTTAATAACGAAATCCTTTAAATCCAAACATATGTAAAATTGTTTCCAATAAATGAGCAAGTTTTTCTCTTTTAGTGGATATCAATATAAAAGAACGGCTAATATCTTTACCATTAGCTCTATGTTTTCTCATTCTTTTCTCGTAGCTTTTTGTCATACCTATATAATTCTCTTTAGGTAGGTAATACACAAGGAACTTTAAGTCAAGCCTGTCGGGGTTGTCTGCCGTTTGCTTACAGATTTTGCAATACCGCTGTAGTCCTGAAGTTCTACTTCTGTCTTTATGGAATTCAGAAATCGGTTTATCTGTTTTGCATTTACTGCATTTCTGATGCTTCATCTGATGCAGATTGTATTAATTCTAATTCGTGTCTAATTTTAGATAAGAACTTCTGTCTAACAGACTTAACCTCATCAGGAGATATTAACGGGTCTCCGTCAGGAGTGTGTACAGACTCGTAAAGTTCGTCTAAAAGCGTGTGTGCATTTAGACAAGCGATACTGTAGAGTTCGCTAAGTTTTTCTTGCGTCATGCTCATTTTGTATAAAGTTTATTATTTGGTCTACTTGTTTTTGATTTCTTGGTATAAATAAGTCGTAATGTCCCATACCAGAATCCACCAGATACTTCATGAATAACTTCCAGCGCAAAGGAAAAGAGTCGTTTCTTCTGACGAATCCTTTGGTTTCAATAAAAACATTATGGTGGGGTAGTAGGAAATCGGGCTTATAGGTGATGGGAAGATGATTAGCATTGCTTCTATCAACCATCAATTGCTGCTTAGGAACAGACTTTAAATAAGTAGAGGGGTAATTAAACCCCTCCATTATAGTATACTTAGGCTCGTAGTCAAACTTTAAACCATTGGCTTTCAACGCGTCAGCACAATACTTCTCAAGCCCACTTGCATACCTGCCTAAGTTTCTTTTTTTTGCCATACATAAATATACATATAAACAACAGACTTATAAATTAATTTATAATTACTTATTAAAAAGCAGAGTCTGGACTTAAGCTTAAGAATATCTCTTCTTGCTTTGGTGCTGCTTCACCAAAAGGAGTGAACATAAGCTTACCTCTGTTATTGGTAAACCCAGTTGCCGTTGAGTTCATCTGATACATCAAGGGGTCTTGAAAGCTTGTTGGGGAGCCACCAGTTTCTGTCTCACGAACTTTTCTAACGTGGAACTCCATAGTCCTACGCATCTGAGGGTCATCGTGCTGAATTTTTCTGTGAAATGTCAGAAAATTATCGCAACGGTTTACGAACTTACCCCCGCCTTCAGTCTGTTCAGCGAAAGGAGCAATAGGTAGACCATCATCCCCCTTCATTCTCTGTGCCTCTGTTACCGCATGGGTGTTAAGCCATATAGCGATGTCCTTACGCTTTGAGTATGTAAGAAATTCTGATGTAGCTTCGTAGTGGTATTCATGTGTACCAACATTTCTATTGTTAGTCATTTCTATCTTAAGGCTATTGTATGGGTCTATAAAGAATCCATCAATATGCTGCTCTGAAGTTACTTTCTCGCAGAACTTTATTAAATCTAAATAAGAGTATACATCTTTATTGCTGACAATCGTGAAGTGCTTATTAACCCATTTAAAGGCTTCTTTTCGCTTCATGTATGTCATTTGCTTTACAGGAATGTCTGATGCCATCTCCATAAGTCTCATCTTAATTGAAGCAGTCTTGTTCTCTGACGAATATATCAACCACTTCCAATCATGTCTAAGTGCTGAGTTGACCAACATATATAATGCAAATGTTGTCTTGCCTATATTAGAATGTCCATTGATGATTGTGAAGTCTTTCTTGTACCGAAAGTGCTCATCCATTCTCTCATCACCAGTAGTTAGACCTACCTTAATCTTACCTTCTGCATAGTCTGATATCCAACTCATATCCTCGTCATCAGAAGATATGAAAGACATATCCATTCTTGATACATCAAGTTCTCTGTTAATCTTTTCCTCAGCATCCATGAGGTCACGAATAGGTGTAGATTTACCCTCTGTGATGCCATCACGTATAGTCTGCTCAAGTTGGTAGTGAGGGTCGTACTCTTGACGAGAGAATTCTCTTATGAGAACTCTGACTACCTCTTCTTCTTCCATTCTACCTACAGCTATATAGCCACCACACAGAACTGATGCACGTAGCAACTGAACGTGTCTTTCTCCAGCAACAGAATTACGAACCATACGAGCAGCTAAGTTTAGCTTCATATAATCTGTATGGTCTCCTCCTGCTATTTTTACTTCCTGCTTTTCTAATTTCTCTTCAGACTGAAACGCAGTGAATGTATCGCAAGAATCCTTGAGACACATATCGGGGTCGTATGATTCAAAACAAGCCCTTGATTCGTTTATACCCGAACCATCAACCTCAAGTCCGTAGCTTTTATCAAAGTAGGCTATGATAGCACGAAAATGGTCACGATGTCTTTCGGGGTGTGATATCTTTATAAGTGCCTTCAGACCATCTCCACTTGGGGATACCCAACAAGCGAATACGTAGTCGTCCATGCATAGCAATGCTTTAACATGGTCTACATCTACGTGGTCAAAGTCCACTACAATGATTGAAGAATGGTCAACCATACCTTCATCTGTACGCTCTGTAAACGTACCGCTAAAGCATACTATAGGTAGTTCCTTCTTTTGCGACTTATCTCCATTGCGGAGTGCCTCAAGTAGTGGTAGATTCTTAGCACCGCTTTTAATTCTGTTTAATGCAGTGTCTAATTTAATGTAGGTAGGTTCGTGTTTGCCATAAACTTTAGGGTAAATGGTGACATCAATTTGGCTGGTATTCATCTCTATCTATTTAATTAAGTTGTGGTTGTATAGAATCCTTCTCTCCTTAGAACTTCCTCTTGCCATGGTTGTAATATCTCTGATTCGTTATCCATTGCAATTCTAAGCAAAATAAGGTAACCAGTCAAGTCTTTTATG
>TARA_R110002124_G_scaffold187930_1_pt1 | contig 10155 bp, 9 predicted proteins | sample TARA_R110002124 | Tara Oceans TARA_R110002124 (sample SAMEA4397445) | marine metagenome | biome: Polar Biome; feature: [SRF] surface water layer (ENVO:00010504); material: water (ENVO:00002006), including particulate matter (ENVO:01000060) such as... | depth 5 m | reverse complement strand
GAAAATCACGGCCGATGAATACTGGTCTGGGGTTGAGTTCATTGGTGACTTGGGTAAAGAAGCAGGATTACTCTCCCCTGGTCTTGGTTTTGATCATTTTATGGATTTGATGATTGAGGAAGATCTCAAAGCAGCTGGTCTTGATGGTGGCACTGTACGTACGATCGAAGGCCCACTTTATGTTGCTGGAGCTCCAGAAGAAAAAGGTTTTGCCCGTTTAGATGATGGCACTGATATTGAGCATGGTACCGTTTTATTTATGCAAGGATGCGTTTATGGCGAAGATGACCAGCCACTGCCAAACGCCAAGGTTGAAGTCTGGCATGCCAACAGCTTAGGTAACTATTCTTTCTTTGATGAGTCTCAATCTTCTTTTAATCTACGACGCACCATCATTACTGATGAAAACGGCAACTATGCATTCCGTAGCATTGTACCACTAGGTTATGCAGTACCGCCAGAAGGCATGACTCAAAAGGTCTTAGGCGCGCTAGGACGTCATGGTCATCGTCCAGCACACATTCATTTTTTCGCTAGTGCAGACGGTTATCGTAAATTAACCACCCAAATCAATATCGACGGTGATGAATATCTATGGGATGACTTTGCATTTGCTAGTCGTGAGGGTCTAGTTCCCGAAGTAAATATGATTGAAGACGCTGATAAGTTAAAAGAGCAAGGTCTTGATAAGCCATATGCCAGTATCGACTTTGATTTTCACTTAGTCAAAGATATCGATAAACCAGTGCAAGGCAGTGAAGTCGAACGACGCCGTGCGCAAGCTTAACAGTTGAATGTCTCAGCTTTACTCGGTACAGCTATTTACCACTAATCAATAGCTATTAAATACTATAGATTTGCGCTTGATATACACCTTGCTGTCATGTCAAGCGCAGCACACTCACATCGTTATTCACAAGGAAGACAGTCATGAGCGAGCGTATTAACTTAGTACCTGAAGGATCAGATATTTCTATCAATGGTTTTTTGGAAGAAAATAAAGAAAAAGGAATTTATCGTCTACATCGTAGCGCTTTTACCAACGAAGAGCTTTTTGAGCTTGAGATGAAACATATCTTTGAAAGCAATTGGGTCTATCTGGCTCATGAGACACAAATTCCTGATAATAATGATTACTACACATCATATATTGGTCGCCAACCCGTCATTGTGGCTCGTAATAAAGAAGGTGAATTGCATTGTATGATCAATGCATGCTCTCATCGAGGCGCTCAATTATGTCGTCATAAGAAAGGCAATAAGACAACTTATACGTGCCCATTCCATGGTTGGACTTTCAATAATTCAGGCAAACTGCTCAAGGTGAAAGATCCACGCGGCGCAGGTTATCCTGACGCCTTTAATAAAGACGGTTCTCATGACCTAAAGCAAGTCAAACTTGCCAACTATAAAGGCTTCTTATTTGCGAGTCTTAGTGATGATGTTGAACCGATTGAAGACTGGCTTGGCGGCTCAACCAAAATACTTGACATGATTGTCAACCAATCTCCAGAAGGCCTAGAAGTACTACGCGGCACCTCAACCTATACTTTTGATGGTAACTGGAAGCTACAAGCTGAAAATGGTGCTGATGGCTACCATGTTTCAGCTGTCCATTGGAACTATGCTGCGACAACAGCACGTCGCAAAGAGCAAGAAGCAACAAAAGAAGACAATATTAAAGCCATGAACGCTGGTAAATGGGGTCGTCAAGGTGGCGGATTCTATTCTTTTGAGAATGGTCATTTACTCCTCTGGACCCAGTGGGAAAACCCGCAGGATCGACCTAACTTTGCATACCGTGATGATTATGTTGCCCAGTATGGTGAAGCAATGGCCGACTGGATGATTGGCCGCTCTCGTAACTTATGCTTATATCCAAATGTCTACATTATGGATCAATTTAGCTCGCAAATCCGTATGCTACGCCCGATAGCCGTTGATAAAACCGAAGTTACTATCTGGTGTATCGCACCGAAAGGCGAAAGCGATAAGGCACGGACTCGTCGTATCCGCCAGTACGAAGACTTCTTTAACGTAACTGGTATGGCAACACCAGATGACTTAGAAGAATTCCGTTCATGCCAGCAAGGCTATAACGGCATTAAGCTCGAATGGAATGACATGTGCCGTGGTTCCGAGCACTGGATAGAAGGCGCTGACGAAGGTGCAAAAGCCATTGACTTGAAGCCTTTGTTAAGCGGAGCTAAGACCGAAGATGAAGGATTATATACCGTACAACATCGTTACTGGCATGAAGAGATGAAAAAAGCCTTAGGAAAAGAACAGCAATTACATGGAGCAGGCTAAAAATCCTACGTACTTAGGCCAATGTTAAGCCCCATTACTTGCTAGTCATGGATGTTACGAGACTAATAGATACACGAGGATACCGTCAATGAAAAATACAACGATTAATATCGAAGATGTTAGACAGTTTTTGTACCGTGAAGCACGGTTACTTGATGAAAAAAACTGGGAAGAATGGTTAGCCTGTTATGACGAAGACTGTCCATTTTGGATGCCTAGTTGGGATGATGATGGCGAACTAATAAGCAATCCGCAACGTGAAATATCTCTTATTTATTACCCTGATCGTCATGGACTTGAAGATCGTATTTTCCGTATCGAGACTGAGCGTTCTTCTGCAACCATTCCTGATACCCGTACCACACATAACTTATCTAATATCGAATTACTTGAAGATAATGATGGCATTGTTAGCGTCCGATTTAACTGGATCAATAAGTCTTATCGTTATCATGAGACCAACACTTATTGGGGATTCTCTAAATACAAAATAGATATGAATCAAGCTAGCCCAAAGATTTTGGACAAATACATTGTACTAAAAGATGACTACGTACATCAAATTATGGATGTATATCACGTCTAGAGTTCGCATGATTTTATTTATGCTTGCCAGCTAGTACAAATAATTAAATTTAAAAATAGCTTGTTGGTAATCTATAAAGTATCAACGAGCCAATCAAAAATATAGTGATGTCAGTCAGTAGCCATATATTGAAAAAGGATGTTTCTCATGGAATACAACATAGCTCTACAGTTTGAAGATGGTGTCACGGGATTTATCAAATGCGAAGATGATGAAACCGTCGCCGAAGCCGCTTATCGCCAAAAATACAATATCCCTGTGGACTGTCTTGATGGCGCCTGCGGTACCTGCCGTTGTCATTGTGAGTCGGGCAGCTATGACATGCATCCTGATATGTATATTGAAGAGGCGCTGACCGAAACCGAAGCTAATGATGGCTACGTCTTGACCTGTCAAATGATTCCTGAGAGCGACTGCGTCATTAAAGTACCAACCTCATCAGAAGCCTGCAAAGTCAGCAAATCTGTGTTCAAAGGTAAGCTACAGCAGCTAAATGTATTGTCAGAATCCACCATTCACTTCGGCATTGAAGTTGATAACCCAGATGCCTTAGTATTTTTACCTGGGCAGTACGTCAATATCACCATCCCTGACTCTGATGAGACACGTTCCTACTCTTTTAGCTCAATACCTAGTACCAATCAGGCTGAATTTGTCGTCCGTAATATTCCAAACGGCAAGATGAGTACCTTTTTATCTGATGTTGCCAAGCTAGGTCAAGATATTGACTTTGAAGGACCATTCGGCAGTTTCTACTTACGTCCTATCGTACGTCCTACTGTATTTTTAGCTGGTGGTACAGGTATCGCACCCTTCTTATCGATGCTAAAAAGCTTAGAAATATCGGGTGCTCATCATCCTGTCAAGATGGTCTATGGTGTCACTAACGATGCTGATTTGATAGAGATTGAAAAACTGGAAGAAGTGAAGAAAAACCACGATTGGTTTGACTATTATACCTGTGTAGCAAGCGAAGAAAGCGACCATGAGCGCAAAGGCTATGTGACTAGCCATATTGAAGCTGATTGGCTAAATAATGGCGATGTTGATGTCTATCTGTGTGGTCCTCTGGCGATGGTCGATGCCGTTAGTAATTGGTTAGACACAAGTAGCCTCAAACCTAGCAATTTTTATTATGAAAAGTTCACACCTAGTGAGCAGTAATATAGCTCAAACAATACAGCGATAGAATACTTTTCTCTAGGAGACAGCAATGAGTAAACGCTTTGATAATAAAGTATGTGTCGTAACGGGTGCCGCACAAGGTATCGGTCGCGGGGTCGCATTACGCTTAGCAAATGAGGGCGGCAAGATAGTCATGGCAGACGTTTCACCTTTGGTAGAAGATGTGTTAGCAGAAATCACTACAAATGGCGGGCATGCGACAACCGTCCAAACTGATCTTGAGACTTATCAAGGGGCACAGGATGTTATCGACAAAGCTCTTGATACCTACGGTCGTATTGACATATTGGTCAATAATGTAGGCGGTGCAATATGGATGAAACCATTCGTCAGTTTCTCTGAGATAGAGATTGAAAAAGAAATCAGTCGCTCACTATTTCCAACATTATGGTGTTGTCATGCAGTATTGCCAGCGATGATTAAACAACAATCTGGCACTATCGTTAATGTTTCCTCCATCGCGACACGTGGTATCAACCGTATACCCTACTCAACTGCAAAAGGCGGTATAAACGCCATGACTGCATCACTTGCTTTTGAACATGCAAGTGATGGAATTCGCGTTAATGCAGTGGCAACAGGTGGTACTGAAGCCCCACCTAGAAAGATTCCACGTAATACAAAATCTTTAACTGATGAGGAAAAAGGCTGGATGAACGCAGTTGTTGATCAAACCATCGACCGCACATTTATGAAACGTTACGGCACAATAGATGAACAAGTCAATGTCATCACATTTTTGGCTTCTGATGAATCTTCCTATATCACTGGAAGCACTATCCCTGTAGGCGGTGGTGACGCAGGCTAATCTCTCTCGTCAGGTTATTAAGTAGCATAGCGTTGAACAGAGAACTATCTAATCGCTGCTGATTTGCAAGGAAGCAATATGGCAAACGTAATACACACATTGAAAGACGACTGGTCACTCTCTGCCACCGTGGCAGGTTTTTTGGCCGTACTGATCTCTTATGCTGGCCCCTTAATTATCTTTTTTCAGGCAGCACAAGCAGCGCAAGTGTCTGAAACGATGATGGCATCGTGGATCTGGGGAGTATCTATAGGTGCCGCTGTCTCAGGTATCTATTTATCCATTAAGTATAAGACCCCTATCATTACCGCTTGGTCAGCGCCTGGTACCGCACTATTGGTAACCGTCTTTCCGAATATGAGTATTAATGAAGCGATAGCCGCTTATATCGTATCAGCGATTGTGATTTTTTTAGTAGGCGCAACTGGATCTTTTGACAAAATTTTAAGATGGATTCCTAATGGTATCGCTGCCGGTATGATGGCAGGCATCCTGTTTCAATTTGGTTTAGAGTTATTTGTAGCAACCAATACGATGCCATTTATCGTGTTTAGCATGCTTGGCTGTTACTTAGTAGCCAAACGTTTTTCACCACGTTATACCATGATTTGGGTACTGCTATGCGGTGTCATTTTAAGTGTTCTATTAGGAAAAATGAACCCTGTCGATATAGATTTGGCCATTACCATACCTACTGTGATATGGCCTGAGTGGACGTGGAATGCCATATTCAATCTTGCGATTCCACTCATTCTTGTCAGCTTAACTGGACAGTTTTTACCTGGTATGGCGATTCTTAATCTTAGTGGTTATGACACACCAGCCAAGCCTATCGTCAGTATTACAAGCCTCGCTTCGTTAGCAGTCGCCTGTGTAGGGGGTATTACAATTGTCCTAGCAGCAATCACCGCAGCACTTTGTACTGGTAAGGATGCCCATGAATTAAAAGAGAAACGCTACATAGCAGGTGTAGCAAACGGTATTTTTTATCTGTTGGGGGGACTACTTGCCGGTAGTATCGTGATGGTATTTAGCTTGCTGCCCAAAGAGCTAGTCGCAGCATTAGCCGGTCTTGCACTTATCGGTGCTATTTCTACCAACGTTACTATAGCAATGAAAGATGACTCTCAAAGAGACGCAGCGCTTATCACTTTTTTAGCAACAGCATCTGGTATGAGTTTTCTAGGACTAAGCTCTGTTTTTTGGGGCATTCTTATCGGCATGGTTGCTTACTATATTTTAAGCAAAAAACGCTTATTACCTTTGTTTTCATAAGCAAAAATATACGTCATTTTTATCAATAGAACAGCCCAAACAACAAGACAGTCTCGAAGATGCATAAAACTTAAGTCTCGCAATACCTAATATTATTTTTGTATAGGACATAAACATGATTAATAAAGCTGAAAAAAATATCACGGATGTACTTAGCCAAATTAAAGATGGCGCCACTATTATGATTGGTGGTTTTGGAACTGCAGGGCAACCAGCTGAACTCATTGATGGCCTTATCAATTTAGGTGTTAAAGACCTTGTCATTATTAATAATAATGCTGGAAACGGTGATCATGGTCTTGCCAGATTATTAAAAACGGGCGCGGTACGTAAAATCATTTGCTCTTTTCCTCGGCAGTCAGACTCATGGGTATTCGATGAGCTTTATCATGCAGGAAAAGTTGATCTGGAATTAGTACCACAAGGTAATTTAGCTTGCCGTATTCAAGCGGCAGGCATGGGACTTGGGGCCGTATATACCCCAACAGGGTTCGGCACTCTACTCGCAGAAGGCAAAGAAACTCGTCATATCGATGGCAAAGACTATGTCTTGGAATATCCAATTAAAGCTGATTTCGCCTTAATAAAAGCAAACAAGGGTGATCGTTGGGGTAACTTAGTTTACCGAAAATCTGCACGTAACTTTGGTCCAATTATGGCAATGGCAGCTGACGTGACTATCGCTCAAGTCTCTCAAACAGTTGATCTTGGTGAGCTTGATCCTGAGCACGTTATTACACCAGGCATTTTTGTGCAGCACGTGGTGCAAGTCCAAACTGCTAGCGCTAGTACTGAACTTTCTGATACTGCAGCTTAGCCACCGCTAAATACTGCCAATTATAAGGAGCGTCATCATGAGCCATACCTCTTACACCGTTTTGACCCGTGACCAAATAGCCGAACGGGCTGCACAAGACATTCCAGATGGAGCCTATGTCAACTTAGGCATCGGCCTACCGACCAAAATCGCACAATACTTATCTAATGATAAAGACGTATTTTTGCACTCAGAAAACGGCTTATTAGCTTTTGGTCCATCACCTGCCAAAGGTGAAGAAGATCCCGAACTGATTAATGCTGGAAAGGAGTACGTTACTATGCTCGATGGCGGTAGCTACTTTCATCATGGTGACTCTTTTGCCATGATGCGCGGTGGCCATATCGACATTTGCGTGTTGGGTGCGTTTCAAGTAGCTGCTAATGGTGATTTAGCCAATTGGAGTACTGGTGCAGAGGATGCGATACCCGCTGTTGGAGGTGCTATGGACTTAGCCGTCGGCGCTAAAAAAGTCTTTGTAATGACCAATCACATCACCAAAACTGGGGATCCTAAAATCGTCAGCGAACTTACCTACCCTGTGACTGGGAAAAATTGTGTAGATCGGATTTATACCGACCTATGCGTCATTGATGTCACTGACAAAGGACTGCTAGTCACTGAAATGGTCGATGATATGAGCTTTTTGGACTTGCAAGCATTGACTGGTGCAACGCTAATTGACGCTACTCAATAAAAAACCCTCTTACTAAAAGCCTAGAACAATTAAAACTCAGGATAATTGCCATGATTAATTCAATGACTAGTTTAAATAATGCTTATATTATCGATGCCATTCGTACTCCTTTTGGTCGTTACGGCGGCGGTCTAGCACCAGTACGTGCAGACGACTTAGGTGCTCTCCCTATCAAGGCGTTAATGGAACGTAATACTAATGTGGATTGGGTACGAGTAAATGACGTCATCTATGGCTGTGCCAATCAAAGCGGCGAAGACAACCGTAACGTCGGACGTCTGTCGTCATTGCTAGCCGGCCTACCTTATCAAGTGCCTGCAACTACTGTTAATCGCTTGTGCGGCTCGTCGATGGATGCGTTAGCGATAGCTGCGCGTGCGATTAAAGCCGGTGAAGCCCATCTAATTATCGCAGGTGGTGTTGAGAGTATGAGCCGTGCGCCATTTGTGATAGGTAAATCAGATAAATCCTTTGGTCGTAGCCAAAAGCTTGAAGATACCACTATGGGTTGGCGCTTTATCAATCCAAAACTTGATGAGCTATATGGCACAGAAACTATGCCTCAAACGGCTGAAAATGTTGCAGAGCAATTCAATATCAATCGTGCTGACCAAGATGCATTTGCATTACGTAGCCAACAACGTACTAAAGCGGCGCAAGAGTCAGGATTTTTCAAGGATGAGATTAATCCTGTCGTCATCCCACAACGTAAAGGCGAGCCTGTCACCATCGATACTGATGAACATCCTCGTGCTGATACTACACTTGAAAAGTTGACTAAACTGCGTCCTATTGTCACCACAGACGGCACAGTGACAGCTGGTAACGCTTCTGGTATCAATGATGGCGCGGCAGCCTTCCTAGTAGCGTCAGAGCAAGCGGTTAAAGAATTCAATTTGAAGCCGCGTGCACGTATCGTGGCCTCAACTACGGTAGGCGTTGAGCCACGTATTATGGGCTTTGCCCCAGCACCAGCGATGAAAAAGCTACTAGCGCAAACTGGTCTGTCACTTGATGATATGGATGTCGTTGAATTAAACGAGGCCTTTGCCGCCCAAGCTCTAGCCTGCACACGTGACTTGGGTTTATCTGACGATAGCGCACGTGTCAATCCGAATGGCGGTGCGATTGCCCTTGGTCATCCACTCGGCGCATCAGGTGCACGTTTAGTCTTAACTGCTCTCAACCAGCTTGAAAAAACGAACAAGCGTTATGCAATTTGCTCAATGTGTATCGGTGTTGGACAAGGCATCGCAATGATTATTGAACGTATTGAGAGCTGATTAATCGTTCAAAATAAAATAGACACCCAGCTTAATAGGTCAAAAAGAAGACCTTAATCCCCCGACAGTTAGCACAAGGACGTTCATCATGCCTATATTTGAAAATAAAGGTGTCACGCTAAACTACGCCACCTTTGGCGATAGCAGCAACCCCGCCCTAATATTCTCCAACTCTTTAGGTACTAGCTATCATATGTGGCAACCACAAATCGATACCTTACAAGCCGATTACTTTATCATCTGCTATGACACTCGTGGCCATGGTAAATCATCAGCACCCAGAGGTCCTTATAATCTAAAACAGTTGGGGCAAGATGTGATTGATTTGTTAGATCACCTGCATCTTGATCAGGTATTTTTTTGTGGCATTTCTATGGGCGGCATAACCGGTCAATGGTTAGCTATCAATCACCCTGAGCGCTTCCACCACTTGATGTTATGTAATACTGCAGCGAAAATTGGTAACGAAATAGCATGGACGGAGCGTTCAAAATCGGTACGTGAGCAAGGTCTAGCTCCTATCGCGGCTACAGCTGCTCCGCGTTGGTTCACAGCAGATTTTATCGATCATTACCCAGATGTAGTCACGGCATTGTCTAGGGCTCTTGCGGCTGGCAGTGCCGAGGGCTATGCAAGCTGCTGCGAGGCGTTATCTATCACTGATACTCGCAAGCAGTTAAAAGATATTCGTGTACCAATTACAGTGTTAGCAGGCGTTGAAGACCCGGTAACGACCGTTGCCGATGGCCAATATATGGTCGATCATATACCTAATGCTAAGCTCGCCACTATCGATGCCTCGCATATCTCAAATATTGAACAACCTGAAGCATTTAATAAGTATATTAGATATTACCTGCAATAACGCTAATGAATGCTTTTAAAAACACATTCATTAGCGTTGATTAATTAGGCTAATTTTATCTATTTATCTTATATTTTTAATCATCTATATATTTTTTTAGTATATGGATGCTTTTTGCGTATCCAGCATTTCTATAATAGAAATTAATGAAACTTCTTGGTATTAGTTGTCTTACATACACTCACTGCAAGCATCATTCTTCGTATCTCATACTTTATAAGAGTACTCACTCCTCTAAGTAAGATAAAAGTCAACATTGTTTCAATAGAATGTTATATAGAAAGATATACCTTTTAGGTATCGATTGATACCTAGATAGTTTTTGACTT
>TARA_R110002124_G_scaffold1383_6_pt1 | contig 10163 bp, 7 predicted proteins | sample TARA_R110002124 | Tara Oceans TARA_R110002124 (sample SAMEA4397445) | marine metagenome | biome: Polar Biome; feature: [SRF] surface water layer (ENVO:00010504); material: water (ENVO:00002006), including particulate matter (ENVO:01000060) such as... | depth 5 m | reverse complement strand
GTTACTTGCGGATCAGCGTTTGATGCTGATCAGTTCGGCGAGCATTTCGTCGGCCGTGGTGATGATCTTGGACGAGGCGGAATAGGCCCGCTGTGTCGTGATCAAACCGGTGAATTCGGCCGAGAGATCGACCGTGGAGGCTTCCAGCTGCGAGGCCCCGATCAGGCCCGCACCGCCGCTGCCGGCCCCCTTGAGGTTGAAGGTGCCGGAACCCTGGGTCACGCGGAAGGCGTTGCCGCTGACTTCGGACAGGCTATCGGGGCTGGTGAAGGTGGCCAGGGCGACCAGGGCGATCTGACGGGTCACGCCGTTGTCGAAGATGGCGGTGACATAACCCTTCTCGTCGATCTTGATCTCCGACAGGTTGCCGAAGGCCGTACCGTTGGTCAGCGTGGCCTGCACGACCGAGGCGCTGTCGTACTGGGTCAGGCCGCCGGCGGCGTTGGCGAGTTCGAAGGCCACGCTCTGGTTGTCGATACCCAGGCTGGAGGCCCAGTTGAACTCACCGGCAGCGGGCGCGGCCCCGTCCGAGGCTCCGAAATTCAGCGCTGCCACGGTCGGATCCGCGAACAGGGCCTCGCCCGGGGCCATGGCCAGCATGGCGGTGACGTCGAGGCGACCGTCCTGGGTGAAGGCGACGAGGCCCGACTTGAGCTGACCGTTCGAAAGACCCGCCCCGGTGACGACGTCGCTGGCGGGGATGGCGCGGATTTCAGCGTACCACTGGTTCGGCACGGAGCTCTTCAGGAAGGAGAGGGCGACGGTTCTCTGGCCGCCCTTGGAATCGGAGACCGGAATGGTCAGTTCGAAATCGGGTTTGACGCCCGTTCCGGTTTCCGGATCCCACATGGCCATGGAGTTGGTGGCCGGATCATAGGCATTGGGCCCGGGGACCGCGAGCGCAGCGTCCGAGGCGGCGATGGAGACCGGCTGGCTGGAGCGCAGGTTGGCGTTCAGCTCGATGCGCGTCGTGGCCTCGGCCGTGCCGCCGACCGAGCCGACGTTGATCGTCTTGAGACGGTTCAGGTCGGAGGGGTCGAGGTTGAGGTTGCCATTGCTGTCGATGGGCCAGCCCTGCAGATACAGACCGGCGGTGTTCTTCAGAAAGCCGTGGTTGTCGACCCGGAAGGCCCCCGCGCGGGTGAACAGGCGGGTATCGGCGGGCGTCAGGTCTTCGGCCTTCTCGGTCACGACGAAGAAGCCCTGGCCGGCGATGCCCAGATCGGTTGAGGATGTGGTGCGCTGCAGCTGGCCGTTCTGGCTGGTGAAATGGCGGGCGCTGGCCAGGACGCCACCGGCCGAATAGCCGGCCCCGGCGCTCTGGGTGTTGACCACGGTGGCAAACTCGCCGGTCGTCCGCTTGTAACCGACCGTGTTCACGTTCGCGATGTTCTGCGAGATCGCCGCCAGAGCGGCGGCATTGGCAGTCAGGCCGGATACGCCGGCCAGCAGGGCGCTGTTGATGCTCATGACTTGGAACTCCCGGGAGTAACGATTTCGATGGATTGAGGGGAAGGGCGTGTCACGCCGGAAACGGATCGGCTCATGCTGTGCCGACCGGCGTGGTGGTGGTTGCGCGTTCCTGCAGCGCGATCACCGTGGACAGCGGCAGGATGGAGTTGCCGACCGTCAGATAGGGTTCGCCATTGTAGAGCTCGACGCCGGTGATACGGCCACGGATCAGGGTCTGGCTGTCGATGGTCTCGTCGGCACCGGTCTTGGCCGTCACCTTGAGGGTGTAGACACCGCCGTCGGCCAGCTGGCCGCCGGCGCTGGTCTTGCCGTCCCAGGTGAAGTCGTGGGTGCCCTCGGTTCGGTCCGGTGCCGGTCCACTCCAGACAACCCGGCCGCCGCCGTCAAGGACTTCCAGGGTCGTGGTCGCGGCATCGGCAGCCAGTTCATAGCTCCAGGTCGCCTGACCGCCGTCCAGCTTCATCGCCGACCAGGCGGCGGTGGTATCCTTGCCGATGTAGTTGGCGGCCCCGGACAGCCCGCCACTTTGCTGGGCTGACAACAGGCTGGTGAGCAGGTCGTTGGTCAGCAGTTGCTGCTCGACACCCGACATCTGGGTGAGCTGGCTGGTGAACTGGTTGGAGTCCACCGGCGACAGCGGGTCCTGGTTCTTCAGCTGGGCGGTCAGCAGGCTGAGAAAGGTCTCGAAATTGGTCGCCATGGCGGTGCGACCGGCGGTCGTCCGGTCGGTGGCTGTGGCAGTGGTGACGGCGTCAACCATCGGTCAGACCTTCATATCGACGCGGTCAGGCGTCAGGGACAGGGACATCCAGCGCGGGGCCGTAGCCGGGGCTGCGGCGTCGGTTTCATCGGACAGGCGTGAGGCGGCCGCGAAGGCGCGGCCCTGGCGGCGGTCGAACGCCTCGCCGGACGAGCGTTCGCGCTGGGTGAACTGGAAGGCGTCGTCAGCCAGATGAAAGCCGGCGTCCTCGAGTTGGCGGCGCAGGTCGTCGACGCGGCCCTTCATGTCGAGGGCGGCGGCCGGATTGTCGAAGGCGAGCCGGGCGGCGAGGCGGCCGTGCTCGTCGATGTCCAGGCTGACGTCGACCCGGCCCAGTTCATCGGGGGTCAGGGCCATTTCGAACCGGGTCGAACGGGCATCCATCCGGCGGATGATCTGGGCCGCCATCTGGGCGGTGGCCTCAACCGCGGCGTTGGACAGATTGGACAGGGAATAGGTCTGTGATGCCGTGCCGGCCTGGGTCGCGGTGGCGGGGAGGGTTTCAACCGGTGCCTGGTCGACCGGTGCCTTCACCGTGGCGTCGTCGATGGCCGGAACCGGGACCGGAACCGCGGCGGCCGTTCCGGCCGGCGGCCGGTCCGACAGGGACGGGGGCGTGGCGGCGGTAGCAGACGGGGTCGCCTCAACGACCGGCGCGGCGGGGGCCGTGGTGGTGCCCGTGCCCGGAGCCGCGACCGAGGTCCGCTCCCCGGTCGAGGTCGTCGCCCGCATGCTGTTCGACACAGGCGCGTTGCGGTCGGTGGCGGGGCGTAGCGGCGGTGGCGGCGCGACGGCCGGTGCGAGGGCGGCGGCGGCCACGGCGGCCGCCTTGGTCGCGCCGGATGTCACGGCCGGGTTGGCCGGCTCGGCCGTCGTCGTCGGATTGTCGGTTTGGGTGCCGGGCAGGATCTGGCGGCCACCGTCCTTGCCGACGGCCGGATTGATGACAGGCGTCGGGTCGATGCCCGGCAGGACCTGCGGATTGCCGCTCTTGTCCGTCGTCCCCGGAAGGACCTGGGGCACATCGGCTGCCTTGCCGGATGCGACCTGTCCGGTGGTTCCCCCGCCGATCTCACTGTTGCCGACGGTGCCGGGCAGGACCTGGGGCGTATCCGCCCCCTTGGTGTTCCGGACCGGAGGCGCGGGAGCCTCGACGTCGGTCTCGACGGTCACGGGTGGCGCACCGGGCAGAACCTGGGGCTGCTCTACACTCTTGTCCGCCGGGGCGGCCGGCAAGACCTGGGCTTCATCGTGCTTCGCGGTTTTGACAGATACGGAAGGGCGTGGGGTTTCGGCGGCCGCCGCGACGGCAGCAGCAGCGACGGCCGCATCGGATGCCGTCGCTTCCGCGTCGACTTTGCTGTCTTCGGTGGCAGCCAGTGCGGAATCGGCCGCTGTCGAGAGGGCCGTCGGGCGGGGGGCGGCGGCCGCGACACGGGTCAGGACGGTTTCGCTCCTGCCGACCGAACCCGGCCGTTCAGAGTCGACCTCCATCGCTTCGCCGAGCATCCGGTCGAAACCGGAGTCTCCACGGGCGTCGGATGCCGCCGGGGCGGCAACCGGCACGGCGGCCGGTGCGACGATGGAGAAGAGACGGTCAGCGGACATGGGTCGCCAGTGCAACGGTTACGTCGGCGCCTGCTGCGCCCAAAGGTTCGGTCGGTGGGTCGCAAGTCGCGGGCCACGTCGACAAATCCCGCTAATTCGCTGAATTGCCTTGGAAATGAGCTGTAGGTGCCGTCTAGTCGCAGGCTCGACCACGGTCGAATCTTGCCGCGCCCTGACGTTTTTTGCCCGGCTGCTGCCAGGCATGGCGCTGACGCGATCGGGTAGAGGGCAACTGGCCCGGGCCTTGCGCTCCCTTCCGGGTATGAAGGCGATAAAAATCGTGATGCCCCGTATATTCAACGCACTAGCCGGATCGCCGATCGATCGGGCCGGGCAAAAAACGCACGTCAGCTGGCAGGGATTGCCGGGCGGCGCGGCGGTCACGTCGTCGGGAGTGGTCTGATGTCGCTGAATGCCATCATGAATACGGCCTCGTCGGGCCTGACCGCGGCCCAGGCGCAGCTGCGGGTCGTCTCGGACAATGTCTCCAACGTCAACACGCCCGGTTATGTGCGCAAGATCGCCGACCAGGTCGCCGTTACTAACCAGGGAATCGGTGCGGGCGTCGATGTGGCCCGCATTCGTCTGGCCACGGATCGTTTCCTGCAGGCCGCGAGTCTGAACTCGGGATCGGAGGCAGCGCGCCAGGGCGTGCGTTATGAACTGTATGACCGGATCCAGTCCCTGTTCGGCGATCCCGGCAATGCGGGCTTCTTCTCCCAGGTCGACGACATCTTCTCGGCCTTCGCCGCCGGGGCCGAGGATCCGGTGTCGTCGCCGCGCCGCCAGGAGGCCCTGTTCAAGGTCCAGGCGGTGTTCGACGAGGCCAGTCGCATCGCCGGCCAGATCCAGTCCGTGCGCGAGGACGCCGACGGCCGCATCCAGAGCGCAGTGGAAACCGGCAATGCCCTTCTGGAGCAGATCGAGGCGCTGAACGTCGAGATTTCGCGGGCTGCCGCCGTGTCGGGCGACTCCTCGGGGGCCGAGACTGCCCAGGCGGCCCTGATCACCCAGCTGTCGTCCCTGATGGACGTGCGCGTGTCGGTCCGGGCGGTCGGCGGGGTGTCAATCCGCACCGGCAGCGGCGTTCTGCTGGCCGGCCAGGGGCGGGCGACGCTGGAATACGGTCGTGCCGGATCGGTCAATGCCGAGTCGGCCTTCAACGAGATCTGGGTCACCGAGCCGGGCGGCGAAAAACGCCCCCTGATGGAAAGCGTCACCTCCGGTGAGCTCAAGGGTCTGGTCGAGCTTCGCGATACCGAGGCCCCCGAGACGGCCGCGCGGCTGGGCGAGTTGATGACGCGGATCGCCGATGAGCTGAACCGCGCCCACAATGCCAACAGTGCGGTGCCGCCGCCCTCGACCCTGACGGGTCGCAATGTCGGCCAGTCGCTGGCAACGGCCGTGGCCGGTTTTACCGGCAATACGACCATCGCGGTGACCAATGCCGCCGGAGTCATTCAGGCGCGCGCCGACATCGTCTTCTCGGGCGCGACCATGACGATCAACGGGTCTGCGGCGACTCCGGCGAATTTCCTGACCGTGCTGAACACCGAACTGGGTGGCGCGGCCACGGCCAGCTTCAACGGGGGTGTTCTCAGCCTCGCGGCCACCAGCCCGAACGGCATCGCCATCGCCGATGACGCGACCACGCCCGGCACCAAGGCCGGTCGCGGCTTTTCACACTATTTCGGGCTCAACGATCTGGTCTCCAGCGACCGGGTGGCCCTGTACGACACGGGCTTGACGACGGCGTCGCTGCACGGTTTCACCGCGGGGGAGGCGGTATCGTTCCGATTCATCGACGCGAATGGTTCCAAGATGCGGGACCTGACGGTAACGGTCCCGGGCGGAACCGGGACGGTCGCCGAGCTGCTGACGGCCTTGAACGACCCGGCGACGGGCGTCGGTCGCTACGGCAGCTTTAGCCTGGACCCGTCCAGCGGTGCCCTGACCTTCAAGGGACTGGGCAGTCCGCCGCCGACGATGTCAGTGGTCAACGACAAGACGACCCAGGTGCCGTCCGGCGTCTCCCTGACCGAACTGTTCGGGATCGGTACCGGGGTTCGGGCCTCGCGCGCGGACGGATTCTCGCTGCGCACCGACATCAACCGCGACCCGTCCAAACTGGCGCTGGCACAGCTGAATCTGGCCGCTGCGCCGGGGACGGCCGCCCTGGCGACCGGCGACGGCCGCGGGGCCCTGTTGCTGGCCGACGCCGGCCAGAGGGCCGCACAGTTCGCGGCTGCGGGCAGTTCGTCCGGCGGCTCGATCAGTGTTTCGCGCTACACCTCCGAACTGGCTGGCGAAATCGGCGGACGGGCGAAACTGTCAAAGAGCCGGTCGGACAGTGCTTCGGCCCTCCAGAGCGAGGCTGCCGCTCGCCAGGTCGCCTACGAAGGCGTCAATCTTGATGAGGAACTGGTGCTGATGACGACCTATCAGCAAGCCTTTAACGCCTCGGCGCGCCTGATCCAGGCCGTCAAGGATATGTACGACGTTCTGCTGGGGATGGTGTGATGACCAGGGTTTCGACCGCCGGAAACTACCATTCAGCCCTGGCGGAGCTGATGAACACCCAGGTTCGCGCCCAGGAGGCACAGACCCGGATCTCGACGCAGAAGGTAGCCACGGACCTGACCGGGTTTGGCCGCACGTCGGAAACCCTAACGGCCCTGAAGTCGATGCAGAGTCGTATCCAGGGCTTTATCAGCACGGGCGAGACCGTATCGGCGCGACTGGGCTCCCAGGATCTGGCCTTCGGCCGGATCGCGGATGGTGCCGGCGGCGCCCGGCAGGCCATCGCCGACGCCCTGGCGGCCGGTCGGATCGACGGTCTCATGCAGCAGTTGCAGAATGAGTTTCAGGTCAGCCAGGACGGGCTGAACACCAAACACCAGGGCCGTTATGTCTTCGCGGGGGGCAATGTCGAGGCGGTTCCGGTCGTGTCCATGACGCTCGCAGACCTGGCGGCGGCCCCCAGTGTGGCGGACAGCTTTGCCAACGACAGTCTGAAACAGGCCTCGCGACTGGACGAGGGCACGCGGATGGAAACCAGCTTTCTGGCCAATGAGATCGGTACCGACCTGTTCCAGATTTTCCGTGACATCCAAACCTATCACGGCAGCACGCCCATCACCGATCCGATGAGCGACGCGACCCGGGATTTTCTGACCACCCAGCTGGCGCGGTTCGACCAGGCCCGGACGTCGATCACGGACATGGCCGCGCGCAACGGGGCCATGCAGAACCGCGTCGACGGGATCCTCAAGTCACAGGGCGAGCAAAAGGCCTCGCTGGATGAACTTCTGTCGACCAAGACGGATGCGGACATGGCCCAGGCTATCACCGATCTACAGCTGTCCCAGGTGGCGATCCAGGCCTCGGCCCAGGTCATTAGCCAGCTGAGTCAGGTCTCTCTGCTCAACTATCTGAACTGAGCCACCCGGCCAGACCGTTGCGAAAAGGCCCGTTGCAGACGCAAACGGAGGGCGTGGCGGAACGGTGACGCCCGACGACTGTTCACACTCCGCTCCAGGCGAAGTGCATGGGCAAAGCAGGGCGCGCCGTTTAGTGAGAACCATGGTCAGCGCGGATTTCCAGATCGAGGACGGCGAGGGGGGGCTGGTGCTCCACCTCAGCGGCGACTGGACCACGGCCGGTCTGGGTCGCACCACGCGACGGCTGGCGACGGCCCTGAAGGACCGGACGCCGACGCGTCTGGACCTGAACGAATTGGGTCGGTTCGATACCGCCGGGGCCCTGTCGCTGGTTCAGGCTTCCGCAGAGGTGCTGCCCGCGGCGGTCTGGGCCGCGCGGCCGGAAGCCGGGCGCATCTATGCGATGGTCGAGCGGCTGGAGCGTGAAAGCGTCGAGCCGCGCAAGCGGGCTGACGCCTTTACCCGGTCCTTTGCCAAGGTCGGACGCGGGATCGAGGATATCGGTCATGAAGCGGTCATGTCGCTGGCCTTCCTCGGTCGGTTGATGGTCGCCGCCGGAGCGGCCCTGTCCAACCCCGGCCGAATCCGCTGGCCCGCCTGGTTCAGCCAGGCCGAGCGGTCCGGGCTGGATGCCCTGCCGATCATCGCGACCACCAATTTCTTCGTCGGGGCCGTGATCGCCTTCCTCGGCGCGGATCTGCTGACCCAGTTCGGGGCCGGGGTCTTCACTGTTCAGTTGATCGGTGTCTCGGTGCTGCGCGAGTTCGCCGTGGTCATCACCGCTGTCCTGCTGGCCGGCCGGTCGGCCTCGTCCTTCGCCGCCGAAATCGGCGCGATGCGGATGAACCAGGAAATCGACGCCATGCAGGTCATGGGGGTCAATCCGTTCCAGGCCCTGGTCATTCCCCGGCTGGCGGCCATGCTGTTGATGCTGCCGATCCTGACCTTCGTCGGCATGGTCTCGGGCCTGTTCGGTGGCATGCTGGTCACCTGGGCCCAGCTGGACCTTGGGCCGGCCTTCTTCATCCAGCGGATCGCCGACACCCCGGACGTCGGCACCCATATGGGGGTGGCGATGATTAAGGCCCCGGTCTTTGCCATCGTCGTTGCGGCGATCGGCTGCCGTCAGGGCATGTCGGTGGAGGGGGACGTGGAGTCGCTGGGGCGTCGGGTCACCGCCGCCGTGGTCCAGGCCATCTTCGCCATCATCCTGCTGGACGCGGTCTTCGCCCTGATCTTCCTGGAGCTGAACTGGTGACCGCGCCGATTCACCCCTTCGCCCATGTCGAGGCAGAACCCGAGGTCCTGATCCAGGTGCGGGGGCTGCTGAGCCAGTTCGGCGACCGCGTCATTCATGAAAACCTCGACCTGGATGTGGTCAAGGGCGAGGTGCTGGGCATTGTCGGCGGCTCCGGTTCGGGCAAGACGGTGCTGCTGAACACCATTCTCGGCCTCAAGGAGCCCGATGGCGGCACCATCCGCATCTTCGACCATGACATCACCACCATGACCAAGGGCCAGGCCGCCGACATTGAACAGCGGACCGGCACCCTGTTCCAGCAGGGGGCCTTGTTCTCGTCGCTGACGGTCCTGCAGAATGTCGCCTCGCCCCTGGTCGAGCACACCCGTCTGCCCCGCGACATGATCCGCGAACTGGCCGAGATGAAGATCGCCATGGCCGGTCTGGGTCCCGAGGCCCATCATCTGAAGCCGGCGGAACTGTCCGGCGGGATGCGCAAGCGGGTCGGTCTGGCCCGGGCCCTGGCCCTGGACCCGGAAATTCTGTTCCTCGACGAGCCGACGGCGGGCCTGGACCCGATCGGGGCGGCGGCGTTCGACGCCCTGATCCGTAACCTGTCCGATGATCTCGGGTTGACGGTCTTCATGATCACTCACGATCTCGATAGCCTGTACGCCATCTGTGACAAGGTGGCGGTGCTGGCTGACAAGCGTGTGATAGAAAAGGCCACGGTGGCGGAGCTGGAACAGTCCGATCATCCCTGGATCAAAGAATACTTCCTTGGGCCGCGCGGACGCGCCGCCACGAAAGCCGCCTGAGGAGAGCGGAGCGATGGAACGAGACGCCCACTACGCCGCCGTCGGCATTGCTACGATCGCCCTTCTGGCGGCGCTGGCGGTGTTCGCTATCTGGCTGGCCCGCCTGCAGTTCAATAATGAGTACGACGTCTATGACATCGTCTTCTACGGCCCCGTGCGCGGGCTGTCGGAAGGTGGCGACGTCAATTTCAACGGTATCCGGGTCGGCGAGGTCACCGACCTGCATCTGGATACGAAGAACAGCGAAGAGGTCATCGCCCGAATCCGTATCGACGCCACCACGCCGGTGCGTGTGACCTCGCGTGCCCAGCTGGAGCCGCAGGGCATTACCGGATTGAACTATATCCAGATCACGGCCGGTGCCCCGAGCAGCGCCCTGCTGAAGGCCCAGTATCCGGACAATGTCGTGCCGGTGCTGCAGAGCCAGCCGTCGCCGATCGCCGAGCTGCTGTCGGGCTCCGGCACGGTCCTGGCCCAGACGGTCGACGCCCTGAACCGGATCAACCGGGTCCTGTCCGATGACAACATCCGATCCTTCTCGACCAGTATGAAGAATGTCGAATCCCTGACCACCGAGCTGGAAGCCCGCAAGGGGATGATCGAGCAGCTGGAGCAGTCGCTGATCAAGGCCAATGCGGCGATCGACGAATACCAGCAGCTGGGGGCCAGCCTCCGGGCCCTGGTCGACGGCGACGGTCGCGCGGCCGTGGGCAATATCAACCAGGCCACAGCGGACGCCCGCACGGCCCTGGCCTCGATCAATCGGACCGCCAACAATCTGGAAGGTCCGCTGAACGACGTGGCCAGCGAGGGCGTGCCGCAGT
>TARA_R110002124_G_scaffold71232_6_pt1 | contig 10176 bp, 7 predicted proteins | sample TARA_R110002124 | Tara Oceans TARA_R110002124 (sample SAMEA4397445) | marine metagenome | biome: Polar Biome; feature: [SRF] surface water layer (ENVO:00010504); material: water (ENVO:00002006), including particulate matter (ENVO:01000060) such as... | depth 5 m | reverse complement strand
AAGCCATTCATACAGGTAACGTACAATTGAGAGCCTATTTTTAATAGTTTTCGTTTTAAAAATTTGCAATAAAAAAACTACATTACAATCCAGTTTTGATTATAATGTAGTTTAGTCTTTTTTAAAATACTTTACCTAGAAAAAATATTTATTATTACATAGAAATTATAATAAATTCACTTCGTCTGTTTAACTGATGTTCCGTTTCACTGCATATAACTCCATCAGCACATTTGTTTAAAAGTTGAGATTCACCATACCCTTTTGCAGTTAATCTGTCTTCTTCAATACCATTTATTATCAGCCATTGACGAGTCGATTTAGCTCTTCTATCGGATAATGATTCATTGTATTGAGCCGTTTGACGACTATCTGTATGAGAGCGCACATCTATTTTTAAATTTGGATATGCTTTCATAACGGCAACAATTTTCTCTAATTCAAATGCGGCATCTTTCCTAATAAATGATTTATCTAAATCGAAATAAATAATTTCTATACCTAACGTTTTGGCTAAATCTCCTCCTACACCTATTGTTTTAATTCTTTTCTCTAATTCAAATGCCAATTTACTTTCTCCACTTGACTTAGGGATTGTAATTGTATTTTCTTTTGTCTCATAGTCTCTTTTTTCGGATCTTACATAATACTTCTCTCCACATGCAACTTCAAACCTATACTCACCATTATCATTAGCAATTGTATGTTTAATTATATTGTATTTATCATCATACAAACTTAATCTAACTTCTGATAATCTTGTACCAGATTTATCGTCTGTAACTATCCCCGTTAATTCTTGCTCACATGTCAATTTTCGTGTTTCCGAGAATTTATAAATGTCGTCATACCCTTTTCCTCCCTCTCTATTTGAAGTAAAAAAACCTACTCTACTTTTACTGTCGATTAAAAAACCAAAATCATCCTTGGAGCCATTTACAGGTGCTCCAATATTCTTAATTTCATTAAAATTATCGTCTTTTTCTATCTTAGTTACATAGATGTCTAATCCTCCAAGTCCCGGACGTCCATCACTGGCAAAATACAATTCATTATCATCAGATATAAATGGAAACGTTTCTCTTCCCTCCGTATTTATTGCCTTTCCAAGGTTCTCGGGCGCACCATAAGTACCGTCATCATTTATTTTTACCTTAAATAAATCAGATTGTCCAAATGTACCGGGCATATCTGATGCAAAATACAAGGTTTTATCATCTATACTAAGTGCTGGGTGTGCTATACTGTATTGATCACTGTTAAATGGTAATTCAGTAACATCAACCCATTTATCTGCTTCTAACCTTGCCTTATACAATTTCAATAAGGTAATCCTTTTGGTGTCTTTACCTTTTTTACCGTCTAAATAATTGTTTCTTGTAAAAAACATGGTTTGCCCGTCCTTTGTAAACACTGGCGTAGATTCGTGAAACTTTGAATTAATTGTTCTGCTAAAACGTTCAGGCGCACTTAAACTACCCTCGCTTGTAACCTCTGAGCTGTATAGGTTGGTAAAAGATTGGTTGGTCCATTTAAATACTTTCTTTGAAACACCGCCTGTATCTCTTGCAGAAGCAAATACTAATTTATTATTTGAAAAAGAACTTCCATAATCTGAAAATTCAGAATTTATTCCTGCATCTTCAATGTTAAAGCGTCCCGAATTAGCTTTTATTTCTTCTAAATAATTTTTATTTTTTTCGTATAATTTGGCACGTTGATCATTCCCTGATTTCTTATTGAATACATCTAACATCTTATCAGCGTTGTCATAATCTCCTATTGACTTAAGAGTTTGAGAATAGCGATAATAATATTCAGATTCTTGGTCTTTATTCAAGTCAAAAAGCTCCTTATACCATCTTCCCGCTTTTTCTAAATCAGCATTGAAATAGTAGGCATTCCCTAGCTTTTGAAACATTTTTTCATCCTTATACCCTTTTTCGGCCACTCTTTCGTATGTGGCTATAGCATCGATATATTCATACCGATCGTATTTCTTATCTGCAGCAGCAACACTTGCTTTTTGTGCATATCCTTGACTGGCAAGAATAATTAAAAATACACTATAAATAACGTTTTTAACTTTCATAATTAGGAATTTAGAAGAATCTTGGAGATACAATTCTATCATATTTATTAAATAATTCATATCTTAAAAATATTTCATGGGAACCTGAATTATAATTAGATAACCTAGTAGTTTCTAAATCATACCCATAACCTATAAACCAAGAATCACTGGCCTGAAATCCTACCATGGCACTCACTGCAGCACTCCATCTATACTCTACTCCCGCTACAAATTTTTCATTTATTAAAAAATTACCGGAAACATCCACTTGCAAAGGTGCTCCTTGAACTACTTTTGTCAGTATCGAAGGTTTAAACTTAACTGTTCCACTTAAATCAAATACATGGCCGGCTATTAAATAATAATGTATCTCTTCTTTTGCAACATGGCTGTTGGCTCCAGTACTGGCATATCTGTCAAAATGTTGAGTTTCCAATATGTTCGGAGCTGATATACCAATATAAGTGTTGTCAGAATGAAAGTACAATCCTACTCCAAAATTTGGGGTGAACTTATTGTCAATATTGGTTTCAAAACTGTAGTCATTTGCATCGTGTTGATTTAATCTACTAAAATTAACATCCAAAAGATTAGCAGTTGCCTTTAAACCAAACGACAATTTGTATGTTTCTGATGTTGCAATACTATAAGAGAAGTCAATCGAAACAGTGTTCTCTACTGAAGGTCCAATTTTATCATTTAATATCGATAATCCCAATCCTACATTACTACCACTTATTGGCGTGTTTAATGAAAATCCATTGGTAGTAGGAGCTCCATCCAACCCTACCCATTGGGTTCTATGTATTCCAAAAATGCTCATTACACTCCTAGAACCTGCATAGGCTGGATTAATGTTCACCGTATTGTACATGTATTGGGTAAACTGCGCGTCCTGTTGTGCCACCATTGTCCCCGACAATAAGATTAAAGTCAATATTAATAATCTTGTTTTCATAACTTATTTTTTACAACTTATTTTTATAAACTAAGGTCGAAAAACCTAAAGTCTTCGTTTTACCTATTAATATATAAATACCCTGATTTTTCAATTACTTTCGCATCAAAGTCTGAATATTTTAAAATATAGAAATAGGTACCCGTTGGTAAATCCTGAGACTGACCCACTGTCACACGCCCTTCAGACTTCCCTTTAAAAGCTCTTTCTTTATTATTGTATTTCTCTCTTTCGAAAACCAAAACACCCCATCTGTTATAGATTTCTACTTTATTATCTGGATAACAATCTAAGCCCTCAATAAAGAACTCATCATTTTTACCATCTCCGTTTGGTGACAAGGCATTAAACACTTCAATTCTACAAACAAGTTCTCCAGCAACCAGCGATAAGTCAACGATTTTTGTAGAAGTATTTTCCACGACAGTACCATTAGGGCTTGTTCCCTGTACAATTGCTTTATTTGATATGGATAAAGCAACAAGGTCTCCTTCAGTAATTATATAAGTAGCTATAATTGAAGTACTATTTGTTTGACCTACTTGTAGAAGAGCGATTGGATTTCCTTTTATTACTAAGCCGACCATTGTATCAATAATAGTAACATTTGTTAATGGAACGTTTCCTGTGTTTGTAATTGTAAAACTATAAGTTATTGTTTCTCCAACTTCAGCAAATCCGTTACCGTTAACATCATTAAAAACCCCTTCTTTCACAAGTAAAACACTTGGAGATTGAACTATAGCTACTGCTGTTACGGTTATATTAATTGTTACCGTAGCACAGGTTTTTGGTGTGAGTTTATCACATAACTCGTAAGCAACTGCATAGACACCAGGAGCTGTTCCTGCTGCAACACTTATCGCTCCAGTTGTCGTGTTTAAACTAATTCCCGTTGGCCATGTTCCGCTTTGGGCTATTGTGGAGTTTGCTGTTGTACTAGCAACACCATTGGTGGTGTCATTCGATAATACATTAGTGATCGCGATTCCGCCCGTTGCAGCGATGCTTCCACTTTCTGTTATCGGACAAACAACGTTACCTATTTCTACTACTGATCCATTCGAAGTACAACTTCCTAAAGTTGCCGTTACTGTATAAGTCCCCGCAGGTGCAGTAATTATACTCCCTGATCGAGTAACTCCTACTGACGGAGTTATGCCATAAGTATAAGCAGCATCATAATTAGAAATTGCAATACTTCCTGTAGTTTTTATACATGTTGGTTTCGTTACAAGACCAAATGTTGGAACAGGTGGGCATGGTACCGGTGTATTGGTTGATGTGTTATTTCCTGGCGTAGGATCTATTGTGGTACTGCTTACCGTTGCTGTATTCACATAACTACCTGTTGCTTTTACTGTCGCTACGATATTCAAGGTTGTAATACCTGAATTAGCAAGGTTGCCTATAGTCCATACTCCTGTGCCTGAAACATAAGCTCCGGATCCATTATCGGATACATAAGTATAACCGCTAGGTAACAGATCTGTTACTGATACGCCCGTCGCTGCACTTGGTCCGTTATTCGTTACTTTCAAAGTGAAGGTTACATTGCTTCCTACAATTGGCGTAGCATTGCTTACCGTCTTAACGATTGCCAAATCTGCTTTTTTAAAAGTAATAGTAATAGTTGCCCGATTAGATATATAATTTTTCACATCTTTAATACTATAACTTACCGGAGTTGGGTCACTTCTAAAGGTATCTAAAGGAGTAAAAGTTACAACACCCAAAGAATTAACAGTCCAGGTTCCTTGCCCTTGAACAATTAATTGATCTAATGTACCGTTAGCATCTGTATCCGTACCTCCTACAAAACTAACAGAACTATAATTTATATCATTATTAGAATCAGTGTCGTTTGTTGTTACATTTAAACTTACTGGCCCGAAATTATTTAATAAACTTTCATCGTTATTTGCTATAGGAGCATTATCAAATTTTACTTCTCCAAAACTGATTGAACTTTGCCTATTTGAACCAACTATTCTTCGTCCTATTCTAAAAGCAGCAACATTTACATTAGTAAAACTCACAGTGACTATATATGGAGTATCTGTCAATCTAATAGGGTCTACTGAACTAGAAGGACCTTGAAATCTTGTATAAGAACCAACGCTTGAAGCAACTAATAGTGTTGGACTGTTTAAGGTGTAGTAATTTGGAGACGTTATAACCGTATCAAAAAACTCATCACCATCGATATCTAACGCTTCTAACACAAAAGAATTTAAGGTAATTAACTCACCTGTCAATGTCGTTAAGTTATAAGTGCCCGCTTTAAAAAACTCAATTTTCCATTCTACATATCCCCATGCAGACGTTGTGTTTTGTACAGGCTGAAATCGGTCTATCAAACCGCCGCCTCCATTAGTAGGATTATCAACATCTACAATTACTGCATTAAGGATTGAAACAATAGTCACTACTGCATCTACACTAAAACCATTGCCATTTGTTACATTGTAATATATATATTTGGCCCCAGCAGTTTTATTCGCAGCGCTTGCTGGAATATGAGTTGGATTACTAAATATAGGAGTTTGAGATTGAATAGTAGAGCTATTAAGCAAGAATGAAAACAACAAAATCATTAAATAAATGACATTATTATTTTTACATCCCTTTCTAATAAAGAGAGGAGTAAAGTTTAGTCCCATGGATAATAATTTAAGTAATAAATGGTGGAATTTTGATAAGGAAAGGAAGAAATTGTTTTTCATGAAATAACATAAGAAATTTACATTGATACTTGTTTTTAGAATAATTTAGTATCAATCAAAACTGAATATTCTTATTAAAAAACTCTTAAATAATGCTCAAAAGTAATTTTAATTACGCCCAAATGAAAATTTATCCGATGAAACACCTCTTTTAACCGACTAAAACCAACTGTTTTAAAAAATCAATTAAACTTAGCCCACGATTAGTACAAAGTGAAATTTGAAAACTTAAAACAATTAATAGCACTAAACTTCAGTTATGGGCCTAATTTTAATTCAAATTAATAATTTAAAGGTTTGGTAATACAAAGTATTTCTTTCCAAAACCTTAGTTTGTGTACCTTTCCCAAAAAAAGCAACCATGTCAATACAGAAGGAGATTAACAATACCCCGAAAACTATTTTGGTTGCGCCATTAAACTGGGGCTTGGGACATGCAACCCGCTGCATCCCTATAATAAAGGCATTACAAGAAAGCAATCATATACCCATAATTGCATCTGACGGAATAGCTCTTGCCATGTTACGCAAAGAGTTCCCTTACTTACAAACAATCGAATTGCCTTCTTACCAAATAGAGTATGCTAAAAATGGTAAGAATTTCAAATGGAAACTATTAAAAAACACTCCTAAGATGTTAAAAGCCATTTGGTATGAAAAAAAACTGGTAGCTTCATGGATTAAACAATACGATATCGACGGAATTATATCAGACAACCGCCTAGGAGTTTTTAATAAAAATGTACCCTGTGTATTCATAACGCATCAGCTCAATGTGATGACCGGAAATACAACTTGGTTAACGAGCAAACTACATCAAAATATAATTAAAAAATATACAGAGTGCTGGGTTCCTGACGTTCCCGGCCAGCCGAATCTGGCAGGACAATTAAGCCATTCGAACAACTTATCCTTTACTCCTAAATACATCGGCCCATTAAGTCGTATGCATAAAAAAGAAACCCCAAAACAATACGATCTAATGGTTATTCTCTCCGGCCCTGAACCGCAACGAGGACTATTGGAAACTATCCTAAAAACCGAATTAAAACGTTATAGAGGCGATGTAGTATTCATCAAAGGAATTGTAGAAAAGGAACAAAAAAAAGAACAACTAAAAAACATTACCTATTTTAACTTTATGACTAGCCGTCAACTCGAGCAAACTTTTAATGAAAGTGAAATTGTTCTGGCACGTTCGGGCTACACAACGATTATGGATCTGGCAAAACTGGGTAAGAAAGCCTTTTTCATTCCCACTCCTGGGCAATATGAGCAACTATATTTAGCCAAAAAATTAAAAGAAGACGGTATGGTTCCTTACGCCGAACAAGATGATTTTAAAATAGACAACTTACCAGAGGTGAAAAAATATAGCGGCTTACAATGCTTTAACAACACTCCCGATTGGAAAAAAATATTTGGTATCTTCGAAATTTAAAAACAATACTGCATTAAAAAAGCTGATTTTTATATCGTTAATTGATATAAAAACCAGCTTTAAAATTTAATTATTTCTTATCTGTAAATTTTTCGTGCTTGATAGTCTTCGCATTGATCATAAAATAAACAGATTCTGCAACGTTTGTGCTGTGATCTGCAATTCTTTCGAAGTGTTTCAATGCAATAATTAAATTGGTACCAGAAACAACCGTTTTAGAATTGTTTTTCATTTCTCCAATGATATTATCAATTGCATCGCTGCTTTTACTTTTAATATCAGTGTTTAACGTAAAAATCTCTTCAATAGTATTTTCATCCATATTAAGAAAACACTCATTTGTTTTAACGGTAATATCTTCTACACCTCTTACAATATCAGTAATATCAAATTTTAATATTAACTCATGTTTTTCCTTAATGCTTTTCGAAAGTTTGATGATACTCATAGATAAATCACCAATCCTTTCGATCTCTCTGCTAATTTGCATTGCCGATATGATAAATCGCAAATCGGACGCAACAGGTTGTTGTAAAGCAAAAACACTCTGACAGATATCATCAATTTTCACATCAAGTTTATCAATTTTGTTTTCTGTTTTCTTTACTTCTTTACTCTCTAAAACGGGTTCTGAAAGTACTGCCTTAACAGCTTCAGCAACCTGACTTTCAGCCAGGCCCCCTATTTTTATAATTATACTTCTAAGCTTACCAAGTTCTGTTTCTAAGTGTGATGCCATTTTTTTCTAAAGATTTGAAGATTTAAAGTTAGTAGATTCTGAATTCATATCAAAATCATTTTTATCCGAATCTTCCTGTTATATAATCTTCCGTTTGCTTGATCGCCGGTTTTGTAAAAATAGTTTTTGTTTTATCGTACTCAATCAACTCACCCATATAGAAAAAAGCAGTCGTATCACTCACACGACCAGCCTGTTGCATATTATGTGTAACGATAACGATGGTGTATTTGTTTTTTAGCTCATAAATAAGCTCTTCAATTTTTGAAGTGGAAATTGGATCCAAAGCCGATGTTGGCTCATCCATCAATAATATAGAAGGCTTTATTGCTAGAGCACGAGCGATACATAACCTTTGTTGCTGACCTCCAGAAAGTTCAAAAGCTGATTTTTTTAGTTTGTCTTTTACCTCATCCCAAAGCGCCACTTGTTCAATAGTGGTAACCACACGCTCTTCAATTTCATTTTTATCTGTAATCCCGTTAACTCGCAATCCATAAGCTACATTTTCAAAAATAGTCTTTGGAAAAGGATTTGGTTTTTGAAAAACCATCCCAACATTTTTACGCAAATTATCCACATTAGTGTTTTTTCCGTAAATATCTGTCCCATCAATAACTATACTTCCGGTCATTTTAGTACCGTCGATAAGGTCATTCATTCTATTTAACAAACGCAGATAAGTTGATTTACCACATCCTGATGGTCCAATTAAAGCTGTAACCGTATTTTCTTTCATTGATAAAGAAATATCACGCAAAGCATGATTTTCTCCGTAGTAAAAATTTACGTTGTTTGATTCTATTTTATGCATGTTAATTCATTTTTACTTTTTTTCCATAATATTTACGAAGTGCATTCGCCAATAAATTAGAAATTAATACAATAATAATTAATATAAGTGCCGTACCGTAAGCCATAGCTCTTGATTTTTCAATATCAGTTCCACTCGTTGCGATCACATATAAGTGATAAGGTAATGCCATCGCTTGATCAAAAATGGATGTAGGCAATTTAGGTAAAAAATAGGCAGCAACGGTAAATAAAATAGGTGCCGTCTCTCCAGAAACCCTTCCTATGGATAATATTAATCCTGTAATAATATTAGGAAATGCTATTGGAAATACAATTTTGCTTGTCGTTTCCCACTTACTTGCTCCTAATCCTAAACTTGCTTGTCTGAAGGTGTCATCTACCGCTTTCAATGATTCCTCTGTTGTTCTAATAATAACTGGAAGCACTAATAACCCTAATGTTAATCCACCTGCTAAAATCGAATCTCCAAATTCCAACTTATTCACAAATAACGACATCCCGAAAAGTCCAAATACAATTGATGGAACTCCTGCAAGATTATTTGTCATTTGTTTAATTATTTTTTTAGGCCAGCCATCTTTCACATATTCATTCATATAAATTGCCGCTAGCACACCTACAGGAAACGCAAATATCATACTTGCTAAAACCAAACAAAGTGTTCCAACAATAGCAGGAAAAACCCCTCCTTCAGTCATTCCATTTTTTGGCATTTCACTAATAAATTCCCAGCTGATAACACCAATACCTTTTACTACAATAAAAGCTAATATTACAAATAGAAGTGCTACAATAGCATAGCTTGTTGCTGTAAAAATACCGAAGGCAATATTTTGACTTCTTCTTTTTTTCTTTGCTAAATTATTTTCAGTACTCATCTTAGTGTTTTTTATGGGAATTTCTATTGGTAACTAATTCTACTAACATATTGATCCCAAAAGTGATTATGAATAGAATACAACCCAATGCAAATAAGGCTTCATAGTGTAAACCTCCGTTTGGAGCCTCACCTAATTCTGCCGCAATAGTGGCTGGAATTGTTCGAATAGGTGCTAGAAAAGAATGAGGTATTACAGCAGCATTTCCAGTTACCATTAATACGGCCATAGTTTCACCAATAGCGCGACCTATACCTAAAATAGCACCGGCTGTTATCCCAGATGCAGAATATGGAATTACCACTTTATAAATCGTTTGCCAATGCGATGCTCCTAAAGCCAAACTCGCTTCTTTCATAGCACGTGGCGTGTTGCGCATTGCATCCTCTGAAATAGTGATAATTGTAGGCAAAGCCATGATTGCAAGCACGACACTTCCCGCTAAAGCAGTTTCACCCACAGGTAAATTAAAAACACTTTGAATTAAAGGTACAATAACCACCAATCCAAAAAAACCATAAACAACGGACGGAATTCCCGCCAG
>TARA_R110002124_G_scaffold9222_6_pt1 | contig 10182 bp, 6 predicted proteins | sample TARA_R110002124 | Tara Oceans TARA_R110002124 (sample SAMEA4397445) | marine metagenome | biome: Polar Biome; feature: [SRF] surface water layer (ENVO:00010504); material: water (ENVO:00002006), including particulate matter (ENVO:01000060) such as... | depth 5 m | reverse complement strand
TGATACCCGTGCCAAATTGCGCCAGTTCTTTGAGGTCAGTCGCGAGTACATCGTCGTTGCCGCACTGAAAGTCCTGGCCGACGAGGGGCAGGTGGAGCCTGCACTGGTGACCAGGGCGATAGTGGCATTGGGTGTGGATCAGGACAAAGCCAATCCCGTAACGGTTTGAGCAACAAAAGGAATACGACGTGCCTGTAGAACAAGTCACAGTCCCCGATATCGGCGGTGCCGAAGGCGCTGAAGTCATCGAGTTACTGGTTGCCGTGGGCGATCAGATTGAGGTGGACCAGAGCCTGATCGTGCTGGAATCGGACAAGGCGTCGATGGAGATACCGTCCACGCTCGCCGGCACCGTGACCGAGTTGCTGGTGGCGGAAGGCGACCAGTTGGCCGAGGGTGCGCCCATCGTCAAAATCGAGGTGTCGGGGGACGTTGAGGGTGATACATCTGCCGACGACGATGCGCCTGCCACTGACAGCGATTCGGCAGACAGCGAGGCGTCTGCGGACACTGGGGAGGCGGCAGAGAAAGAACCGTCGTCTGCTGATCGGTCCGGGCCGGCCGCGGATGATACGAGTGCGTCCGACACCGACACCGACACCGACACCGACACCGACTCGGAACCGGAACCGGAACCGGGGAAGGCGGCATCAGCGCAGCCTGCGTCACCGGGGGGTGCGGCTGCGCAAGCGGCCCGCGGCGACCAGGAACCCCCTGAATCTGTCTACGCTGGCCCCGCTGTGCGCAAACTGGCGCGCGAGTTGGGTGTGCAGCTGGGGCGGGTCGAGGGCACTGGCCCGCAAGGGCGTATTCTCAAGGAAGATCTGCAGCAGTTTGTAAAAAAATCATTGAGTAGTCCTGTCGCGACGGCAACAGGGGGTGGTGCGCTGCCGATGGTGCCGGAGGTCGACTTCGCCAAATTCGGCGACGTTGACGTCACCGAGCGCAGCAAACTCGACAAGCTTACCGCCGCCAATATGCACCGTAGCTGGCTCAATGTGCCCCACGTCACGCAGTTTGATGAGGCCGATATTACGGATCTGGAAGCGTTCAGGGCCACGCTCAAGCGCGAGGCTGAGAAACGCGAAACGAAACTCTCGCCGCTGCCCTTTGTGCTCAAGGCCTGTGCGGTCGCGCTGCGCGGCAACCCCAAAATCAACAGTTCGCTGGCGCAGGGCGGCGACAGCCTCGTGTACAAGAAATACATTCACATCGGGATGGCGGTGGACACACCGGCCGGGCTGATGGTGCCGGTCATTCGCGATGTCGATCGCAAAACCATCTGGGAGTTGGCCGCTGAGGTTGCCGAGCTGGCGGGCAAGGCCAGGGACAGGAAGCTCAGCCCCGCTGAGATGCAGGGCGGCTGTTTCACTGTTTCCAGCCTGGGCGCTATCGGCGGCAACGGTTTTACGCCCGTCGTCAATACCCCTGAAGTGGCGATTCTGGGCGTCTCAAAGGCAGCGATAAAGCCGGTGTGGAATGGCAGTGAGTTCACGCCACGCACCTTGCTGCCGCTGGCGCTGTCCTATGATCACCGCGTGGTGAACGGTGGCGACGGCGGACGCTTTCTCACGCAGCTGGCCAGCCTGCTCAGCGATATCCGTCAATTGAGTTTGTAACCCTCACAACCAGTGCCAGTGCTGTCGCACAGCAGCCTGTATGTGCGCAGGGTGGCACGGTGATGCCGCCGCAGTGGGCCACAGTTGCGGTGCCAGCGTTGCCAGCTCGCGCAGTGAGCAAGGGGGTAGCCCGCCGTCGCGCAGCGCGTGGATAAACTGCAGGGTGCGCAAGCCGTCAAACCACTGGTGAAAGTAGCGCTGGAATTGTGAGCCGGATGTCGCCTGTCGCCTGCAGTGGTCCCGGACCGCAGCGACGCCCAGTCTTTCCAGCGCCCCGCCTGCCTGTCGGGCCAGTGCCGGGGTCAGGTTGCCCCGCTGGCATCCCCGCTCGATCATCAGTGACGCTATATCTTGTTCGGGCGCGTCTGCCAGCGCAGGCAGGGTCGCGAGCAACGCGGCCAGTGCCGAGAAACAGTGTGGGTGATAAAACAGTGCCGCTTCGCGCGGTGCATCGGCTGCTGCAATCGCCGCGACGGCCGGGCCTGTGCCGAAGGGCACGCGCGCCGAGAAGCGGGACTGTAAGGCTATCGATTGTCCCTGCAAGCGGCTTACAGGCCCCAGTTTTGCCAGTTTGTTCAGCAGATAGAAATCCTCCGCGCCCGCGCGCCTGGGGAAGCCGCGCACATGTGCGTAGGCCGGCGCCCTGACGGCCAGGCAACTGCCGAGGGTATGGAAAGCATAGGGTGAGCCAGCGTACTCCAATCCCAGCACATAGTGATGCAGGCGCAGTTCGTACAGTGTGGTAGCTTCATTGCAGGCCTCATCGGTGCCCGCGGTGTGCTGGAATGGGAACACGGCGGCAACCGCGTCCGGAGCGACGCTTTCCAGCCGGGTAAAATAATCCTGCGGCAGCGTGGCATCGGCATCCGTGCTACACAGCCACTGACCGCCGATGCCGCCCGCATCCATCCACTGCAAGGCCAGGTCGCAACCTGCTTTGCGTGCCAGACCGACGCCCTGGGCCCGGGGTGTCGGTCCCCGCAACATTTCCATGTCGTGAAGGTACAAATCCACCTGCGGGTCCAGGCAGTACACTGGCACAGTGTCGCGTGTCGTGCGCGGCAGGCTGGCGTGCTGCGGGCTGTCGCGCAGAGCCGAATTGGCCAACATGTCCAGATCCGAATCGGGACGATTCAGCACCAGTATGACCAGCGTTCGCCCAGTGCCTGCGGGCAGTCGCGCCAGTCGTTGCAGCAGTGCGGGGTGCTCGCGATAGGCGGGCACCACCAGCACACTGTGCCAGTGTTGCCGGGTAAAGCGGGGCGCGGGCAGGCCCTGTTCTGTGTAGTTGTGCAGATAGCGGTGCAGGGCGACGGCGTCGCGCATCAGGACCGGGCCGCGCCCAGGCTAGTAACGCGCGCCCCGGGGCACAATAGCGCTATGCTGCTCATCAGTGCAGCGCTGCGCGTATCGGCAGGCGGGCAACGAGGCTCGCCTCGATGTCGAGCAGTTCATGCCAACGCTGCGCTATCGCATCTGCGTCAAGATACTGTTTGGCCAGTGCCAGGAACAGTTCGAAGTGGCGCTCCTCGGAACGGGCGATGGATTGATAGAACTTTTTCAGTGGTCCGGGCGCCAGTGCCTCTGCCACCAGTGCAAACCGCTCGGCGCCGCGTGCCTCGATAATGCTCGCGGTCAGCAGCCGGTCCATCAGGTACACTTCTCTGCCCTGTCGAATCGATTGACGAAACTCCACAACGTAGGGGTCTTTCTGGTCGGGAGCTGTGGTCAGGCCGCGCTGGTGAATCCACTTCAACACCTCGCGGTAGTGGGTCAGCTCCTCAATCGCCAGATCTGCCATGGCGCTCACCAGTGCGGTACGATCGGGGTAGTGCGAGAGCATCGAGATCGCCATCCCCGAGGCTTTTTTTTCCGCGGTCGCATGGTCCAGCAGGAAACTGTCGAAATCTGACAGCACCGCCTCTGTCCAGGCGGCTGGCGTGCGGTAGCGAAGTGGGGATTCAAGCATGGGACGAAAGCAGTGTATCCAGCCAAAAGGCCTGCTATTGAACGTTAACCGGACACTGAAAACAAGAACCCGGGCGCTGCCACAACTTGCAGCAGTTCGCGATCGGTATGTTAAACTGCCCGGTCATTGAATGCCTGACAGCGATTATCAGCCTTACATTGACCCACAGAACCAGGACAGCCTGCCAATGATCATCAAACCACGCGTACGCGGATTTCTCTGTATCACCACTCACCCGACGGGTTGCGACGCCAATGTGAAGCGGCAGATAGAGTACGTCAAAGGCAGGGGCAGTATCGAGAACGGTCCCAAGCGTGTACTGGTCATCGGTGCATCCACCGGTTACGGGCTGTCGTCCAGAATCACCGCCGCCTTTGGCTGCGGTGCGGCAACGCTGGGTGTGTTTTTCGAGAAAGAGGGCTCCGCAACCAAGCCCGGCACGGCGGGCTGGTATAATTCAGCCGCGTTTCACAAGTACGCCGAGGCCGAGGGCCTGTACGCCAAAAGCATCAATGGCGACGCGTTCAGTGACGAGATTAAACAGAAGGCTATCGATACCATCAAGGCGGACCTGGGGCAGGTCGATCTTGTGGTCTACAGTCTGGCCTCGCCCCGTCGCCAGCATCCGGTGACCGGTGTCATACACAATTCCACACTCAAGCCGATTGGCAGTGATGCGACCCAAAAAGGCGTTAATACCGACAAGGAAGAGGTGCAGGATTTCCACCTGGAAGCGGCCACCCAGGAAGAGATCGACAATACCGTGGCGGTGATGGGCGGCGAGGACTGGCAGATGTGGATCGATGCGCTCGACGATGCCGGAGTGCTGGCAGACGGCGCAAAAACGACAGCGTATACCTACATCGGCGAGAAGCTGACATGGGACATCTACTGGCACGGCACTATCGGTGCGGCCAAGAAGGATCTGGACAAGCGCGTTGTCAGCATTCGTGACCGGCTGTCGGCAAAGGGCGGCGATGCACGTGTCTCTGTGCTCAAGGCAGTGGTGACCCAGGCCAGTGCCGCGATCCCCGCGATGCCTATCTATCTCGCACTGTTGTTCAAAGTCATGAAAGAGCAGGGCGTGCACGAGGGTTGTATCGAGCAGATAGACAGCCTGTTTCGCGACTCCCTGTACAATGCCGCGCCGCAACTGGATGAAGAGGGTCGGCTGCGTGCTGACCGCAAGGAACTCGATCCGGCGATACAGGCGGCAGTGGCGGGCCTGTGGGAGCGCATCAATACCGACACACTGAAGGACTTGTCAGATTTCGCAGGATACAAGCGCGAGTTCCTGCAACTGTTCGGCTTTGAGGTAGAGGGCGTGGACTACGATGCCGACGTCAATCCCGAAGTGACTATAGCGAATATGGTCTGAGCCGATGTTCGATCACGGCATACCGTTTCGACTTAACCCGCGGGTGCGGCGACTGGTGGCTCCCAATCCCGGTGTGATGACCGGCCCCGGAACCAATACCTATCTGCTTGGCGACGACGAGGTTGCAGTACTGGATCCGGGCCCCGCCATTCCCGCTCACATCGACGCGATACTGGCGGCGGCCGGAGATCGCATCCGCTGGATCGTCTGCACCCACACGCATCCGGATCATTCCCCCGCCTGGCAGGCCGTGGCAGAAGCCACTGGCGCGCAGGTCATCGGCGCATTGCCCGCGGACGATATGTTCCAGGACACGACCTTCAACCCGGCGGTTGAGGTACAGCACGATCACGTGTTGGCGACCCGTGAGTTTACGCTGCGCGCGGTCCACACCCCCGGCCATGTCAGTAATCACTACTGCTACTTCCTTGAGGAAGAGGGCATGATGTTTGCCGGCGATCATATTATGAACGGTTCAACGGTGGTCATCATCCCTCCCAGCGGTGATATGAAAGCGTACATCGAGTCGCTACGCCGACTGCTGGACTATCCGCTCAAGACGATTGCGCCGGGGCATGGCGATGTCATGTCGGAGCCGACTGCGGCGGTGGATTGGCTGGTCAATCACCGTTTGCAGCGTGAGCAGAAAGTGGTCGATGGCCTGCGTGAGACAGGGCGTGCATCGCTCGATGAACTGGTGAAAGTGGTCTATGACGACGTCAATACCAGTTTGCACAAGATGGCGAAATTGTCACTGTCTGCACATTTGATTAAATTGCAGCAGGAAGCGCGTGTGCAGTTGTATGAGTCTGATGATACCTGGGAGCTGACGCAGATCTAGGCCAGCACGGCACACTACAACGCCCATCGGCCGGGGCGGACACTACTAACAATAACGTTGGAGAGCAGTATCGATGAATGGTTTGATGATGAATCGGCAGCTGACAATTGCATCTATTGTTGAGCATGCAGAGCGCGTGAATGGGAACGCCGAGATTGTCTCGGTGACCGCGGAGAACCCGCGCCATCGCTATACCTACCGTGAGGCGTTTGCGCGCGCACGGCAGCTGGCTGACGCGATGTCCCACTGGGGTTTGCAGCAGGGCGATCGTATTGCCACGCTGGCGTGGAACGAGTACCGGCACTTCGAAACCTATTATGCGTCGGCGTGCAGCGGCTACGTCTGCCACACGATCAATCCGCGACTGTTTCCAGAGCAGCTGGTTTACATTATCAATCACGCCGAGGATCGCTACGTTTTTCTCGACCCGGATTTTTTGCCGCTGGTTGAGGGTCTGGCGGAACAGTGTCCTACTGTGCGCGGCTGGGTGATTCTGGCGAGCGAGGAGCATATGCCGGCAACCGACCTGCCCAACGCCATTTGTTATGAGTCACTGGTCGCGTCGGGCAGCGCCGCATTTCAGTGGCCGTCACTGGATGAAAACACCGCCTGCGCACTGTGCTATACCTCGGGCACCACCGGCAATCCCAAGGGCGTGTTGTACTCCCATCGCTCGACCATGCTGCACGCTTACGCGACGATGATGCCGGATGCACTGGGCATCTCACGGGCCGATGTGGTGCTGCCGATTGTGCCCATGTTCCATGTCAATGCCTGGGGCAATCCGTACTCCTGCCCGATGGCGGGCGCCAAACTGGTTTTCCCCGGCAATAAAATGGGCGATGGCAAAACGCTGTGCGAGTTGATCAATGAGGAGAAAGTGACGCTATCCGCTGGCGTGCCTACAGTGTGGCTGGGCGTGCTCGCGCACCTGAAAGCGAGCGGCCAGCGTGTCGATACACTGCGGCAAATAGTCGTGGGTGGCGCAGCCTGCCCTCTCTCGATAACGGAGGAATTTGATGGTTATGGCGTGGAAGCGCGTGTCGGTTGGGGTATGACCGAAATGAGTCCGCTGGGCACTGCCAATGCCAGCGGTTCGCAACGCGATCGCTATAGCGACGAGGAGTTTGCGAAAGTTCGTCTGAAGGGTGGGCGACCGATTTTCGGTGTGGAGATGAAAATCGTCGACGATGCCGGAGAGGAATTGCCCTGGGATGGTGTGTCCTTTGGCTCACTGATGGTGCGCGGCCCCTGGGTGTGTTCAAGCTACTTCAAGCTGGAGGGCTCTGGCGCCCACGCCAGGGAATCAGGCTGGTTTGAAACCGGGGATGTCGCCACTATTGACCCGGATGGCTTTATGGCGATTACCGACCGCACCAAGGACGTGATCAAGTCCGGCGGCGAGTGGATTTCCTCCATTGAGGTGGAGAACGTCGCCACCGATCATCCCAAAGTCGCCGAGGCTGCAGTGATTGGCCACTATCATCCCAAGTGGAGTGAGCGGCCATTGCTGATTGTGGTGCGCGGCCCACAGGGCGAAGACCTCACCGCAGAGGAAATGCTGGGCTGGTTTGAGGGCAGGATTGCCAAGTGGTGGATACCCGAGGCAGTCGAGTTCGTCGATGAGCTACCGCATACTGCCACTGGCAAAATACAGAAGGTCGCCCTGCGTGAGCAGTTCAAGGGCTATGCTTTTTCAACGTGATAAATTGCCCGCATAACGAGGGATAGCCGGCATCCTTGCCGCCTTTCTCAAGGTGCAGTAATACAATCGCGAAGCCGGTCAACCGGTATTGCGCATCCCGGCCGCTATACCCGCGATCGTCACCATGATGGCCTGGTCGATCACGTCGTCCTGTTGCTTGCGATTTCGCTCCAGCAATTCGGCCTGCAGGAAGTTTAGTGGATCGGTGTAGATATTCCGCAGCTGGATTGATTCACGCGACCAGGACTGGTGCTGTAACAACTCGGATTCGCCCAGTAGTTCGAGGATCACATCGATATCGGATGCCAATTGTGCGCGCAGTTGCTCGCCGATCTCGCGGTACTGATGCGAGACCAGCTTCTGGTCGTAGTACTCGGACAGACCGCTGTCAGCCTTCGCAAACACCATTTCCAGCATCGACAGACGGGTGGAAAAAAACGGCCAGTGTTGACTCATTTCCTTCAGGGTATCGATTTTTCCGGCGGCCATTAAATCCTTGAACGCCTGGCCGGCACCCAGCCAGGCGGGCAGCATCAGGCGATTCTGGGTCCAGGCGAAGATCCACGGAATCGCGCGCAGGGAGGCGATACCGCCGCCCGATTTCCGTCGCGCCGGCCGCGAGCCCAGCGGCAGTTTCGCCAGTTCCTGCTCGGGTGTGGCCTCCCTGAAGTAACTGACAAAGTCCACATTGTCCCGCACATAGGGCCGGTAGTAGTCACACGAACTGTCTGACAGACTGTCCATTACATCGCGCCACTCCTGCTTTGGTGTCGGCGGCTCCATCAGGTTTGCCTGCAGGATGGCGCTGGTGTAGAGGGCCAGCGTCTTGATCGCCATTGCCTTTAACCCCAGTTTGGTCCTGATCATTTCACCCTGTTCGGTGACGCGCAGGCCGTGCTCCAGCGAGCCGGGCGGTTGCGACAGTAACGCCGCGTGTGCGGGCGCGCCGCCGCGACCGATGGTGCCGCCGCGGCCATGGAACAGGGTGAGTTTGATGCCGGATTGCCGACAGCGTTCTATCAGCGCTTCCTGCGCGCGATACTGGGCCCAGGACGCCGCCAGCATGCCGGCATCCTTGGAGGAGTCCGAGTAGCCGATCATCACCATCATCCGCCCCTGCAGGTGCTGGAGGTACTGTGGAATCGACAGCAAACGGTCGACCACCTCGGCCGAGCGGTTCAGGTCATCCAGAGTCTCGAACAAGGGCACAACTGGCAGTGGTGTACGCAGGCCGGACGCTTTCAATAGCAACTCTACTGCCAGCACATCCGAGGCTTGTCGCGCCATCGAAATGGTATAACAGCCAAGTGCTGCAGGCGGTTGCCGGGCGACCACGGCACAGGTATCCAGCACTTCCTTTACCTGTTCACCCGGTTGCCAGTCAGTGGGTATGAGCGGTCGTTTACTGGCCAATTCCCCGAGCAGGAAGGCCTGCTTTTGTTGCTCGTCCCACTGCTGGTAATCACCGAGATCGAGGAATTGTGTCAGTTCAGACAGCGCCTCGGTATGGCGATCCGAATCCTGGCGGATGTCCAGCCGCACCAGATTCACACCAAAACACTTTATCCGCCGCAGCAGGTCGAGCAACTTGCCGTGGGCAATATTGACCATGCCGCAGTCCAGTAGCGACTGATAGCAGGCATACGCCGGCTGCCACAGCTCTTCCTCACGCAGGATGATGCTATCGTCCGGCGCCTTGTGGTCGTTAATCTGTGCCGTCAGCGCTTGCAGGGTCAGGCGTAGCTTGTCACGCAACGACCGCAGCACACTGCGGTAGGGTTCCCGCGTGTTGTCGGTCAATTCTTGCAGTGCCTTGTTGCAGGCGGTCATGGACAGCTCTTCCACCAGCGCTTCCACATCCCTCAGGTAGAGCGCGGTGGCCTGCCAGCGACCCAGCAGCAATACCTCTTCTGTGACGGCCGCGGTTACGTTGGGGTTGCCGTCGCGATCGCCGCCCAGCCAGGAGGCAAAAGTCACTGGCGCTGCTTCCTCGGGCAGGCAGTTGCCGGTGATGTTGAAAAGGGTGTTGTTCAGCCGGCGCAGGAATTCAGGGATAGCATCCCACAGCGAGTTTTCCACCACGGCAAAGCCCCACTTGGCCTCGTCAATCGGGGTTGGCCGTTGATCGCGAAAATCGTGGGTGTGCCATATCTGTGCAATCAGCTCCCGCAGGCGTTGGTGGATGACGTCCTCCTCACGCTCTGTCAGGCCCTCCAGTTCCAACTGGCCGAGACAGGTATCGATCTCGCCGTGTTTGTGGATCAGCGTGCGCCGCGTGATCTCGGTAGGGTGGGCGGTCAGTACCAGCTCGATTTTGAGATTTTCAATCGCGGTATTGATATCACTGGCGTTGCGACCCTCGCTTTGCAACAGCTCGAATACCCCGGCCAGTGCTTCTGTCGCGGAGTACTCTTTGTCCATCTCGCGGGAGATTGTATGGTGTTGATCGGCGATATTGGCCAGATTGAGAAACTGGCTGAAGGCTCTGGCGACGGGTAGCAACTCGTCTCTGTCCAGGCCCAGTAGAAGCGCTTTCAGTCTGTCTTCATCACCGCTATCACCGCCGCGCGCTGACTTGGAGAGAGTGCGAATTTCCTCTATTTTATTGAGGAAGTTCGCCCCTGCTGCGTCACTCATGGTGTCGCCCAGAATACGGCCGAGCATGCTGAC
>TARA_R110002124_G_scaffold74427_1_pt1 | contig 10190 bp, 10 predicted proteins | sample TARA_R110002124 | Tara Oceans TARA_R110002124 (sample SAMEA4397445) | marine metagenome | biome: Polar Biome; feature: [SRF] surface water layer (ENVO:00010504); material: water (ENVO:00002006), including particulate matter (ENVO:01000060) such as... | depth 5 m | reverse complement strand
CATTAAAGGCCCAGATAAGGGTTGCGAAATTTTTATCGGTGCGCACGGAGCCTATGTGTGTTGTCCGTGATCAAAGGCAAGGATTGAAAATCATGGCGAATGGCCGGTTGAAAAATATGGTTTTGGCAGCGGTCACGGTCCTGGCCGTCAGTGGATGTGCCAGAGAAGGTGCGCTCGATGTCAGTTCCGGCGTCGGCGTTTCGGTAACCCGTTCGGGTTGCCCGGCGGTAGCGGTTCCCGATTACACCGGTGATATCACGATCTTCAACCCGGTGACCAGCACCGATGCCAGTGCCATTGATGTGGTTGCGAACATCACCAATGTCCGCTCGACCTGCAACAGCGAAGGCGCCCGGATATATTCCGAGGCGACGTTTGATGTCTATGCATCGCGGACCCGTCCGGACGGTGCCCGCACCGTTACCATTCCCTATTATTCGACGGTCGTTCAGGGCGGTACCGCGGTTGTCGCGAAGCGGATCAGCAATGTCACGCTGCAATTTGCCGACGGTGCCTATCGGGCAACCGGGTCGGGCAAGGCCGGAGCCTATGTCGACGCCGATGCGGCGCGGTTGCCGGACGAAGTGATTGAACGTCTGACCCGCAAGCGCAAACCTGGCGATCCCGACGCCGCGCTCGACCCGCTGGCCGATCCCGCTATCAAGGCCGCCGTTGCCCGCGCCTCGTTCGAGTTGCTTGTCGGTTTCCAGCTCACCGCGGCGCAGTTGCAGTATAACGCCACCCGATAAGGGTCGCCGGAATTGAAACACCAGTGCACCCGAACTACTCGGGCCTTTTTCCTATGACGAATTGAACCAATCATGCTGTTCCATATTTTCCAGAGCCATATCGATACAATATTGGACGAACTGACTGAAGCGGGGGATTTGCCTGCCGGGATCGACCGTTCCAATGTTACCCTGGAGCCGCCGCGCGATCCTTCGCACGGCGACCTGTCAACCAATGCGGCGATGGTACTGTCGAAAGCCGCCGGGACGAAGCCGCGCGACCTGGCCGAGAAAATAGCGGAAAAGCTGGCTGCGCTGGACGATGTGCTATCGGTCGATATCGCCGGTCCCGGCTTTATCAACCTCCGGGTTGCGCCCGCCGTACTGCTTGGCGAATTGCTCGAAATCGACCGTCTGGGCGGCGCCTATGGCCGGTCCGGCAAGCATGCCGGTGTCACCGTGAACATCGAATATGTCTCCGCCAACCCGACCGGCCCGATGCATATGGGCCATTGCCGCGGCGCGGTTGTCGGCGATGCGCTGGCCGATCTGCTAGAGGCGGTCGGGCATAGAGTGATCCGCGAATATTATGTCAATGATGCGGGATCGCAGGTCGACACGCTCGCCCGTTCCGCCCATCTGCGGTACCGGGAAGCGCTCGGCGAGGACATTGGCACGATTCCCGAGGGGCTATACCCGGGCGACTATCTGAAGCCGGTCGGTGAGGCTCTGGCTAACGAATTTGGTGACAAATACCAGCATGCCGCGGAATCCGAATGGCTACTGATCTTCCGCAAGGCGGCGGTCGCCCGGATGATGGACATGATCCGCTCGGATCTGGCGCAGCTCGGTATCCGGCACGATGTTTTCTCGTCCGAAGCCGAACTGCACGAAGCCGGCAAGGCGGACATAGCCGAAGCGGAGCTGCGGTCCCGCGATCTCGTCTATGACGGCGTTCTGGAGCAACCCAAGGGCAAGGTGATCGAGGATTGGGAAGCGGTCGAGCTCCCGCTGTTCCGGTCTACCCAATTTGGCGACGACCAGGACCGGCCGATCAAGAAATCCGACGGGCGCTGGACCTATTTTGGCGGCGATCTCGCCTATCATTTCCAGAAAGCCCAGTCCGCAGACGAGTTGATTGACATCTGGGGTGCCGATCACAGCGGTACCGTCAAGCGGATCAAGGCTGCGGTTGCGGCACTGACCGGAGGCAAGACCAAATTCGACGTGAAGCTGGTCCAGATGGTGCGGCTGCTGCGCAACGGCGAGCCCGAGAAAATGTCAAAACGGTCGGGCAATTTCGTCACCATCGCCGATATGGTCGAGGAAGTCGGCAAGGACGCCGTCCGGTTCACCATGCTTACGCGCAAGGCCGATGCCCAGATGGACTTTGACTTTGCCAAGGTGATGGAGGCTTCGCGCGACAATCCGGTCTTCTATGTACAATATGCCCATGCGCGGATCCAGTCGACGCTGCGCAAGGCGGCGGACGAAGGATTGACTCCTTCCTCCGACCATCTCGACCGGCTTGGCGAAGAGGAAATGGACCTCGTCAAGATGGCGGCGCAATTTCCGCGGATCATCGAATCGGCGGCGGCTTCGCGGGAGCCACACCGAGTCGCATTCTATCTGAACGACCTCGCGGCCGCTTTTCACAGTTTTTATAATCTCGGCAATGACCGGCCTGAGAAGCGGATCCTGATGGTTAACGACCCCGCAACCACATCGGCGAGGCTTTTCTTGGCCAAGAATATCGGGCAGACTGTCAAGAATGGTCTCGCGCTGATGGGCGTCGAGGCCGCAGAATCGATGTGATCGGTCCTATTGGCTAACGGAGCATGCAATGTCAGATACCACAAGCGACAGTCTTGATCTGGACGACGAAGAGCGTCTGCCCTGGCTGGAATCCGCCGAAGACTATGACGATGGGGAAGAATATTCTCCGCTGCGGGTAGCGCTCTTCGTAGGCGCGGGTTTGCTGCTGCTGGCAGCGATTGTCGGCGGCATTTACTGGATGCAGAGCCGCGATGGCGGCGGGCTTGACGGTACCGGCGAACTGATCGCCGCGCAGGAAGGCGATTACAAGGTGCGTCCCGACGACCCGCAAGCCCGGCAGTTCGAAGGCGAGGGCGATGCCAGCTTCGCCGCCAGCGAAGGCCAGGAGACACCGGCGCAGCTGGGCACTCCCGCAGCAACCGAAGCGCCGCTCCGCAAGCCGGAGACCGTTCCCGCAGCTGACGCCGCAGGCACCGCGCTGATCCAGCTAGGTGCCTTCAGCTCGGCCAGTCTAGCCGACAGCAGCTGGGCAGGCTATGCGCGCCGGTTCGAGGCGATCGGAGCGCTGCCGAAGAAAATTCTTCCCGGCAGTCTGGATGGCGGCACGATTTACCGGCTGAATGCGGTGGCACCGAGCCGTGAGGCGGCCCAGCAAATCTGCAACAATCTCAAGGCTGCTGGGGAAAGCTGCCTCGTCGTTCGCTAGTTTTGCGGCAATTGATGGTTGAAGCGCTGTGGATAAGGGTGCTTTCACCTTTACCCGGCTGCGAAACGGCGCAAGTATAAGACATGTTGCGTGAGAAATATCTATCATGGCTATGACACCGGCGGTTTTTGGCATCTCGGGTCTGACCCTGACCGCTGCGGAGCAGGCGTTTTTCCGGGAATGTGACCCTGCGGGCTATATTATTTTCGGCCGAAACATCGAGAGCAAGCCTCAGCTCCGGGCGCTGACCGATGAGCTGCGCGCAATCCATGGTCGCGACGATCTGGCGATATTGATCGATCAGGAAGGCGGCCGCGTGGCCCGGATGCAGGAGCCGGTCTGGCCGAAATTCCCGGCTGGGGAAGTGTTCGACAAGCTCTATGATATCGCGCCGGCAACGGCGATCGAGGCGGCGCGGCTGAACGCGCAGGCGATTGCCGTTAGTCTGCGCGAAGTGGGGATCACGGTCGATTGCCTGCCGCTGCTGGACGTGCGCCAGCCGGACGCTGACAATGTCATCGGCGACCGCGCGCTGGGCAGCGAACCGATGCGGGTCGCGGCACTGGGCCGGGCCATTCTTGATGGTTTGCAGCGCGGCGGCGTGGTCGGCGTGGTCAAACATATGCCCGGCCACGGCCGGACCAGCGTCGACACGCACAAGGCCTTGCCGACGGTGACGGCCAGCGACGAGGAATTGCAGCTCGATCTGGCCCCGTTCCAGACGCTGAACCAGGCGCCGATGGGCATGACCGGCCATTTGCTGTTCACCGCCTGGGATGCTGAGACTCCCTCGACGCTCTCGAAAACCGTGGTTCAGGATATCATTCGGGACCGGATCGGCTTTGACGGCCTGCTGTTCACCGACGATCTCGATATGGAAGCGCTGTCCGGAACCGTGCCGGAGCGGGCCCTGCGGGCACAGCAGGCAGGCTGCGACATTGCGCTGAACTGCTGGGCGAAGATGGATGACATGACCGGCATTGCCGAACAGCTGGCGCCAATGTCGGACAAGACACGGCAGCGGCTGGACCGGGCGATGGCGACGATCGCGGAGACCATGATCGCGGGCGCCGAGGACGAGCTGGCCGGCTTGCTCGCCCGGCGCGACGGACTGATGGCGGCTGCGGCATGACCGGGGCGCCGAAGGAGGAGGGCTTCTTTTTTCCTCCCGAACCGGCGGCGGGCGATGATGATTCGCTGACGCTTAATATCGACGGCTGGGAAGGCCCGCTTGATCTGCTGCTGGCGCTGGCCCGCAACCAGAAAGTGGATTTGCGCGAGATTTCAATTCTCGAGCTGGTGCAGGAATATCTCAAATATATCGCCAGCGCCCAGACCCTGCGCCTGGAACTGGCGGCGGATTATCTGGTGATGGCAGCCTGGCTGACCTACCTCAAATCGGGTCTGCTGCTGCCGCGGGATCCGGAGATTGATCCCTCACCCGAGGAATTGGCCCTGCGCCTGCAGATGCGTCTGGAACGGCTGAATGCGATGCGGGAATCGGGGGCGCGGCTGCTGGCCCGGGACCGGGTCGGACGGGACGTCTTCATACGCGGCGCACCGGAGGGCCTGCGGGTGGTCAAGGAGCGGCAGTGGCAGGCGGAATATTACGACCTGATCGCGGCCTACTCCCGCGTCAAGGTGCGCAGTGCACCCGCCATCCACATTGTCCGGCAACGCATGGTTATGACACTGGAAGATGCGCTGCAGCGGGTATCGCTGATGCTCGGCGAAGCGATCGACTGGATGGATATTCGCCATTTTCTGCCGCCCGGGGCGCCGCCCGAGCTGCGCAAATCGGCGCTCGCATCCAGCTTTCTGGCAACACTGGAACTGGCCCGGCAGGGAAAGCTGGAATTGCAGCAGGAAGGCAGCTTTACGCCGCTACGCATAAAGGCAACGACACATGGGTAAGGACGATATGGAAGACACCAGCCTGATCGAACCGGAAGCCGGAGACATGGATATCGGCAAGCGCGCCGTCGAGGCGACGCTGTTTGCATCGGAAAAACCGATGACCATCGCCGATATCAAGGCCTATGTCGGAGACGAACTGGATATCAGGCAGATATTGGCAGACCTGCAGGACGATTTTCAGCATCGCGGAATCGTTCTGACCAGAACCGGCGACCGTTGGCATTTCCAGACCGCCCAGGATCTCTCGCACCTTCTGCGCCGCGAACGCGCGGAGTTGCGCAAGCTCAGCCGCGCCGGCATGGAGACGCTGGCCATCATCGCTTATCATGAACCGGTCAGCCGCGCGGAAATAGAGGCTATCCGGGGCGTTCAGGTAGCCAAGGGTACGCTCGACGTGCTGATGGAAGCGGGCTGGGTGCGCCCTGCCGGCCGTCGGGAAGTTCCGGGTAGACCGCTGATCTACGCGACGACGGTCGAATTCCTGACCCATTTCGGCTTGCAAAGCCGCAGGGATCTGCCCGGTATCGATGATCTGAGGGCTGCAGGACTGCTTGATCCCGTCGACCTCGTGCTGGAGCAGATGGAATTGGAAGCCGAGGCGGAAACCGACTCCGATCAGGGTTCCGAGGAGCCCGCTGTGGAAGAGTTTGCTGACGATGACGGTGTTTTGCTGGAAAACCGGAACGAAAGCGCTTAAATAGGATGCATAAGGAGAATATCGCATGCAACCGAGTATTTGGCAGATTTTAATTGTAGCGGCGCTGGTGCTGATTCTGTTCGGTCGCGGCCGGATTTCCGAAATGATGGGTGACGTCGGCAAGGGCATTCGCTCTTTCAAGCAGGGCATCACCGAGGAAGAAGCGAACGCTACCAAGCCCGCCCAGCAGATTGACAGCAAGACCGGCGACACGTCGGCCGAGACCAGCAAAACCGCTGACAAGACGGCCGGTTGATCCGGCTGGCCTTTGGACTGAGGGCCGCATAGATAATGTTTGACCTTTCGATATCCGAGATCGCGATTATCGCGATTGTTGCCACTGTTGTCATCGGGCCCAAGGAATTGCCACGGGCGCTGGCGACCGCTGGCAGATGGATGGCCAAAGCACGCGGCGTCATGGCCAATTTCCGCACCGGGCTGGATGCCATGGTCCGCGAAGCCGAGCTGCAGGAGATGGAAAAGAAATGGGCCTCGGAAAATGACCGCATCATGCGCGAGCATCCGGCCATTCCCGGCGACAGCGAAGGTCAGGAGCCACAGATGGAGCCGCTGGACGGACCATCGGCGGACACATCCGAACCATCGGACCCTGTCGATGACCGGCCCGAACCGCCGCCTGCCGGCGACGCCAAGCCATGAATGATCCAAGCAAGCCCGATCTCGATGACAGCAAGGCACCGCTGATCGAGCATCTGATCGAGCTTCGCCAGCGGCTGCTCTGGTCGGTCGCCGCGCTGGCTGTCGCCTTTCTGATCAGCATATTTTTCGCCGACGAGATTTTCGGCATATTGGTACAGCCGCTGACCGATGCCTTTCCGGCGGGTGAGGGCAAGCTGATTTACACCAAACTCTACGAAGCCTTTTTCGTCGAGATAAAAGTTGCGATGTTCGCGGCCTTTTTCCTGGCCTTTCCGATCATCTCCAACCAGCTCTGGGCATTCGTGGCGCCGGGTCTATATGCCAACGAAAAAAAGGCATTCCTGCCTTTTCTGATTGCAACGCCCCTGCTGTTCATGGCCGGGGCATCGCTCGCCTATTACATCGTGATGCCTACAGCGTTCCGATTTTTTCTGGGATTTGAAGGAACGGTCGGTGGCCTGCAACAGGAAGCTCTGCCGGCGATGGGCGATTATCTGTCGCTGGTGATGCAGTTCATCCTTGCGTTCGGGGTATGCTTCCAGCTGCCTGTCCTGCTCTTGCTGCTCAACCGGGCGGGTATTGTTAGCCGTCAGCAGCTGAAGGGTATGCGCCGCTATATGATTGTCGGGGCTTTCGCGCTCGCCGCGATCCTCACGCCGCCGGACGTGGTATCGCAACTGATGCTCGGGATCCCACTGATCCTGCTCTACGAGGTCTCGCTGTTGATCATGTGGTTCACCGACCGCAGGAAGAAAAGCGAAATCGTTTCTTCCTGATTCGTCCGGTGGTTCGATCCATTGGTATGAGTCTGTCGAACCACGCCTGTCTGTCAGGACCGTCGTTCGACACACTCAGGCCTAATGGTTATCAATCAATGGCTCTCTCGCCAGCTTCGCCTACAGATTCAATATCCCGGCCTGCACCTTTGACGGTGTTGCAGGCGCTCAAAACAAGCATGGAAGAGATCAAGATCGCAACGGTAATTTTCTGCATTTCAAAATATCCTAAAAACTGAACTTTGCACTGACGCGAATATCACGTCCTGACAAGGGTACATAGTCTTTAGTGAACGAGGCATGACGACGGGCGTTGACGCCGAAGATATTGTTGGCCGAGGCGAGCAGCGTGATATTGCCATCCTTGCCAAACGGACGCCACGCAGCCGAGGCATTGACCATGGTGAAGCTGTCGGTCGTTGTTTCGAATGCAGCGACCTTGTTCTGACTTGCGGACCATTCGACTTCGGCCCGCAGATCCAGCCGGTCGCTCTCGGCCTTCAGTCCTCCGAGCAGGCGCAGCGGCGGGATACGAGGGATTGCGCCGCCGCCATTATCGATTTTGGCTCGAACATAGTCGGCCACGCCGTCGGCAACAAAGTCAAAGCCGCCGGCCCGCGCGAATACCACCGAAGCGGATGTTTCGAATCCATAATAGGTCGCGTCGCGCTGAAGATACTGGAAAACCGGCAATCCGTCTTGCTCTGCGCCGGTTTCCGCCTCGAAAATATAGTCGTTGAACAGGTTCGCGTAGATCGTCGCGCTCAACTGGACATCATCGCTGTCCCAGCGTGCGTAGAGCTCGCCGCCCCAGCTCTTTTCGGTAATGAAATTTGGATTGCCGATCTCGAAGGCCTGGGTTGCGATATGCGGACCGTTTGAGAGCAATTCCTCGGCGGAGGGCGCGCGTTCGGACCGCGAGAGATTTGTACCGATTTTGATCGCGCTGTCGTCCGGGGCATAGGCGAGGCCGATTGCGCCGGACAGGGTATTGAAACTGCGATCGAAGCCGATGCTGTTGGCAGAAATGCCGGTCTGGTCGAAGCGCATTGCGCCCTCCGCTTCCCAGTTCCCCAGATCGACCTCCTGCACCGCAAACAGCGCCCAGCTTTCAATGCTGTTCTTTGGCACGAAGGCTTCCGCGCCAATGGCGTTGAAATCGCGCACCAGAACTTGTGATCCGATCACGCCCCGCCAGCCATTGTGCTCGGCCTGCACCAGTTCGGCTCGCGCTTCGATCCCGGATACCGAGAAGACCGTGCCGATCTCGTCGCCTTCGAATTCGGTATGCTCATAGTCGGAATAGCCCGCCCGGAAATTCAGCGCCTCGAAAAAGCCGCCCAAGTTCACGCCACCGCGCAGATCGGCCCGGATCTGCCTGAGACCGATGGTTACCGGGCCTTCCTCTTCGCCTTCCGCTTCTTCCCCGCCATGCGCATGGCCGCTGCCGGGGCGTGCAGGAACGCCATAGTCCGTGTCATAATAGCTGACCGAGAAACCGAGATTGCCGCCGTCGTCGATAAAGGCAATTCCGGCACCGGCGGTCTCGGTCCGGCTGGCGGTATTGGGGACACGGCCGCTGAGATTCGCGGTGTCGGTCAGTTCGGCGGCTTCGTCTGCATGGCCTTCCTCGGTCTCTTCCGCAGCTGCGGCAAGCACCTCGGCGCGCAGGGCGGGGGACAGCACAAAGCCCGGCACCCGGACATCATCCGTATCGCGGAAGCTGCCGTCGGCATGGATCACCAGCTTCGGGGTCAGCGGTACATCGACCGACCCGGCGATGCTCCAGTCATTGGCAGCGCTGCCATAGCCGCCGACCGCGTCGAGATGGACGGCATCATCGGGAATGTCGCGCGGGATGCGCTTGTCGATCACGTTGACCGCGCCGCCGATCGCATCGCCGCCGAACAGCAATACCGCCGGACCGCGCAGCACCTCGACTCGCTGGGCGGTCAGCGGGTCGATTGTTACTGCGTGATCGACCGAGGTGTTGGACGCGTCCAGTGAGCCGATGCCGTCGGTCAGCACGCGCACCCGAGGCCCCTGAAACCCGCGCAGGACCGGGCGTGACGATCCCGGTGCAAAGGATGTTGACGACACGCCCGGCAGACCGGTCAGGCTGTCACCGATCTGACCGCGCAGATCTTCCGCCAGTTCGTCCCCCGACAGCACCGACGTTCCGGCCAATATGTCGAGATGTTCGACATAGGGCGCGGTGACCACAATCATGTCATCATTGTGAAAATCATCCTCCAGCCCGCGTTCCGCCCGCTCGGACGGTATTTTGTCTTGCTGGGCGAGGGCAGGGGTGGCGGGCAGCGCCAGAATTGCGGCGGATATTGGCAGTAGTTTTTTCAAGGCAATACTCATTTGGCTGGAGGAACAACATCAATCTCAGGCCGTCACGTAGAAGTTATGATATAATATAACAATTTATTTTTGCCCTGCTTCGACGAACCGAATGAATTTTGCTGTAAATTGCAGTTGATGGGATAGGAAAGCCGCTTTGGCAGGTGGAGACAATCTTTCCTCCCTGCCGCGAAGCGATGGCGAGGTGGCAGCCGGAACGGCTGACGGAGGGGCCCCTCCACCACGCTGCGCGCGGCCCCCTTCCCCAAAACTTAGCTTCGGGAAGGATATATTGACTTGCACCGCTCTTCCCTTCTTAACATAAGAACCTCATGACCTTCACCAAGACAATTCTCCTCCTCGGTTCCGGCGAACTGGGCCGCGAATTCACCATATCGGCCAAGCGGCTCGGTGCCTATGTGATCGCCTGCGATTCCTATGACCATGCGCCGGCGATGCAGGTCGCCGATGCCAGCGAGACCTTCTCGATGCTCGACGGCGATAAGCTCCGCGCCGCGATCGAAAAGCATCAGCCCGACCTGATCGTGCCCGAGGTCGAGGCGATCCGCACCGAAATCCTC
>TARA_R110002124_G_scaffold100107_8_pt1 | contig 10192 bp, 8 predicted proteins | sample TARA_R110002124 | Tara Oceans TARA_R110002124 (sample SAMEA4397445) | marine metagenome | biome: Polar Biome; feature: [SRF] surface water layer (ENVO:00010504); material: water (ENVO:00002006), including particulate matter (ENVO:01000060) such as... | depth 5 m | reverse complement strand
CTGCTGCGCCGCTTCGTCAAAAGCGACCTTGCTGAGCTCAATGCAAAAAATGTGCGTATCCGGATTATCGGATCTCGCCAGAACCTGCCTGCGGATGTCGCCAATTATCTGGTTGAGGCGGAAAACACGACGGAAGCAAATACCGGTCTGACACTGGTCGTCGCCTTCAATTACGGGTCCAGAGACGAAATCAGCCGTGCCGCGCAACGGCTCGCGGAAAAAGTTGCCGCAGGCCTGCTGAAACCACAGGACGTCGATGAAGCGGCTATTTCCGCTGAACTGGACACCGCCGGCCTGCCGGATCCGGATATGCTGATCCGCACTTCCGGTGAGCATCGGCTGAGCAATTTCCTGCTGTGGCAGAACGCCTATACCGAATTTATCTTTATTGACGTCTTCTGGCCGGATTTCTGCGAGGAGGATTTTGACAATGCGCTGCAGATGTATGCCAAGCGGGACCGGCGGTTCGGCAATGTCTGTGCCACCAAAAGTGTTGTCTGATGCAGCCCCAGCCATCTGAGCAGCCCGGCTTTATGAAGAGCAATCTGTTTGCGCGGATTTGTTCGGCGCTGGTTTTGGCACCTGTCGTCTTGATCGCCGGTTGGCTCGGCGGTTGGCCTTTTATGCTGCTGGTGCTGGCCGTCTCTGCGGCTGTCAGCTTCGAATGGCTGCGGATCATCGTTCCGGGTGCCACGCCGCTGGCCGTAATCCTCATGCTCGGCCTTGTCCTCGCCAGTCTCTATCTGTTTGCAGTCAGCTCGTTGCAGACAGCATTCTGGCCGGTGTTTCTGCTGTTCGGCGGCATTGTTGTCGCCGGCTATGCTTTGGACTTGAAACTCTGGTTGGGAGCTGGCTTCGCCTATGCGGTTTTGCTGGGTGCCGCTTTGCTGATGATCCGCAACGATCCCGGCCTCGGCTTGACGGCTCTCGGGTTCGTCGTCGCCATTGTCTGGGCAACCGATATTTTTGCCTATATTGTCGGTCGAATTCTCAAAGGGCCAAAGCTGTGGCCAGCGATCTCGCCCGGCAAGACCTGGTCAGGGGCGCTTGGCGGTCTGTGCGCGGCAATCGCAGCCAGCGCCGCGTTTTACGGCCTGATCGACGCTGTATCTTTGACGCGGCTGATCCTGACCGGACTGATGCTGTCGATAGCCTCGCAATGCGGCGATCTGTTTGAAAGCTGGATCAAAAGGCGGTTCAAGGTCAAGGATGCTAGCCATCTGATCCCCGGTCATGGCGGCGTTATGGATCGTGTCGACGGGCTGGTCTTTGCTCTGATTGCCGCATTGTTGCTGGTCTGGCTGACAAGTGGCAATCTCGATCAGCCGGCAACAACACTGCTGCTTGGACCGCTCTGAATGACGTTGCAGCGCAAGGTCAAGACCATCACGCTGCTCGGCGCCACAGGATCTGTCGGTGCCAGTGTTCTCAGTGTTATCGACAATCAGCCCGGCCGCTTTCAGCTTCACGCCGTAATCGCCAACCGCTCCGCGTCAAAACTTGCACAAATCGCCATTGCCGGAAGTGCCAGGATTGCTGTTTTGGCGCAGCTGGAAGAACTGCCTTTGCTGAAGGATGCCTTGGCCGGAACCGGCATAGCGTGCGATGCTGGCCCGCAGGCCGTTGAAGCTGCGGCCGCGCATCCGGTCGATCTCGTCGTCGCTGCGATTGTTGGAGCCGCAGGCATCCGGCCCACCTGGGCCGCTCTGCAGGCCGGCAATCAGATTGCACTGGCGAACAAGGAATGTCTGGTCTCTGCGGGCAATTTGTTCATGGAAGCCGCGCGCCGCCATAAAAAGCCGATCCTGCCGATGGATTCCGAACACAATGCCATCTGGCAGGTGTTCGAAGCTGCGAACCGGAGCGCCGTGGAAGCCATTACGATTACAGCGTCAGGCGGGCCGTTCCGCACATGGACGAAAGAAGCGATTGCTTCGGCGACGCCGGAACAGGCGCTGAATCATCCCATTTGGGAAATGGGTGCAAAAATCACGATCGATTCCGCGTCACTTATGAATAAGGGACTGGAACTCATTGAAGCCAAATATCTATTTGGCTTTGGCGCGGAACAGCTGCGTGTCCTTGTCCACCCCCAGTCGATTGTTCACGGACTGGTCCATTATGAAGATGGTTCGGTGCTGGCACAACTGGGCTGTGCGGATATGCGCGTACCGGTGGGGTATTGTCTGAACTGGCCGGAACGCGGACCCTCTCCGGCACAAAAACTCGATCTTTCCACAATCGATGCCCTGATATTCGAGGCGCCGGACCTGGTGCGTTTCCCTTGCCTGCAACTGGCTTATGATGCGATGGCGGCCGGGGTATGGGCGACCTGCGCACTCAATGCGGCAAACGAAGTGGCGGTTGCCGCTTTTCTCGACAAAAAGATTCCTTTTGGCGGCATCGCGCATATTGTTGACAAGGTTTTGCAGGACACAGGTCGGCAGTCAGGCTTGACCGCGTTTTCAAGCATTGATCAGGTTATAGAGAGCGATCTTGTTGCGCGCCAACGCGCCAACACATACCTTGAACAGATGGTGTGGTAGGATTCGTAGCATCACGTTTATATTTTTGGAAAAGTGACATATGGATTTTTTGACCAGCCTTCCTGGCCTTGGTTCCGGGTTCCTCGGATATGCATTGCCGGCGTTGTTTGTCTTTACAGCGGTGGTGTTCTTTCATGAACTTGGCCACTATTTTGTTGGACGCCTGTGCAATGTTGGAATTGACGCTTTTTCGATTGGGTTTGGCGGTGAAATGGTTGGGTATACCGACAAGCATGGCACTCGCTGGAAATTGTGCTGGATACCGCTGGGCGGATACGTCAAATTCCGTGGCGACGAAAACGCCGCCAGTGTTCCTGATAATGCAGCGCTTGACGCCATGGCTGACGAGGAACGCAGCCTGACATTGGCGGGCAAGCCGGTCGCACAGCGGGCAGCCGTTGTCGCAGCAGGCCCACTGGCCAGTTTTCTGCTGTCTGTATTCATTTTCGCCGGGATGTTCATCTTTCTCGGCAAACCTATCATTCCCCCGGTTGTCAGCGAAGTCATGGAGGGCAGCGCCGCAGCGGAAGCCGGCCTTCAGATCAAGGACCGGATTCTGGCTGTCGATGGGGTCGCTGTTGAATCGTTCACGGATCTGCAGCGCATCGTTACAGCCAATGCGGATCGGGAGCTTTCGCTTCTATTGGCGCGGGACGGGGAAGACGTCACGGTTGTGGCGATACCACGCCGCCAGGAATTGACCGACCGGTTCGGCAATACGCAGCGCGTAGGTGTGCTGGGTATTCGCCAGAGCGCGCAACGCGAAGATATCATAGTCAAGCAGTTCAATCCCGTTACCGGTCTGATCGAGGGTGTCAAGGAAACGAGCTTTATCGTCACCCGGACGCTGGATTATCTGTGGGGCATCGTAACAGGGCGTGAATCTGCCGATCAACTCGGCGGTCCGATACGAGTGGTCAACATCTCCAGCCAGGTTGCGGCGATCAGTTTCCTGGCGCTGCTTAATCTGACTGCTGTCCTGTCAGCCAGTATCGGCCTGATCAACCTGTTCCCGATTCCGATGCTTGATGGTGGCCATCTGGCGTTTTACGCAATTGAGGCCATTCGTGGAAAACCGTTGAGTGACAGGGCACAGGAATATGGCTTCAGGGCTGGTCTGGCACTGATTCTGTTGCTGTTCCTGTTTGTGAACTGGAACGACATCAACTTTCTCATGGGATCTTAACCATGACGGCAATTTTGGGCGATAGATTGCTGAATCCGTGACCTGTTTGCAACGCAGTTCACAAATCAGCAAAGCAATTCGCTCTATGGCTTGAACACGGGCTAAAACCCTGTAAAACAAGTCATCAGTGTTAAATTGAGTCCGGCTGATGTGTCTCTGTGTGTTCAGGGAAGCAACATCCGGCAAAATCAGGCAAGTGGCCGTAGGTAGTTTATGTTTTCAGGTCTTCGCAAAGTCGCTGTTCTCGCGGCCCTCTCGTTGGTTCTAACTGTTGTTTCCAGTCTGCCCGATTTGGGTTCAGGCAATGGCGCAGCCTACGCGCAAACTGCGGGCAGGGTTGTGGTTGAAGGGAATCAGCGCGTTGATGACGACACCATCCGAGCCTATCTGTCGGTTCGGTCCGGTCAGAGTTATTCTGCGGTTGATATCGACGAATCGCTCAAGGCTCTGTTTGCAACCGGCCTGTTTGCAGATGTTCAGATCGAGCGTCGCGGCAACACGCTGGTTGTCATTGTCGAGGAAAATCCGATTCTCAACCGCGTGGCTTTTGAAGGCAATGACCGCCTCAAGGACGATGCGCTGGAAGCCATTGTGCAGAGCAAACCGCGCGGCGTTTTCACCCGTGCGAAGGTTCAGACCGATACACAACGTGTTCTGGAAATGTACCGCCGCTCCGGGCGCTTTGATGCAAGCGTCACACCGAAGGTGATTGATCTGGCGCAGAACCGGGTCGATCTCGTGTTCGAAATCAACGAATCTGCCAAGACCTCGATTTCCCGTGTCAGTTTCATCGGCAACCGTGCTTTCAGCGACGGCAAGCTGCGTGAAGTAGTAGACACCAGCCAGAAAAACTTTTTGAGTTTCCTGAGCGGCAATGACATTTACGATCCCGACAAGCTGAATGCCGATCAGGAGCGTCTTCGCAACTTCTATTACCGTAAGGGCTATGCTGACTTCCGTATCATTTCAGCAGTTGCTGATCTTGATCGGGAACGTAATCGTTTCTTTGTGACCTTCACGGTAGATGAGGGCGAGCGCTACAAATTCGGTGAAATCGAAATCGATTCTGCCGTTGTTGGCCTCGAAGGTGATGCCTTGCGCAAAGTCGTGCTCACCAAGCCCGGCAAGACCTATAATGCCGAGCTGATTGAAAAGAGCCTCGAGGAAATCACTCTGGAAACCGCGCGCATGGGCTTTCCATTTATCCAGGTCCGTCCTCGCGGGGATCGTGATTACGAGCAGCAGATCATTCATCTGACCTATGTCATTGATGAAGGCCCTCGGGTCTATGTTGAGCGGATCAATATTCGTGGAAACACGCGGACCCGGGATTATGTCATCCGCCGCGAATTTGAGCTGGCTGAAGGTGATGCCTATAATCGCGTGCTGGTTGATCGTGCGGAGCGCCGTCTGAAACGTCTCGGATTTTTCAAGACAGTTCGCATAACCCGTGAACCCGGTTCTTCGCCCGACCGCATGATTCTCAATGTGTTCGTTGAAGATCAGCCGACAGGCGAGTTGTCCTTCGGCGCCGGGATTTCAACCGGTGACGGTCTGGTCGGCGACGTCTCGTTGACCGAAAAGAACTTCATGGGTCGCGGATACTTCGTCAAAGCATCGATCAGTGCCGGGTCAGACAAGCAGAATTATGATTTTGCCTTCACCGATCCCTATTTCCTGGGACGGCGGATGTCGGCCGGTTTTGACGTCTACAGCCGCTACAAGGAATATGACGATTACGAGACGGAACGAATTGGTGGCGGACTGCGCTTCGGCTTGCCGATCCGCGAAAATGTCGGCCTGGTGCTTCGTTACGGCATTGAAGAGGCGACCTCGACACTGACCGGTAGTGCAACAAACGTCACACCAGGTACGATGGCGGATATCTTAGCAGGACCGTTGCTGACTTCGTCCGTGGGCTACACTTTGACTTACAACACGGTTGACAGTCAGATCCTTCCGCGGGATGGCGAATTTGCACGCATCAGCCAGGATTTTGCCGGTGTCGGCGGCGACGTGAAGTATGTCCGTACCATCGGCGATGCGCGGATTTACCGTCAGCTGAATGCAGACTGGGATCTGGTTGGTTCCGTCAGTGTGAAAGCCGGTAATATAGAAGGTCTTGGCGAGGGTGTTCGGTCTTCCGACGCCTTCTTCAAAGGTGGCGAAAGCATTCGTGGCTTTAAATCCTACGGACCGCGCGATCTCCTCTCCGATGGTGCGATAGGCGGGAATAACTTCTGGACAGCTTCGGCGGAAGTCAACTTTCCGTTCTGGGGCCTGCCTGAATCCTTCGGACTGCGCGGCGCTGTGTTCGCTGATGCGGGCTCGCTATTCGGCGCTGAAGATCGTAAGGCCGGTGTTATCCCTGCGAATTTCAAGGATGAAGCGTCGATCAGGTCGTCTGTTGGCGCAAGTGTTCTATGGCAAAGCCCATTCGGACCGCTGCGGGCCGACATCGCTCAGGTTTTAACCAGCGAAAATTATGATGAAGAACAATTCTTCCGCTTCGGCGGTGGAGCCAAGTTCTAATCAATCTCTGCTCAATTGGGCCGCCCTGTCGAAAGGCAGCGGCGGCCTTTTTCTTAAAGGGATAATGGCGTTTGTCAGATATCAGTTTTTTCGCAGCCCCGATTCCCGTGTCATTGCAGGAAATCGCTGATCTGCTGGGAGAGCCTGTTCCCCATGGCAGGGATGAAAGCCTCGTCATCCGAAATGTCCGAGCGCTGGATGAGGCAGGCAGCGGCGATGCCACATTTCTTGACAATCCCAAATATGTCGAGTTGCTGACCGGAAGTCAGGCCTCACTGATTTTCTGCAAGAAACGATATGCCGACAAAATTCCCTCCGGCAGCATCGGATGGATCACAGCCGCGCCCTATCATGCCTATGCGCGGCTGGCGGCACGGCTTTACCCCAGTGCTGTCATTGCCAATCCGCTGGTTGCCGCCGGACCGGATGATACAAAGATCATTCGCGGGCGCGTCCACCGCACTGCGCGTATGGAAGAGAATGTCGTCATTGAGCCGAATGCCACCGTTGGCGAGGATGCGGAAATTGGCTCGGGCACAGTTGTGGCAGCTGGTGCCGTGATTGGCCGGGGTGTCAGGATCGGCAGAGATTGTTTTATCGGCGCCAATGTCGTTGTGCAGCATGGCTTGCTGGGAAACCGCGTCATTCTGCACTCTGGTGTGTGTATCGGCCAGGACGGCTTCGGCTATGCCATGGGCGCTACAGGGCATTTGAAAGTACCGCAGATCGGCCGGGTTATCATACAGGATGATGTTGAAATCGGCGCCAATAGCTGCGTCGACCGAGGTACCAACCGGGATACCATTGTAGGCGAAGGCACGAAGATCGATAATCAGGTCCAGATCGGCCACAATGTGACGATCGGACGGCATTGCGTCATAGTTGGTCAGGTCGCCATCGCTGGCAGTGCCACGCTGGGAGATTTTGTTGTCATTGGTGGTCAGACCGGTGTTATCGGCCATGTCACCATCGGCGATGGTGCTCAGATCGCCGGTGTCAGCGCCGTTCATGGCGATGTGCCGCCAGGTGCGCGCTGGGGCGGCACTCCTGCCAAGCCGGTGCGGGAGTGGTTCAAGGAAGTCACACTGCTGACCCAATTAGCAAAAAAGGATATCGTTGCTGTGACGAAAACTGCTGCCGACACGGATGACAGTGCCAAACACACGACCGACAAAGACGGGGGGAACTGAAACTCATGAGCGAAACCACCACCACGGATCTGGGGTCTGCCGATATTCTCGACCTCCTGAAAGCCCTGCCGCATCGCTATCCGTTTCTGCTTGTCGACCGGTTGAAGGATATCGACGGAGACCAATCCTGCATCGGCATCAAGAATGTCAGCGCGAATGAACCTCAGTTCATGGGGCATTTTCCGGGGCAACCGGTCATGCCGGGCGTTCTGATGCTTGAAGGCATGGCTCAGACTGCGGGCGCGTTGTGTATCCGGGCGCAATCACCAGATTCCCCGCCCAGCCTTGTCTATCTCATGAGCATAGACAGAGCGAAGTTCCGCAAGCCGGTGGTGCCGGGAGATCAGATCGAATATCACGTTAAAAAAATTCAGAGCCGGGGCAGCGTCTGGAAGTTTTCCTGTGTTGCGAAAGTCGACGGGAAAAAAGTCTGTGAAGCCGACGTTTCTGCCATGCTGATTGATAAATAGGACCAATTGTGACCATTCATCCGACTGCTATTGTCCATCCCGACTGCAAATTGGGCCAGGACGTGACCATTGGTGCCTACAGTGTGATCGGTGAACATGTCGAACTGGGTGACGGCGTGAACATCCATCCCCATGTGATGGTTGAGGGACGCACGAGCATCGGCGAGAAAACAGAGATTTATCAGTTTTCAAGCATCGGCTCGCAGCCGCAGGACCTGAAATATGATGGCGAGCCAAGCCGTCTGGAAATTGGCTCGAATTGCAGAATTCGCGAACACGTCACCATTAATACCGGCACTGAAGGTGGCGGTATGCTGACCCGCGTCGGCAATCACTGCCTGATTATGACCGGGGCACACATCGCCCATGACTGTCAGGTCGGCCACCACGTCATTTTCGTCAACAATGCCACGCTTGCCGGCCATGCGACAGTTGGTGACCATGCCATTCTGGGCGGCATTTCCGCGGTTCACCAATTCGTCCGGATTGGCGAGCACGCCTTTGTCGGCGGCATGTCCGGGGTCGAGCATGATGTTATTCCCTACGGATCCGTGATCGGCAACCGGGCCCGGTTAGGCGGGTTGAACCTGGTCGGACTGCGGCGCAGGGATATTGACAAGGCCGACATACACGCCCTTCGCAACGCCTATGCACAATTGTTCATCGAAGAGGGTTCGTTCCAGGAAAGAGTAGATCAGGTATCGGAATCCTATCCGGACAGTCCTCTTGTGAAGAACATGATTGATTTCATCCGGGCCGGAAACGGCCGTCGCATCTGTATGCCGCGCTAGATCGATCCACAGTTACGTCGTATCATGACCCATTTGGGTATGGGCATTCAATCTAACCATGAAACGCTCCAGGCTATGAGAATTGCGTTGATCTGTGGCGGCGGTATCTTGCCAAAGAATGTCGCGCAAGCGCTGTTGAAGAAGCAATCGGATTTTGCAGTCATTCGCCTCGCAGGTGAGGCTGATACCGATCTCGAATTACCTCAATCAATCCCCGTCACGACAGTGGGCTGGGGTCAGATCGGCCGGTTTTTCCGCTTTCTGGAAGACCAGAAATGCAGCCATGTCCTGGCCGTGGGCGGTGTCACCAGGCGTCCTGACTTTTCGTCACTGAAGCTGGATTTCGGCGGGATCAAAGTGCTTCCCGAGGCAATTGCGACAGTCATTGGCGGCGATGACAAGGTGTTGAGCAACGTCGCTGCTGTGTTTGAAAAGCGCGGCTATCAGGTCATTGGCGTACTTGATGCCGCTGCGGAGATGTCCTGTCCGCAAGGTCTGGTTTCGCGCAATGCGCCCGCCGACAGCGCAGCTGCTGATATTGAACTTGCAACGCGGGCAGCCGCCGCGGCCGGTTCACTGGATATGGGGCAGGGCGCTGTCGCTGCCGATAACAGGGTCATAGCCATGGAAGGCCCGGAAGGCACCAGGGAGATGCTGCGCCGCGTCGCCACAATTCGCCAGCAGAAGCGCGCGCGCTGGAAATCCGGCCAAGGCGTACTCGCCAAACGGAGCAAACCTGGCCAGGATCTGCGCTTTGACGTTCCGGTTATCGGGCCTGATACGGTTCGTCAAATCAAGGATGCCGGCTTGGCGGGCATTGTGGTTGAAGCAGGCCGGGTGCTGTTGCTGGAACGCGAGGAATTGCTGCGCGTCGCAGAGCAGGAATCTGTGTTCATTCAGGGGATCGTCTTTCATCCACCGGCCGGACAATCATGAAACCCTTGCGGATTGCAATTATCGCAGGCGAGGAATCCGGCGATCAGCTGGGTGCCGAACTTATGTCGAGCTTGCGCGCCCGCCACAAGGGTGATCTGGAGTTCAGCGGTGTCGGCGGCACGCTGATGCGTAACGCAGGGCTGGACAGTCTGTTTCCCCTGGCACAGATCGCGGTTATGGGCTTCAGCGCCGTTCTGGCGCGGCTGCCAGCAATCGTCAGACTTGCCTACCGTCTGATAGACCATATTGTCGCGTTCAAGCCCGATATCCTGGTGATCATCGACAGTCCTGATTTCACCCATCCGGTGGCCCGTCGGGTTCGCCGCAAGATACCAGACCTGCCGGTTCTTGACTATGTGTCGCCAAGCGTGTGGGCCTGGCGCTCCGGGCGGGCGCGCAAAATGACCAATTATATTGATCACGTGCTGGGCATCCTGCCATTTGAGCCGGCGGCCTATGTCAGGCTAAATGGCCCCGTCTGCACCTATGTTGGACACCCGTTGGTGAGCAAGATTTCTTTGGCGAAGCAAGCTGCCGTCGC
>TARA_R110002124_G_scaffold97713_4_pt1 | contig 10200 bp, 10 predicted proteins | sample TARA_R110002124 | Tara Oceans TARA_R110002124 (sample SAMEA4397445) | marine metagenome | biome: Polar Biome; feature: [SRF] surface water layer (ENVO:00010504); material: water (ENVO:00002006), including particulate matter (ENVO:01000060) such as... | depth 5 m | reverse complement strand
CCCCAGCTGATCATCAATACTGCAATGAAAATGCAGAAAACCAACCAACGCCATTCGGTACACCTTTGTACAAAACGTTTGTATTTACCGTTAACGAAACCAAAAAAACGTTTATTAAAACGCGCACGCCAACTGCTTTCTTTGACGGGAGTAAACTTCATGTGGGCTAAATGCGCAGGCAAAATCAGTTTCGACTCCACAAGACTGAAGACCAGACACAAGATCACTACACAGGCGATAACATAAAAGAACTGACCTTCAGGACCGGTGGAAAACAATGCCGGCGCAAATACGGCTATGGTAGTTAATACCCCAAACGTCGCAGGCGTGGCTACACGTTTTGCGCCGCGAATAACGCTTTCGGCCCCACCACCTGATTCTTCGATTTCGCTGTAGGCACTTTCGCCAATGACAATGGCATCGTCCACCACTATCCCTAGCACCATAATAAATGCGAATAAGGACAAAATATTAATGGTTACGCCAAATACTGGCATCATCATGATGGCGCCTAAGAAACATACGGGTAAACCAAGCATGACCCAAAAGGCTAACCTGAAACGCAAGAATATGGTCAGCATCAAGGCCACTAAAACGGCGCCCTGAATGAGGTTGCTAAGCATCATGTCTAAGCGAGCATTCAGGTAGTACGTCATGTCCACCAGGATCTTAAGTTGCAGACCAGACGGCAGCGTTTTGTTGCGCATTTCTATATAGTCTTTTACCGTTTCGGACACTGGGATGGTGCTTTGATCTTTGGTGGCTTTTACCGACATATATATGGCGTTGACACCGGAATATTTGTAGTAACGTTGGCCTTCAACAAAACCATCTTCTATGGTCGCAACGTCGCCTAATAAAACTTTAGCCCCTGTTTCACTGATCTTAATCGGGATATGCCGGAATTCATCGCCGCTGTACATTTGGTTTTCAACCCGAACGGCGACTATGCCCGACTCGGTGCGCAGTTCACCGGCAGAAATATTCGCTGAATAGTTACGGATCGCCTGTGAAACATCACTTAGGGTTAAATTATACTTACGCAGAATGTCTGGTTTGATCTCAATCGCTATTTCATCTTCCGGTGCATCTACGCTAACCAAAGACACGTTTGCGAGCTGCAATAATTCATCTTCTATTTTCTTAGCAATAGGTTTGAGTTGCGTAATAGGCAAATCACCGACCAAAGACATCTCAATCACGTCCTGTTGGAACTCGATTTGTGAAATATCGGGTGGCTCCATATCGGCAGGGAAGGTGGCAATACTGTCTACTCTGGCTTTCACCTTGTCGAGTACGTCTGTTAGTTTTTTGTCTTTTTGAATTTCAAGAGTCACGCGGCCTGTGCCACGAAACGCTCTTGACGTCGCTTTTTTGATCTCGGTGATGTCTTTTAACGACTCTTCGATTTTGATCAAAATACTTTCTTCAATTTCTTGCGGAGAGGCACCGCGGTACACAGCGCTGATATTGATATAGTTAATCTCAATATTCGGGAACATTTGGCGCTGTATGGTGAAATAACTAAACAGACCCATGATAATGATAAAAATCATCATCAAATTAGCGGCGACTGAATTATTGGTAAAAAAAGCAATTAAGCCCGTTTGCTTGGGTTCTTGACCGCCGGATTGGCTTGGCTCTTCATGGGGCACGTTGGGGCGAGGCGTTACGTCTTCAGTTGACATAGTATCTCCTACTTCGCTTTTTGAGCAGTTAGCTCATTAGCAGCCTTCACGCCGGCAATCTTGACTTCCATACCCGTTTGCGGATATTCCGGCAGGGTAGTGACTATGTTGTCGTTGTCAGATATGCCTTTACTGATCAGCAAGAAAGCCCCTTCTTCGCGCAAAATTTCGACTTTCTTAGGTTGAAGCTTATTGTCTTTGTCCATTACCCAAACAGTTTTGTTATTCACTAAGGCTTGGGGCAAGCGATATATATGATCAAGCGTGCGTCCTGGGAAGCTAACCTGTACATAGTTGCCAAACTTTAAGGCGGGCATATTACTTTTCAGGCTATAAGGGTCGTTTACGCGAACCACTAACTGGCTCATACGCGTGGCTTGATCAACCACTCCCAAATCGCGGGAAATTAAACCCGTGCGTTCAATCGGGTTGTACCCATTGGTGGTCACTTTCGCTTGTTTTTCTGCTAGGTCGTCCGGTAAAAATTCACGATCAAAACCGGCAATAGGGAATATAATTTCAGCTGCTTCTACATTGTATATTTCACCTATTGTGGTGCCTAGGCCTATAAACTGACCGACACCAATACTGCGACTGACCACAAGGGCGTCGTAAGGTGCGATGACTTCACAATTGTCTAAGTCGCGCTGGGCTATTTTCAAACCCGCTTGGGCAGATTTTAAATTAGCTTGTGCACTGAGCAATTGCGGTTTGCGCAAATAAAGATCTGATACCTTACTGCTGGCCAACCCTTTGGCTTCTTGTTTCGCGACGTCGGCGCGGGCTTGTTCTTCTATCAACTGGGCTTGCGCCAAGCTTACATTGGCTTCGGCTTGTAACAAAGCGGCTTCATAGGCGTCTTTTTCAAGACTAAACAAGGTACTGCCACGCAGTACTAAACCGCCAGCGACAAAATTGGGGTGCCAACTGATGACTTCACCTGACACTTGGGCGGAAATCATAGTGCGTTCAAGTGGCTGAACTTCTCCATAATTGGAAATAACCACTTGGTAATCTTCAGCCTGGGCCGTTTCAACTGTAATCGTTGGGCGAGTATCGACAACCTCTTTTTTCTCATCTTCTGAAGCACTGACTTCAATCAATGTCATTGCGCCAAAACCGACGAAAAGAGCAAGAAAGGGGAATAGAACCTTCATCCATCTATTGTTCATGGGGGGGTAAAACCTTATTTGTGTGTTTATTTATTATTATAGTTAGCTGTTATACGTAGATAATAATCCAACGTATCATTCAACGGGTACTGGTAATTGTAAACAAACGTGAGTATATCGATTAACATCTGTCTTTCCTAATTTCTTATTAATATTTTCACCGTTAAATTGAGACGAGCTGTGATTTAAATTTGAGTGAAATTAACATCTTAACTATGCCAAACTAGACAGATATTTAATACGGGACTTTAGTCATGCTTAACGTCAATTTACGTCATCAATTTTACAAATTTGTTAAATCTTGTGCCCTGGTCATTTTGGGCCTGTGCCATTTCAATGCCTTTGCAGAAACGCAAAATGTCGCAGTGGATTTACCCCGTGTCGCTAAGCACATTAAGACGTTGGCATCTGATGCCTTTCAAGGTCGAGGCCCATTGACGGAGGGAGAACAACTGACCATTGATTATCTGGCTAAGCAATATCAGGCAATGGGGTTGCACGGGGCAAACACGAGTGACGAGCCATCGACGCCATTAGGGGCATATTTGCAAGCTGTGCCTATGGCGCAAATTACCCCAGATCAAAATATGACCTTGAAAATGGGTAATTTATCCTTTGTATCGGGTCGTGATTTTACCGCTCGCACCGAGCAAATTAATCCAAAAATAGAACTGGTAGATTCCCCTGTCGTATTTGTCGGGTACGGCATTAACGCCCCTGAATACCAGTGGAATGACTATGCTGATATTGATGTAGTTGGCAAGACGGTGATTGTGTTGGTGAACGACCCTGGGTTTGCTACGCAAAACGCAGAATTATTTACCGGTAATGCCATGACCTATTATGGCCGCTGGACATATAAATACGAAGAGGCAGCCCGTCAAGGCGCGAAAGCCGTGTTGATCGTGCACGAAACGGCTCCGGCTGCTTATCCGTGGAGCGTGGTGGAAAGCTCGAATACTGGCAGTAAATATACCTTGGTCGACAGTGAGCAAAATAAATCTAAGTTACCCATAATGGGATGGTTGCAATTAGCGGCCACCGAACAAGTTTTCAAACAATCTGGCCTCGACTACCAGCAGCTCAAGCAGCAAGCCTTGCAAGCCGACTTTAGCCCGTTAACCCTTAAACAAAGCGCCAATCTGACCCTCAACAATACAATTAGTCGTGCGACCTCGCACAATGTTGTGGCAAAAATAAACGGCAGTAAATACCCAGACGAGTATGTATTAGTAGGTGCCCATTGGGATCATTTTGGAACCAAGCAAACGCCTGACGGGGATATTATTTATAACGGCGCAGTGGACAACGCATCCGGTGTGGCGGGTACCTTAGAAATGGCGCGTATTTTAATGGCAAAACATAAAGTAACGCCGTTTGAGCGCTCGATCTTATTCATTAATTTTACCGCAGAAGAAACGGGCTTAATTGGCTCAGAGCAATTCTCTAAAGGAGAGATTATTGCCACTAAAAACATGGTGGCACTGGTCAACATCGATGGCATGAACGTATTGGACAAAGTGGACTATATTCTGCAATACGGTGATGGCCTATCCGAAATGGAAGACTACTTAGCCAAGGCTGCTCACGCGCAAAAACGTAAGGCTAAGCTGGATCCTCGACCGCAAAACGGTTTGTTTTTCCGTTCAGACCATTTCTCAATGGCGAAACAAGGTGTGCCTAGCTTGTTATTTATGAGTTTGGGCGACACCGATCCTGACTATATCGCACATAAATATCATAAGGCTGAAGATGATTATTCAGCAGATTGGTCCCTTGGTGGGGTAGAACAAGATCTTGAATTAATGATCGATATAACCGAAACGTTAGCCAACTCGAGAGATTGGCCGAAGTGGAAAATGGATTCAGATTTCAAGACCAGTCGTGAAACGGATTTAGGGAAATAAGTAAAATGACTAACATTATAACAATTGTTCAAGGGGGGAAAATGAAGCTAAAGAGATTACTCATTACCGTCTTTACCCTACTGATGATGAGTGTATGCGCAAATAGCATGGCGGGTGATTTTGCAGACGGCCCCGTTATTTTTGGTTACGGCAAACACACGCCGGTGCAGCAAGACATGAAGCTCGAAAAAAGTGTCGAACTCAAGGTTGTCTTTGACGTCAGTCAGGCCAATAAGGATGGTGGGCTTAATCGCGGTTACGATAGTGTTGCACGTTTTTTAAATATGCATGTGGCCAATGGCGTACCCATCGAGAATATACACCTTGCGATTGTAGTGCACGGTAGCGCCACCAACGAGATGCGCAATGACAAAGCCTATAAAGCCAAATACGCAAAAGAAAACCCCAATATGGAATTACTTTCCAGGCTATTGAAAAACGGTGTACAAATTGTGCAATGTGGGCAATCAGCAGCCTACTATCAATTAGCTAACCAGGACATGATCCAAGGTGTTGATATGGTGTTATCAGCGATGACCGCTCACGCTATTTTGGCTCAAAATGGGTATAGCCAAAACCCATTTTAACGAGCTCAGGTCGCTCTATCTAACGACAATGGGAGGTGGATCTAGGTTATGCAAGATTCAGCCATTCAAATCGGTTTGCCTTGTGCCTATCCTCTGCTTTGTCAGTGGATAGGTGTGGCATTGGTCTGCGCGTTTATCGGCATACTCGTTGGGATCGTTTATTCGGTGCTAAAAGATAAAAAACGCCAACAGCTTAAGCGCAAACAGTTGCGCCAGCAGCGCAAGCAGAATCAGAACAACAAACAGGGTTCCAAGCACAGGCGGTCCTAACGTGTCAGCAAATTTTGAAACACGGGACACCATGCCTAAGCTGACTCAGCCAATTTTGTGATTCAACTTAGGCAATAATCGTTGAACCTAGCGTTGACAGATAAGTCGAAGTAAGGTTAATCCACTAAAAATTGAATTCTGCACAATGAATTAGACCTTCCGTGTGGGCAAGGTTGATTTATATGCCAATGAATTTCAATTCATTGGCTGGCGGGACACACCTGGGTATTATCACCCGCGTTAGATTATTGGGCTGGGTGCAATAAAGCTCTGTAATGACAGGTCTGGTATAATTCACAGGTACCTCTCATTTAATGACAAAGAGGAAATTATGAGTACATATCAAAAATCGATGGATGTTATTTCTACCCTGACCGCTGAGCAGTACCGAGTAACTCAAGAAAATGGTACTGAGCGTCCGGGAACCGGTGAATTACTCGATAACACCCAACCTGGAATATACGTAGATATAGTCTCAGGAGAGCCGTTATTTGCTTCTTCTGCCAAGTATGAATCAGGATGTGGTTGGCCGAGCTTTACCAAAGCGATAGATCCCGTCAACGTAACTGAAATTACCGATACGTCTTTGGGTATGACACGCACAGAAGTGCGCTCATCCCATGGTGATAGCCATCTTGGGCATGTGTTTACCGATGGGCCAAGGGAGCAGGGTGGTTTGCGTTATTGTATTAACTCGGCTTCTTTGCGTTTTGTGCATAAAGATGAAATGAAAAATGCAGGATATGAAGCTTATTTAGACCAAGTGGAGGACATTCTTTAATGGCAAATGAACGAGCAATATTGGCCGGCGGCTGTTTTTGGGGAATGCAGGACCTTATTCGTAAACGTCCTGGCGTGATATCAACTCGAGTTGGTTATACCGGCGGTGAAGTAGCCAATGCGACCTATCGCAATCATGGTCGACACGCTGAAGGTATCGACATCTTGTTCGACAATGAGGTGATAAGCTATCGAGAAATCTTGGAGTTTTTCTTTCAAATCCATGATCCAAGTACTGCAAACCGGCAAGGTAATGACACGGGTGCCTCTTATCGTTCCGCTATTTATTACCTTGGTGACGAGCAATATCAAGTGGCGTTGAAGACAATTGAAGATGTGGACGCGTCAGGTTTATGGCCTGGAAAAGTGGTGACTGAAGTGGAGCCCGCAGGCGACTTTTGGGAGGCGGAGCCAGAACACCAAGATTATTTAGAAGTACGACCAAATGGCTACACTTGCCACTTTCCCAGACCCGGCTGGAAGTTGCCCAGTGCTAAATGAGCTTAAATTCCGCAGCTGGTTCGTCCTTGCAATAAAGGACTGAACCAGTCTTTAGCACGGGAGCACTGAGCGCTTATTCCTTCGTGTGGCAAAACGCTCCTTGAGCACAAGCGCGATAAACACCTCATGCTGTCAATTCCAGCTTTAATAATTTGTTGTCATTTTGCCCAATCCCAGCGGTTAACAATTCGCCTAGCACATTAAGTGCAAGGCTTAATCTATGCAATGATCCCTAGGGTTGTCATGGTGTGATGCTGTAGTCATAACTATGCGTGCGGATTTTGAGATTGTTGCGCACCTACGCCACTCATGATATTGCTGTGAAAGGGTGATAGATGAATTGAAGAATTAATTTATGAAACGTTGCGCATTTTTGTCCACCGATAATCTCGAAGGTTACTTTGTTTACGATGAGTTGTTGTATGCACCGTTAAAACAGGTGGGCTGGCAGGTTGATGCGGTATCTTGGCATGACACTGAGGTTGATTGGAACACTTACGACGTAGTCGTGGTGCGCAGTACATGGGATTATCAACAACACGCCAAAGCGTTTATGCATTGTCTAACACGTATTGATGACTCCAGCGCAATATTAGCCAATAGCTTGAGATTACTGAACTGGAATGTGAGTAAAGAGTACTTACAAGACATTGCTAGCCAAGGGATCGCCGTCGTGCCAACTATTTGGTTGCAGGACTTCGATTTATCGTCGGTCAGTGGCGGTTTTGAGTATTTTGACTGTGAGCGCATCGTGATCAAGCCCCAGGTCAGTGCGAATGCAGATCACACCTACATGCTTGACCGCGAGCAACTCCTGGCACAAGCAAAAGCGTTAAAGTCGGTCTTTAGCGATCGGGCATTTATGGTTCAGCCGTTTATAGAAGCTGTGACCACGCAAGGTGAGTATTCGTTATTTTATTTTAACGGTCATTACAGCCACGCTATTTTAAAGATCCCAGAGCAGGGCGACTTCAGAGTGCAAGAAGAGCATGGGGGGCGCTTGCAAGCAGTGCAGCCAGATGAGGAAATGCTCACCCAAGCTCGCCACACGATGGCCGCTATGCCGGACGATGCACTGTATGCTCGTATTGATCTGCTGCGTTATCGAGGGGAATACGTGGTGATTGAAATTGAACTAATCGAGCCAAGCTTGTATTTCAATATGGATAGCGCCTCTCCCGGGCGCTTTGTTGAGGCGTTTGTCGAATCGTTTGGCATGGGCGAATAATATACTCTTTGTGAGTAACATCGAGGGTGGTATTCAAGCACTGCACAGCACTTTGTCAGTCGCCTTAGGTCAGCATAGCGGCGTAAGGGCCATTATTTTTAACCATACGGGTTGAAATAGCCGTATTAAATCGTTGTACACCGGGCAAGCGGCTTAACTGAGCGCGTAACAACTCATCGAATGCTTCTATGTCGCTAGCCAATATTTCCAGAACATAGTCGGAATCGCCAGTAACAGCATGACACGAGCGCACGGCTTTATGGGCATTAATGGCCTGTTCAAATGCCTGATAATGCTCAAAGTCCACTACTACGTGCACTAACGCGCGGATCGTCAGCCCTAACGCTTTAGGATTAAGCTGCGCACTGTAGCCCTCTATGACCCCAGACGCTTGTAGTTGCTGTACTTTGTTCCAGCATGGGGTTTTGCTCATGCCAATTTCATCCCCTAGGGCGGCGAACGACATTCTGGCATCTTGTTCTAGGGCGGTTACTATTTTTTGGGCGTTTTTATCCAACATGTGGTTTTTCATATGAGGTTATTTCCAGAACGATGTTCTTAAAAACTGTATTTAATCAGTATAAATAGAACAATGTTCAAAGGCGAGTGCTCTAGCATGTTTAGCTATATCAGCGTGTAAACGCCTAACGAGCAAATCGAGTGCCCTCTATGACTATACCGAACTCAACGAAATCGACTTTTCGTCAGAAATACCATACTTTATTGGATAATCCAGAGATGCTGGATTATGGGACTTACTTAAACTGTCAGCAGTTATTGAGTGCCCAGAAACCATTAACCGAACTGTGTAATGGCGACGAATTGCAGTTTCAAATTGTGCATCAGGTAGAAGAGCTGTGGATGAAATTGATGATCTATACCTTGGTTGATGTGCTGGAATATATGCAACAAGAAAATACTTTGCGCGTTGTTTCGTTAATGAAACGCGTCACATTTATACAACGCATGATGAGTCAGCAGCTGGATTTGCTGGAAACCATGTCACCCAAAGAATATCAACAAATTAGACTGCAATTGGGCAATGGCAGCGGCCAAGAGTCGCCTGGTTTTCGTACCTTACTCAAAATGCCGGAAGATATGTGGCAGGTCTTTGAGGCCCATTATTTAGTCGGACGTGGTAAATCCATCGAGCAAATCTATGATAGCCAATACAGCCATGACGACAGTTATATCTTGGCTGAATGTTTAGCGGAATTTGACGAGCAACTGCAAAAATTTCGTAATTTACATATGTTTTTAATTCAACGCTCAATCGGGCTTGAAGCTAAATCCCTTAAAGGCCGAGCGGTAACAATATTGGAAAACGGGGCTAAGCATCGTTTCTTTGCGCAATTGTGGGATATACGCAGCGCTATGACCAATACTTGGGGTCAAGCTTACGGCGAAATACGTGACTCAATTAGCGAGTCACAGAACGAAACGTCTGGATGCCCCTTTCATAGCAGTATTAGCAAGTAGGAGTCTCGAAATGCAAGATACCAATCGGCAATTTTCAGTGCCAAAAGGTATGTACTTACTGAGCCACTCAGTGGGTTGTCTACCCGTGCTGACCCGCAGTTCGGTCGCACAGAGTTACTTCGAGCCATGGCAGCAACATGGCGGAGACGCTTGGCCCCAATGGCTAAATATAATTGAACAATTCTGCCATGAATTGGCGGATCTATTTAATACCAGTGCAGACGATATTTGTCCGCAAAGCTCAGTATCTAATGGTTTGAGTCAGTACCTGCAAGCATTGCCGTTAAAGACTGCCCGCACTGTGTTAATGCACGCATCGGCGTTTCCTTCATTAGGATTTGCAGTGCAAGGGCTCGCCGCATATGGATTTAATTTAAAATTGATCGACAAGGATATCGATCCTAATGATTTGGATGCATGGCAGGCGCTTCTAACCGATGATGTGGCAGTGGCCGTTATCACTCATGTTCACTCCAACAGTGGTGTGTTATCGGACGTGGCTGGTATTGCGCAGTTGTGCCGGGCAAAAAATGTGTGCTGCGTAGTGGATGTGGCGCAATCTGCTGGTCTTATTCCTATTGACCTGCA
>TARA_R110002124_G_scaffold38253_2_pt1 | contig 10207 bp, 6 predicted proteins | sample TARA_R110002124 | Tara Oceans TARA_R110002124 (sample SAMEA4397445) | marine metagenome | biome: Polar Biome; feature: [SRF] surface water layer (ENVO:00010504); material: water (ENVO:00002006), including particulate matter (ENVO:01000060) such as... | depth 5 m | reverse complement strand
AGCCGGTCCAACATGTCGGTGCAGCAGCGCACCCATGCCGCCGTGCTGGCGCTGCTGAGCGCCCGCGATTTCGACGCCCTGATCCGCGTCGTCAATGACGATCTGGCCCGGATTCTCGACGTGGATATCGTCTGCGTCGGCTATGAGCCGTCGAACAACCCGCTGTCTTGGCTGGTCTCGCCGGAAATCACCGACCTGAAACCGGGGCTGGTCGATGCCCTGTTGGGGTCGGGCGGGGCGGCCAAGCTGTACCGCGACATCGCCGACGACGGATCCGTGTTCGGCGCCGCCGCCGGTCTGGTGCAGTCGGCCGCCGTGGCGCGCCTGCGCCCCGGCCCGCGCACGCCCGTGGGCCTGATGGCGCTCGGCTCGCGCTCCGATTCGTTCTTCCAACCGGGTCAGGGCACGGAACTGGTGGTGTTCCTCGCCCGCGTGCTGGAAAACTGCATCGAGCGCATGCAGGAACCTTCGATGTGACCTTGATGCCGGAGCTGACCTGCGATCCTGCCCTGGCGGCCGCGGCGTCGCGCTGGCGGGACTGGTTGGCCCACGAAAAGCGTTATTCCAAACACACCCTTGCGGGATACCAGCACGACCTTGCCGGGTTCCTGCGCTTCATGGCGGACCATCTGGGCGGGCCGCCGGGATTGGCGGAGATCGAGGGTCTGAAGCCGCTCGACTTCCGCGCCTGGCTGGCCGACCTCAACCGCCGGGGTCTGTCGCGCACCTCCACCGCCCGGGCGCTGTCCTGCCTGCGGGGCTTCTTCCGCTTTCTGGAAAAGCAGGGTGTGGTGCGCAATTCGGCGATCTCCGCCCTGCGCACGCCCCGCGTGCCCAAGTCCGTGCCCAAGGTGCTCAGCATCGAGGAAGCTTTCGACCTGATCCTCTCAGCCCCGGACCTGGCTGACGATACCTGGATCGGGCTGCGCGACCGGGCGCTGCTGACACTGCTTTACGGCTGCGGGCTGCGCATCGGCGAGGCGTTGGACCTTAACCGCGACCGCGCACCGGGCCTGTTCGGCAATCCGGCCGATACCATGATGGTGCGCGGCAAGGGCAACAAGGACCGTCTGGTCCCCGTGCTGCCCGCCGTGCGTCAGGCGATCGCGGCTTATCTGGAGGTCTGCCCCTATGGGGGCGACGGCGCCACGCCGCTGTTCCTGGGCGCCCGTGGCGGGCGGCTGGCCGCCGGGGTGGCCCAGGCCCGGGTGCGGAATTTGCGCGCCCTTCTGGGCCTGCCCGAAACGGCGACGCCTCATGCACTTCGACATTCCTACGCGACGCATCTTTTGGCCGGCGGCGGCGACCTGCGCACCATTCAGGAACTGCTGGGCCATGCGTCGCTGTCGACGACCCAGCGTTACACGGATGTCGACATGGCGCGGCTCAGCGCCGTCTACGAAGACGCCCATCCCAGGGCCCGCAAGAAGGTCTAGGCTGCGCGGCTGCCGCGGGCCAAGGTACGTGCCGCCACCGCGCCACCGGGGCGGACTTAGAATTGTAGACTGATCACCCCGGCCGCGATGACGGTTGCCGCCGCCAGGCGCAGAACCAAGCGGCCTTCCTTCAGAACGAAACCGGCGAGCAGCGCGCCGAACAGGACGCTGGTTTCCCTGACGGCGGACACCGGGGCCATGGGCGTGACGCTCATGGCCCAAATGACGATCCAATAGGCGCTCATGGACATGGCGGCGCCGGTCAGGCCCGGCCGCCAGTATTCCCTGGCGGTGGCCAGGAACTGCCGCCCGCGCCGCAGCAGTACGACCGGGGTGAACAGGCAGGCGTCGGTCACGAACATCCACAAGGCGTAGGCATGGGCGCTGCCGGCAAGCCGCCCGCCGATCCCGTCGACCACCGTGTAGGACGCGATGAACACGGCCGTGCCCACGGCGAAGGCCAGGCCAAGCAGCGGAAGGTCGCGCCAGCCGTTGGCGAAGGTCAGGCCGGAAATGGCGATGGCGATGGCGATGATGGCGGCCAACTGCGTCGGGCTCAGGCTTTCCCCGGCGAACACATAGGCGCCCAGCGCCACCAAGGCCGGCGCCATGCCGCGGGCGATGGGATAGACCACGCCCATGTCGCCATGGACATAGGCCCGCACCAGAAACAGCTTGTAGCCGACATGAAGGACCGCCGAGGCGACGATGAAGGGCCAGGCTTCCCAGTTGGGGAATGGGAAGAACAACAGCAGCGGCAGGGCGAGCAGGCCATGGCCCGCGTCGATCACGCCCATCATCACCAGCTTGTCGCCGCGCATCTTGACCAGCAGGTTCCAGCCCGCATGCAGGGCCGCCGCCAGCAGGACCAGCGCGAGAATCCAGGTGTCCATGATCCATCTTTCGTCGAATGACGCTCCGGCGGATGCCGGGAGGGATAGACGTTTAGACCATTAAAAATCGTCCGCGCCTAGATGGATGAAAAGGCGCATTCGTGCCCGCCCCTGGACGGGGCAAGTGATGGGTGGATCAGGCCGATGGGGAAGGGATCAGATGTGGATCGCGCGCCCCGCGACGCCCAAGGCCGCTTCCTTGACCGATTCCGGCAGGCCCGGATGGCCGTGGCAGATGCGGGCGATGTCCTCGGCCGAGCCTTCGAATTCCATCACGTTGACGACTTCTTGGATCAGGTCGCCGGCCTGGGGGCCGATGATGTGGCAGCCGAGAACCTTGTCCGTCGTTGCATCGGCCAGGATCTTCACGAAGCCGTCCGTGTCGTCGTTGCAGCGCGCGCGGGAATTGGCGGTGAAGGGGAACTTCCCCTTGTTGTAGGCGATGCCTGCTTCCTTCAACTGTTCCTCGGTCTTGCCGACGGCGGCGATTTCCGGATGGGTGTAGACGATGCCCGGAATGGCGCCGTAATCGATATGCCCGGTCTGCCCGGCCATGATTTCGGCGCAGACGACGCCTTCGTCCTCGGCCTTATGGGCCAGCATGGCGCCGCCGATCACGTCGCCGATGGCATAGATGCCCTCCACGTTGGTCTGATAGTCGGCATCGACGGGGATGAAGCCGCGATCGCCGACCTCGACGCCGACTTCCTTCAGGCCCAGGCCTTCCGTGAACGGGCGGCGGCCGATGGCGACCAGCACCACGTCGACTTTAAGCGTTTCCGCCTTGCCCCCACTGTCTTTGGCATCGCGCGGCTCCATGGTCAGGGTCACGCCGTCTTTTCCGGCCTTGGCCCCGGTCACCTTGGTCTTCATCTTGAAGGTCAGGCCTTGCTTGGTCAGGATGCGCTGCGCATGCTTGGACACTTCGCCGTCCATGCCGGGCAGGGCGACGTCGAGGAATTCGACCACCGTGACTTCCGAGCCCAGCCGCCGCCACACGCTGCCGAGTTCCAGCCCGATGACCCCGGCGCCGATCACGGCCATGGTCTTCGGCACCTTGGGCAGGGCGAGCGCGCCCGTGGAGGAGACGATCTGCTTCTCGTCGATTTCGACGCCGGGCAGGGGCGTGACCTCGGAACCCGTCGCGATCAGGATGTTGGCGGTGTCGAGGACCTGCGCCTTGGCCTTGCCCTCAAGCGGCTTCACCGACACCTTGCCGACGGCGTCGATCTTGCCCCAGCCCTTGATGTAGTCGACCTTGTTCTTCTTCATCAGCATCTCGATGCCGCCGGTCAGACCTTCGACAACCTTGTCCTTGCGCGCCAGCATGGTCTTCAGGTTGACCTTCAGGCCCGAGACGTCGATCCCGTGATGGGCGAACTCCTTGTCCGCCATTTCATAATGATGGGACGACTGCAGCATCGCCTTCGACGGGATACAGCCCACGTTAAGGCAGGTTCCGCCCAGGGCGCCGCGTCCTTCGACGACGGCCGTCTTCATGCCCAGCTGCGCCGCGCGGATGGCGGCGACGTAGCCGGCGGGCCCGCCGCCGATGACCACCAGGTCGTAAGCGTCACTCATAATCAGATCGCTCCTGATCGTGTTTCGGGAGTCTCGTTCTTCAATGTAACCCGCTGGGTCACACGTTCAACAGGATGCGCTGCGGATCCTCAATGCACTGCTTGATGCGGACCAGGAAGCTGACCGCCTCGCGGCCGTCGACGATGCGGTGATCGTAGCTGAGCGCCAGGTGCATCATGGGCCGGATTTCGATCTCGTCGTTGACCACCATGGGGCGCTTCTGGATCGAATGCATGCCCAGGATCGCCGACTGCGGTACGTTGAGGATCGGCATGGAGTTGAGCGACCCGAACACCCCGCCGTTGGAAATGGTGAAGGTGCCGCCGGTCATCTCATCCATGCCCAGCTTGCCGTCGCGCGCCCGGCGGCCGAAGTCGGCGATGCCGCCCTCGATGTCGGCGAAGCCCATCTTGTCGGCTTCCTTGAGTACCGGAACGACCAGGCCCTGCGGCGTGCCGACGGCGACGCCGACGTTGTAATAGTTCTTGTAGATGATCTCGTCGCCGTAGATTTCTGCGTTCACGGCGGGCCATTCCTTCAACGCGATACAGGCGGCGCGCACGAAGAACGACATGAAGCCCATGCGGGCCCCGTGCTTCTTCTCGAACACCTCTTTGTATTCGGAACGCAGCGCCATGACGTTGCCCATGTCGACCTCGTTCCAGGTCGTCAGCATGGCCGCCGTGTTCTGGGCTTCCTTCAGGCGCCGGGCGATGACCTGGCGCAGTTTGGACATCTTGACCCGTTCCTCGCGGTCGTTGGGCGGCCGTTCCGGGCGGGGGGCGAACATGTTTTCCGTGGTCAGCGCCGGGGCCGGGCCGACGGCGCGGGGGGCGGCGGCGGGCGCCGGGGCGGCCTGACGCTTGGCGGAGCCATTGGCGATGGCCTGCTGCACGTCGCCCTTGGTGATCCGGCCGTCGGGCCCGGTACCGGTGATGCGGGCCGGATCCAGGTCGTTGTCATCGACCATTTTGCGCACGGCGGGCGACAGGGGCGGACGGCTGCCGGAGGCGGCCGGCGCCGGCGCGGCGGCGGGCGCGGCGGCGGCGGGCGCGGCGGCGGCGCCTGCGGCGCCCGCTTCGATGGTGCCGATCTTCACGCCGGGGCCGACTTCAGCGCCCGCCTGGGCGTCGATGGAGGCAAGCCGTCCGGCGGCCGGGGCATTGACCTCGATGGTCACCTTGTCCGTTTCAACCTCGACCAGGACCTCGTCGGCGGCGACGCTGTCACCGACCTGTTTGGCCCAGGTGCCCAGGGTGCCCGTGGATACGCTTTCGCCCATGGTCGGAGTGACGATGTCGACCGTCTTGCCGCCGCCCGATTTCGCAGCGGCGGGTGCGGCGGCCGGGGCGGCGGCCGGTTTGGCCGCTGCCTTGGCGGGGGCGGCCCCTTCCTGGATGGTCGCGAGCAACGCGCCGACGGCAACCGTCTCACCCTCCTGGGCGGCGATGGCGCCCAGCGTCCCGGCGGCCGGGGCGTTGACCTCGATGGTTACCTTATCGGTTTCCAGTTCGACCAGGGCCTCGTCCATGGCGACGGCGTCGCCCGGGCTTTTGGTCCATTTGCCGACGGTCGCCTCCGTAACGGATTCACCCAAGGTCGGGACATTAACTTCAACGGTCATAAAATCTTCCCCTGCGATTATCGACTGCTCGAAACCCTGCGACCGGTTCCGGCGTTATTTCTTGGCTTTGGCCGATGCTTTGGCTGGTGCTTTGGTTCTGGCGCGCGGCGGCGCCTGAACGGTCAGCGCGGCATCCATGAAGGCGGCCAGTTCGACCTTGTGCTTGTTGGCGCTGCCGGTGGCCGGGGCCGCGGCGGCGGCACGGCCGGCATAGAACGGCTTGGCCTGTTTCAGCTTCAGTTCTTCCATGACGGCCATCATCGGCTCGAGGATGAAGCTCCAGGCCCCCATGTTCTTGGGTTCTTCCTGGCACCACATGATCTCGGCGTTCTTGAAACGCTTCAATTCCTCGACCAGGGCGGAATGCGGGAACGGGTAAAGCTGTTCGACCCGCATCAGATAGACATCCTTGGTGCCGCGCTGGGCGCGTTCCTCGAACAGGTCGAAATAGACCTTGCCCGAACACAGCACGACCCGCTTGATCTTGTCGTCGGCGACAAGGCCGCCCTTGACCAGTTGCGCGTCGTCCCATAGCAACCGATGGAAGGTTGTGCCCGGCCCCAATTCTTCCAGCTTCGACACGCAGAGTTTGTGACGCAACAGCGATTTCGGCGTCATCAGGATCAGCGGTTTGCGGAAGTCGCGGCGCATCTGGCGGCGCAGGACATGGAAATAGTTGGCCGGCGTGGAACAGTTGCAGACTTGCCAGTTGTCATCGGCGGAATTCTGCAGATAGCGTTCCAGGCGGGCCGATGAATGTTCCGGCCCTTGGCCTTCGTAGCCGTGCGGCAGCAGCATCACCAGACCGCACATGCGCAGCCACTTCTGCTCGCCCGAGGAAATGAACTGGTCGATGATGACCTGCGCCCCGTTGGCGAAATCGCCGAACTGGGCTTCCCACAGGGTCAGGGTCTGCGGTTCGGCCAGGGAATAACCGTATTCGAAACCGAGCACGCCGAATTCGGATAACGGCGAGTTCAGGACCTCGAACGGCGCCTGGCCGAAACGGATGTTGGCCAGCGGGGTGTGGCGGTCCTCGTTTTCCTGGTCGATCAGCACGGAATGGCGCTGCGAAAACGTGCCGCGTTCGCAATCCTCGCCCGACAGGCGCACCGGATGGCCTTCGGCGACCAGGGTGCCGAAGGCGAGGGCCTCGGCGGTCGCCCAGTCGATGCCTTCACCGGTGTCGATCATCTTGGCTTTGGCGGCCAACTGGCGTTCGATCTTCGGGTGCGGGGTGAAGTTGCCCGGAAGCCGGGTCAGGCCGGCGCCGACTTCCTTCAGGAAATCGATGGAACAGCCGGTCTCGCCGCGCCGGGCGTCGCCGGAGGCAACCGCCATGCCGGCCCATACGCCGTCCATCCAATCCGCCTTGTTGGGCTTGTAGCCCTTGGATGCCTCGAAAGCCTCATCCATGGTGGTGATGAAGGTCTGCATCTGCTTTTCGATTTCGTCCTCGGTCAGGACTTTTTCGTGGATCAGCTTGCGGGCGTAGATGTTCAGGGTCGTCGGATGCGTCTGAATTGTCTTGTACATCTTCGGCTGGGTGAACATCGGCTCGTCGCCTTCGTTATGGCCGTGGCGGCGATAACAGATCATGTCCACCACCACGTCCTTCTTGAAGCGCTGACGGTATTCCGTGGCGATGCGCGCCGTATGGACAACGGCTTCGACGTCGTCGGCGTTGACGTGGAAAATGGGCGCGGAAACGATCTTGGCCGCGTCGGAACAATAGGGTGACGAACGGTGCTGCTTCGGATTGGTGGTGAAGCCGATCTGGTTGTTGATGATGATATGGATGGTGCCGCCGGTCTGGTAGCCGCTCAGGTTGGACAGATCCAGGGTCTCCTGGATGATGCCCTGGCCCATGAAGGCGGCATCGCCGTGCAGCAGGATGCACATCACCTTTTCCATTTCCGGGTCGTTGCGCTGGCGCTGCTTGGCCAGGGTCTTGCCCAGACAGACCGTGTTGACGCATTCCAGATGCGACGGGTTGGCGGTCAGCGACAGGTGGATGGAGCGGCCGTCGAACACGCGGTCGGCCGAGGCGCCCAGGTGGTACTTCACGTCGCCGGAGCCGCCCACGTCCTCGGGCTTCGACGCACCCCCCTGGAATTCGTTCAGGATCGCCTGGAACGGCTTCGCCATCACGTTGGCCAGAACGTTCAGACGGCCGCGGTGGGCCATGCCGAGAACGATTTCCTCCATGCCCAGCTGGCTGCCGCGCTTGAAGATCTGTTCCATGGCCGGGACCAGGCTTTCCCCGCCGTCCAGGCCGAACCGCTTGGTGCCCGTGAACTTCTTGTCCAGATAGCGCTCAAAGCCTTCCGTCTCGATCAGGCGGTTGAGAATCGCGCGCTTGCCTTCGTTGGTGAAGGACGTCTGATTCCGGATGCGCTCGATCCGTTCCTGCAGCCAGGATTTCTCCTCCGGATCCTGGATGTGCATGAATTCGATCCCGATGGACCCGCAATAGGTCTCCTTCAGGATCTGCATGATCGTGCGCAGCGTTGCTGTTTCCAGGCCCAGGACATAGTTGATGAAGATTTCCCGGTCCCAGTCCTTGTCCGTGAAACCGTAGGTCGCCGGATCGAGTTCCGAATGGGGCGCCGGTTCGGTCAGGCCGAGGGGATCCAGGTTGGCGTGCAGATGGCCGCGCACGCGATAGGCGCGAATCAGCATCAATGCCCGCAGGGAATCGAGGGTCGCTTCGCGGACCTTGGCGGAACTCATGCGGTCTTGCGCCGGTTCCTGGTCGCGGCCGCGGTCGTCGCGGCGGCGGCCCTGCTGGGCCGCGGTCAGGTGGTCGGTCAGGGGGACGACATCGCCGTGGCCGAGGATCTTCTCGGACCGCGGCGCCCAACTGGCCCCGTCCTGTTCCTTGGAGAATCCGCGGGCGTCGTCTTCCAGCCCCTTGAAGAAATCCTGCCAACGCAGGTCTACGGAGCCGGGGTCATCCATGTAGCGTTCATAGAGTTCCGCGACATAGACCGTATTGCCGGAGTAGAGAAATTGGGTCGGATCGAGATCGATTTCCGTCATGCGATAAGGCGCGAGCCCGGCGCGCCCTCCCTGATATGGGGGCCGCGCCGGGTCGATCCCAGGCGCGGGTTACCCCTTGAACACCTTCATCATCGTTTCGCCGAGGGCCGCCGGTGAATCCGATACGTGGATTCCAGCGGCCTTCATGGCGTCGATCTTATCTTCCGCACCACCTTTACCGCCAGAGATAATCGCACCAGCGTGGCCCATTCTGCGGCCCGGAGGGGCCGTGCGGCCGGCAATGAAGCCGACGACGGGCTTCTTGGTGCCGGATGCCTTGAGGAACTCAGCACCTTCTTCTTCCGCGGAACCGCCGATTTCACCGATCATCACGATCGCCTTGGTGGCGTCGTCTTCGACGAACATCTGCAGGCAGTCGACGAAATTGGTGCCGTTGATGGGGTCACCGCCGATGCCGATGCAGGTGGTCTGGCCCAGGCCGGGCTTGGTCGTCTGCGCCACGGCTTCATAGGTCAAGGTGCCCGAGCGGGACACGATACCGACCTTGCCCGGTTTGTGGATGTGACCCGGCATGATGCCGATCTTGCATTCGCCCGGGGTGATGACGCCCGGGCAGTTCGGCCCGATCAGCCGCGTGTTGGAGCCCTGCAGGGCGCGCTTCACGGCCAGCATGTCCTTCACGGGAATGCCTTCGGTGATGCAGATGACCAGCGGGATTTCCGCCGCGATGGCTTCCAGGATCGCGTCGGCCGCGAAGGGCGGCGGCACGTAGATCACGGAGGCGTCGGCGCCGGTGGCCTCGCGGGCATCCTTGACCGTGTCGAACACGGGCAGATCAAGATGCTTGGTGCCGCCCTTGCCCGGCGTCACGCCGCCGACCATGTTGGTGCCGTAGGCGATCGCCTGTTCGGAATGGAAGGTGCCTTGCGCACCCGTGAAGCCCTGGCAGATGACCCGGGTGTTCTTGTTGACCAGAACCGACATGATTACGCGGCCTCCTTCACGGCTTGGACGATCTTGCGGGCGGCATCGCCCAGGTCGTCGGCGGATTTGATGGGAAGCCCCGAATCGGCGAGGATCTGCTTGCCCTTTTCGACGTTGGTGCCCTCAAGGCGAACCACCAGGGGGACGCTCAGGGAAACCTCCTTGGCCGCCGCGACGACGCCTTCGGCGATGACGTCACAGCGCATGATGCCGCCGAAGATGTTGACCAGGATGCCTTCGACGTTGGGGTCGGACAGGATGATCTTGAAGGCTTCGGTGACGCGCTCCTTGGTGGCGCCGCCGCCGACGTCCAGGAAGTTGGCAGGCGAGCCGCCTTCCAACTGGATGATGTCCATGGTCGCCATGGCCAGGCCGGCGCCGTTGACCATGCAGCCGATGGAGCCGTCGAGTTTGATGTAGTTGAGCTCGTGCTTGGCGGCTTCCAGTTCCGTGGGGTCTTCTTCGTCTTCGTCGCGCAGTTCGGCCACGTCCTTGTGACGGAACAGGGCGTTGTCGTCGAAGTTCATCTTGGCGTCGAGCGCGATGACGTCGCCCGAACCGGTGACGACCAGCGGGTTGATCTCGACCAGCGAGCAATCCAGGTCCATGAACGCCTTGTACAGCGCCATCACGAACTTGACGCCCGACTTCACCTGATTGCCTTCAAGGCCCAGGCCGAAGGCGAC
>TARA_R110002124_G_scaffold252785_2_pt1 | contig 10207 bp, 6 predicted proteins | sample TARA_R110002124 | Tara Oceans TARA_R110002124 (sample SAMEA4397445) | marine metagenome | biome: Polar Biome; feature: [SRF] surface water layer (ENVO:00010504); material: water (ENVO:00002006), including particulate matter (ENVO:01000060) such as... | depth 5 m | reverse complement strand
ATGGCGACCAGGGTGAAAACCGCGTCGATCAGCATCCGGTATTCGGCGAAGGCATGCCAGCTTCCGAACCCGACGCCGGCCGTAGTCACGCCGAACACCATGAAGGTCCAGAGCGCCCCGACCCAAGGCACCAGGACGATCATCGCCAATCCGCCGAACAAGATGACCGACAGCTCCAAGCCTCGGGCAAAATTGGGACGGGTCAGGTAGGCCTTGTTGAGCACGGTTTCGATGATCTGCACATGGACCTCAACCCCCGGAATGTTGCTTTCCGTCGGGATGGACCGAATATCCTTAAGGCCGATGGCGCTGGTGCCGAGGATGGTCAGCTTGCCCTTGATCATGGCCGGGTCGGCGGTGCCGTTCAGCACATCCACGGCCGATACGTACTTGGCCTTGTCCGACTTAGAGAAATAGGGCCACATCCGGCCGTTCTGATCCGTGGGAATTTCCAGCCCCCTGGCGATGCCCAGCGATTTGATGCCCGCCTGATCGACCTTGACCAGGATCGTCGGCCGCCCGGTGGCGAGGCGCAGCATCTCGACACTGAGGGCGGGAAACATGTCCTTGCCCTGCACGAACAGCGACGGAATGCGGCGGATGATGCCGTCCTGTTCGGGAATGATCGAGAAAATACCGTGTCCGCCGAACCGCCCGCCGGCCGCCTGTTCAATGATCGGCACGTTGCGCACCAAAGCCGGGAAACTGGGCAGCAGATCCAGGGGATCGGGCACGTTGGGCCCGTATTTGCGCACGGCGATGGATTTCTTCACCGGCGGCAGCTTGACACCCTCAAGCTCGTTTTCCACGGTCGACTGGCCCAGCACGACGCGCGAGCGTTTGATAGCTTCGGCGAAAATCTCGTCGTTGGATTTGAATTGGCGGATCTTGTTCTTGGTGTCCTCGTCCAGCCCCTTTAGCGCATCCGCGATGGCAGCCGGATTCATTCTGTCAGGTTCGGCGAAGACAATATCGAAGGCCACCACAACGGCGCCCATCTTCATCAGATTGTCGACCAGTTGTGCCAAGATATTGCGCGGCCACGGCCATTGGCCAACCTCGCCCAGGCTTTTTTCGTCGAGATCGATGATGGTGACGGGCTTGCGTTCGGGCGGGGGAATTTCGCGCGGTTTCATCTGCTGATAGAAGTCGAAGCCCTTCAGGCGCATGAACTGAACAGGCTTCGGGTCGGCGATGTAAAGCGCAAGGAACCCGAACAGCAAGACATAGCCGACAACGCGTTCGAGCCGGATGGCGCCCCGGAAGAATCGATAAAACCCACGACCGACGGCGCGCAGCACGCGCATCGCCAAGCCGGGCTTTTTCGGTCCTTTCGGCACCGTCGGCGGGATAACGTCCGCGCGGCCTTCGTCAGGCAATTCTGAGCTCCCCTTTCTCGGCCCTTCCCGGTTTCGTCTTGGACGTTTCCGGGCGGGCTACTCCCGTCCCCTGGCGGCGCCGGCAATTGGTTGTGCCCGGCATTCCGACTGCAATGTGGGAGTTACCGCCACATTATCACAGGTTCCCGCCCATGCCGCCAGCCCGAAAGCCGACACACGAGGAAATTCAAAGCATCGAAACGCCGTAAATCCGGGCCGTTCGGGCGATGTCATGCGCGCATCCCCTGTTCATCCCGTGTTTACCATCATACATTAGTCTGACGCTGGGATATTAGGAGCAGCGGGAATTCCATGGCGGAACCCAACAATACGGCGTGGCTGAAGCCCTTCGTCAAATCACTCATGCCGACCTTTCGCGAGGTCGTGCTGATGTCGGCCTTCATCAATCTGGTGGCCCTGGCGACGCCTGTGTTTTCCATGCAGGTCTTCGACCGGGTCGTGTTCCACAAGGGCATCTCGACCCTGTGGGGGCTGGTCATCGGCATGATCGCCGTGATCATTTTCGACCTCGTGCTCAAACTAGCGCGTTCGCGCGTGATGCAGACCGTGGCGCTGCGCGTCGACGTTCTGGTCGGCCGCCAACTGTTCGACAAGCTGATGTCGCTGCCCCTGTCGGAGTTGGAATCCAAGCCCGCCGGCCACTGGCAGGGCCTGTTCCGAGATGTCGACACGGTGCGCAACACGCTGTCCGGCGGCTCGGCCGTGCTGATCACCGATCTGCCCTTCGTCCTGATGTTCCTGTTCCTGATCATCATCATCGCGCCACCCGTGGCGCCGGTGCTGCTGGTGATCCTGCCGCTGTTCATGTTCGTCGCCTGGAAGTCGGGCAACGTCATGGCGTCCGCCAACCAGGAAGAGCGACAGTCCTCGATCTCGCGCGATCAGTTGATCGCCGAAATGATCCAGGGGCGGACCACCATCAAGGCCCTTGCCCTCGACCAAGCCATGCGCCCCCATTGGGAGCAAAGCCACGCCGACAACATCGAAAAGTCGGCGGTGCGCGGCGCCAAGACCGATTTCTATTCGAACCTGGGCGGCTCGCTGACCATGTGCACGACGCTGCTGATGACGACCGTCGGCGCGCTGGCCATCGTCAATCAGGAAATGACCATGGGTTCGCTGATCGCGGCCAACATGCTGTCGGGCCGACTGCTTGGGCCGCTCAACCAACTGGTCAACCAATGGCGAACGTTCAATTCGTTCAAGCAGGCTGCTGAGCGTCTGGGCCAGACTTTCGAGACGACCAGCGAACGCGCGGAGTCCGAGATCGAATTGGAAGCGCCCAAGGGCGAGCTGCGCACGGAGAACGTCGTCTTCAATTACGTCGAAGGCACCAAGCCGATCCTCAGCAACGTCACCATAAGCCTGCCCGCGGGCGGCATCCATGCCCTTGTCGGGCGCAACGGATCCGGCAAGACGACCTTGTTGAAGGTGCTGCAAGGCCTGTACCGGCCGACCAGCGGCCGCGTTTTGTTGGACGGCGCCGACATCGCCCAGTTCACGCGCCACGAACTGGCCGACTGGATGGGCTACGTGCCGCAGGAATGCGTGCTGTTCGCCGGCACCATCCGCGACAACATCGCCCACCGCCATGCCGACGCCTCGGACGAGCAGGTCATCAAGGCGGCGACCCATGCGGGCGTTCACCACTTCATCATCGACATGCCGGATGGCTACGCCACCGATATCGGCGAAGCGGGCTCACGCCTGTCGGGCGGCCAGCGCCAACGTATCGCCGTGGCCCGGGCTCTACTGGGGGATCCCTCCGTCTTGATGATGGACGAGCCGTCGGCCAGCCTGGACCGCCAGGCGGAGCAGGCCCTACGGGATACCTTGCGTGAAATTTCCAAGACCCGATCCGTCATCCTGGTGACCCACAGCCCGATCCTGCTGGCCGCCTGTGACGATCTGATTGCCCTTGACCAGGGCCGCGTGGCGCTGGCCGGGCCGTCGGCGGAAATCCTGCCGCGCCTGTTCGGCCAGCAACCCATGGAACGTCCGCCCGAAGACGCCGTGAAAAGCGACGCGCCGAAACCCGATGCCGGTAAGCCCAAGGCGCCCGAGGCCGCCGCCCCGGCCAAGCCCGCCGCGCCAAGTGCGCCGCCGACCGCCCCCGCAGCAGCCAAGGCGCCCGCCGCGCCCGCAACGCCCGCCCCCGCCAAGCCTGCCTCCGCCAAGCCCACAGGCGCGCCAGCCGCCAAACCGCCCATGCCCGACATGTCCGCCGCCCTGGCCAATGCCGCCCGTCAGGCCGCCCAGGGCGGGAAACCGCCCGCCCCCGGCGGACGCGTCGACCCCGTGCCGCCCAAGCGCCCGGCCCCCGCCATGGCCCCCTCGCCTGCGCCAAAGCCGGCACCGCAGCCGGTCGCCGCGCCGGCGCCCCCTGCGAAACCGGCACCGGCGCCCCAGGCCGCGCAACGCCCGGCGCCGACCGCATCGGCACCGCGTCCCGCTGCGCCCGCGCAACCGGCGACGAAACCCGCTCCGTCCCAGGCTGCGCCGCAAGCCGTACCGCAGGCCACGCCGCGTCCAACCGCCCCTGCACCTGGCCAACCGGCGGCCGCGGCCAAGCCACGGGCTCAAACGCCCGCGCAGGCCCCGGCCCCGGCCCCGGCCCCGGCACCACCCCCCTCCAAACCGGCGGCCAAGGCATCTACCGCTTCAAGTAACGACCCATACGCTGATATACTGAAAGCCATGGAGCACGAGCGCGGCCCGCGGTAGGCCGGGAACCTTCCCGGATGACCGTGCCGGCGCTGGAGCCGAGACATGCAACACCAAGCGAACCCGCCCATTGCCTCTCCGTTGGATGAGCTGCTGGTCAAACGGCCGATGCCGTCCCTGCGCGTTGCGGCCTGGCCGATCATGATTCTGATCACGGCGGTGCTGACCTGGGCCAACTTCGCCAAACTGGACGAGGTTTCCGTCGCCTTGGGCAAGGTCGTACCGCTGGGCAAGACCAAGGTTGTCCAGCATCTGGAAGGCGGCATTGTTCAGGAAATCTACGTCTCCGAAGGCGATACGGTGTCGATTGGCCAGGATCTTCTGCTGCTCGATCTGGCGTCGGGCGGCACCAACCGCGAGGAACTGCAGGTTCGCCTCGACAGTGAGTTGGCGGCGCGCGCACGCCTGCAGGCCGAGGCCGAGGGCCGCAAGCTCAAATTCCCGCGATCACTGGAAACCCGGCAGCCCGCCCTGGTCGAAGCCCAGCGTCAGGCCCATGATGCCCGCCAGCGCGAATTGAAGGCGTCGATCAGCGTGCTGACGTCGCAGATCAAGCAGCGCGAACTGGACGTCAAGGAAATGCAGGCCAAGAAAAAGGCGACGGAGCGCAACTACTCCCTCGCCCGCGAACGCCTGGCCATGTCGGCGTCGCTGCTGGCCGAGGGCCTGACGGCGCGCATCGAGCACCTGAAGCTGGAGGCCGAGGTCGAAGACCTGGACGGCCAGTTGAAGGGCCTGGTGCCGGCCATCCCGCGCGCCCAGGCAGCGGTCGAGGAAGCCAGGAAACGGGTGTCGGAATCAGAAGAAGGGTTCCGCCGCGAAGCGCGCGAGGAACTGAACAAGGTCGAACAGTCGATCGCCCGCATTCAGGAGCTGATCTCCGAAGCCGAGAAACAAGGGGCCCGGTCGGCGATCAAAAGCCCGATCAACGGGATCGTTCAGAAGATGGTCGTCAACACGGTCGGCGGCGTCGTCAAAGCCGGCGAGCCGATCATGGAAATCGTTCCCACGGGCGACAAGCTGGTCGTCGAGGCGCGCCTGAACCCCACGGAACGCGGCTTCATCGTCGAAGGCCAGCCCGCCGTGGTCAAGATTTCCACTTATGATTTCGTGCGCTACGGCGGCCTGGACGGTCGGGTCATCGCCGTCGCCCCCGACGCCTCGACAGACGAAAACGGCGCGCCCTACTTCCGCGTCGTGGTCCAGACCGACAAAACCTACCTTGGGAAAACCAAGGATCTTCTGCCGATCACGCCCGGCATGGAAGCCACCGTCGATATCCACACGGGTCGCAAGTCAGTCATGGATTATCTGATCAAGCCTGTCCTGAAGTTGAAGGACGAAGCCTTCCGCGAACGCTGACCTCGGCCTTGTCAGCGGCTGCCCGGTCGCGCCCGGTTCCCGGCCCCGGACGACGCGGGACATGCTAACTATTTGTTATTTTGTGCCAATCTATTATAAACGATAGTCACTAGGGGAGTTCACCGCACACCGCCCGAGCCATTGTTGGTGAGGTACGGCGCGCGTTGGTAGGGGTCCGGGGAAGACATGTCGTTTACCACACTCGTCGGGTTGCTGGCCGCGTTCGGCCTGTTCATCGGCTCAGTCATGATGAGCACCGACAATTTCCTGATTTTCCTAAGCCTTTCGAGCCTTTTAATGGTTGTCGGCGGCACCCTTTCCGCGACGTTCATCTCTTATGAGCCCCGCTACGTCATGCTGTCGTTGAAGCTGATTTGGCGCATCCTGTTTTCGCCCAAGGTCGGGCGTAACGTGCTGAAATCCGAGGTTGGACGAATCATTCGCTGGGCCTACACGGTTCAAAAAAGCGGCCCACCGGCGCTTGAGGCCGAGGCCAAGAAAGCGGTACGCGGCGACAAGTTCCTGAAATTCGGCGTCGATATGGTGATTTCCGGCTACACCGGCGAGGAAGTCCGCGAAATCCTGACCAATGCCATCGAATCGACCTTCGGGCGCAACACGGTGCAGGTCGATATCCTGCGCAGCATGGGTGGCGCCGCGCCGGCGTTCGGCATGATCGGGACCCTGGTCGGCCTGATCATCATGCTCGACAACCTTGGCGGCGATCCGACGCAGCTGGGCGCCGGCCTTGCGGTCGCGCTCCTGACGACCTTGTACGGCGTCATGTTCGCCCGAATGATCTTCATTCCCGCGGCGACCAAGATCCAGCAGCGCGAGGAAATCGTGCGCTTCCGCAATTACCTGATCGCCGAGGGACTGTCGCTTCTGGCCGACAAGAAAAACCCCCGCTACATTGCGGACCGCATGAACAGCTTCCTCGACCCGGCCATCCACTTCAATATCGACAAGATGAAGAGGTAGCCATGCCACGGCGGGTTTTCGTGCCATTGCCCGCCGACGCAGGCTGACGCCATGGGAGTTCCGGTCAAACCAACCCCGCAAGAAGACAAGGAAGACTGGCTGGTCACCTATGCCGACGCCATCACGCTTCTGATGTGCTTCTTCGTGATGATGCTGACCTTCGCCGAATTCGATATTCCTGCCTTCGAAGAAGCGGCCGCCGCGATCAAGGAAAAGATCGGGTCGTCCGACGATGACGCCTCGCCCACGGAAAAGCTGAAGATCGATCTGGAGGACGTGGTGTTCCAGATGCAGGCGGACCGCGCCGTGCAGGTGACCAAGGACTCCAAGGGCGTGGTCATCGAACTGTCGTCCGGCGCCTTCTACAAGCCCGGCTCGGCCGAATTGCGCGAGGAAGCCGTTCCCTACCTGGAAAAGATCGCCCAGACGATCAGCGCGCCGCGCTACGCCACCTACAACGTTCAAATCGAAGGCCACACCGACGACGAACCCATCTCGACGGAACGCTTCCCGTCAAACTGGGAATTGTCGACATCGCGCGCGGCGACGGTCGTCCGGTTTTTCGCGGACCGGCAATTTGTCGATCCCCTGAAGATGAGCGCCACCGGTTTCGCCGACCAGAAGCCGAAGGTGCCGAACCGCACCGAGGAAGGCGTGCCGATCCCGGAAAATCAGATGACCAACCGGCGCACGTCGATCCGCGTGACCGCCATGTCCCTGAAGGAGCGCGAGGTCTGGTACCAGCACCTGGCCATTATTCGCGCCAAGGCCGAGGCGGAGAAGCGCGCCAAGGAACAGCAGGGCGAAGGACAGCCGCCGCAGGAAGGCCAAGCCCCGCAGGAAGGCCAAGCCCCGCAGGAAGGCCAAGTCCCCCAAGAAACACAAGCCCCCGCCGCCGAGAGCCAGCCGGCCCCCGCGCAGCAATAAGGGCGTCGCAGCGGGCCGGTGAAGGCCGGCGCGAACAATTCAATCCCAATTGATGAAGCTCGGATACAGCGCTTTCGCGGCGGCCGCGGGCCGGACGATCACTCGATGATCAGTTCCATACCTTCGCGGCAGACGAAGTTGCCTTCCCAGGCCGCCTCGGCCTCAACCGCCAATTTGTCCATGAAGGCATCGTCGTGTTCCGGGTCATGGTGGAAGATCGCCATGCGCTTGACGTTGGCAGCCCGGCACAGGCGCATGCCCTGATTCCAGGTCGAATGGCCCCAGCCGACCTTGGCGGGAAATTCTTCCTCGGTATAGGTGCTGTCATAGATCACCAGATCGGCCCCTTCGATCAGACCCAGGATGTTTTCATCCAACGTCCCCGGTATGTGTTCCGTATCGGTGACGTAGCAGATCGCGGCACCTTCGTGTTCAACCCGATATCCGGTGGCACCGTTGGGGTGATTCAGGGGCGCTGTCTTGACCGTAATGTCCGACGGCAGGGAAAAACTGTCGCCCGCGTCGAAGTCCTCGAACCGCAGCTTGGCCTGCATGGCCTCCAGCGGCACCGGGAACATCGGGTTATGCATCTGGGTCGACAGGATGTCCTGAATGCCCTCGTCGCCGCGGCTTTTCAAATGGCCGGCCATGATGTGGATGGCGTACTCGGGATTATAGGCAGGCACGAAGAACGGGAATCCGTTGATATGGTCCCAATGGGTGTGGGTCAGCAGTAAGTGGGAGCATTTCGAGCCGGACTGAAGAAAGGAGTTGCCGTAGGACCGGATGCCGGTACCCGCGTCCATGACGAACCGGTAATCACCTGCTTCAACTTCAATGCAACTGGTGTTGCCGCCATACTTCATATGCTGCGGCGTGGCGCAGGCAATGCTTCCTCTAACTCCCCAAAATTTCAGACGGATGGCCATGATCTCATGCAGACTTTCGCGGTCTGTTCACGCGCGTGAACGAACGCAGCGGTAAACTCCCTTGCGGACAGGCCCTCGGTGGCACACGGCTTTATCAGTACCTTTGCGGTACGGTTAATTCCCTGTATAGGCCATCAAGTAACGGCTGTCACAGATTGATTTCCAACGACACGAACCCCCATTCCGACCGACAATCCCAGGCGCCGGTCCGCCCGCCCTCGATTACAGGCGATTTCGACCAGACCGCTCGAATTCGCATACCAGAACAAGCTGTCCGGCGGAACCGAGGCGAAGGTCTTTTCGCCTTTGATTTCAACATTGTGAACTAAAATTCGGTGGTTTGGCGAGAGATTTTCCGCACGCATGCCGGAAATTACATTGCCATACCCATCGACGTATACAATTCGTTCTAATTCATCCGGCCAATCGGGACGATCGACCTCCTGCAGGGCGATTTGCCGTCCCTTTCGCGCTTCGTCGAAGGTGCCGGCGGCGGCGATCTCCGCCGCCACCGGCGCGAACAGATCACGGCCGTGAAAACTGGCTGAAAGCTTTTCCGGACACCAGGTAATTTCCCATGCCCGCGCCGCTGCCGCCCGGCGAACCGTCAGCGCGAAAAGACCGTTGTCGGGCCCGATAAACCAGCGACCGTCCGCTTCCACGACCAGCGCGCGGCGATCCGTTCCCACCCCCGGGTCGACCACGGCCAGAACAACAGCCCCAGGCGCGAGATCGCCCGCCAACGCAGCCAACAGATAGGCGGAAGACTGAGGATCGAAGGGCGGCGCATCATGCATCAGGTCGACCACCGGGACATCGGGTGCGCCCATGTGCAGGACCGCCTTCATCTGCCCCACGTAGGGACCTTGGAAACCAAAATCGGTATACAGGACAAGCATGACACGAACGCCCTCAAACGCACTCTGACAAACTGTTCGGACCCTAGCAGATACCCCGAACGCAATCACCCGGCGCCGCTTTTCGCGGCGCCGGGTGCGCTATGGGTATTCATGGTACTAAGCGTCTAAGACAGGCTGGTCCCTAGACGGCGCCAACCGTGTCAGCAAGGGCCCGAGCGACGTGCTTCTGGACCTTTTCAAAGGCCCGGTTTTCGAGCTGACGCACCCGTTCCCGGCTGATGCCATACTGGGTGCCCAGATCCTCGAGGGTCGCGGGCTCGTCCGTTAGACGGCGCTCAACGAAGATCTCGCGCTCGCGTTTGGGCAGGGCCGCCATGGCTTCCTGGACCAGGGTCCGGCGGAAGTTGCCTTCTTCCGTGTCGCCGAACATGGCTTCCGGGCTGGGGCGATCGTCGACCAGGGTATCCTGGAATTCGACGGCACCCTCTTCCTGGGTCACCGGGGCGTTCAGGGACATGTCGCGGGCCGCAAGACGCCGGTTCATGTAGGTGATGTCGTCGGTCGATACCCCGACTTCCTCGGAAATGCGCCGGGCGTCTTCCGGATTCAGTTCACCCGAATCCATGATCTTCAGACGGCCCTTCAGGCTGCGCAGGCTAAAGAACAGCTTTTTCTGCGAAGAGACGGTGCCCATCTTGACCAGGGACCAGGACTTCAGGATGTATTCGGTGATCGCCGCCTTGATCCACCACATGGCGTAAGTGGACAAACGGAAACCGCGCTCCGGCTCGAACTTCTTCACGGCCTTCATAAGGCCGATGTTGCCTTCGGAAATCAGGTCCGCGACCGGCAGGCCGTAGCCCCTGTACCCCATGGCGATCTTCGCCACCAGGCGCAGGTGCGAGGTAACCAGCATGTGGGCGGCGTCAACGTCGCCGTGCTCGGTCCAGCGCAGCGCCAGCCTCTGCTCCTCCTCCTTCTCCAAGAGGGGGAATTTCCAGATCTCACGGAAATACTGGCTCAA